>ERZ795054.1598-NODE-1598-length-20859-cov-19.157518_pt1 | contig 20859 bp, 18 predicted proteins | sample MGYA00375138_ERZ795054 | MGnify/ENA primary metagenome ERZ795054 (study PRJEB30183, sample SAMN05720215) | anaerobic digester metagenome | isolation source: active sludge of municipal wastewater-treating anaerobic digesters | place: USA | collected 2014-12-23 ... | reverse complement strand
CGCGCGGGCCGCTGCCCTCGAGCCTCAGATCGCTGCGCCCCAGGACTAGCGTGGTCTGGTCGAGGCGCCAGGCCTCGTCGCTCAGGCGCAGGCGTCCGCGCAGCGCAATCGGCAGAGTCGAGTCAGGTGCGACCGGCAGCCAGGCCGCGAGCTCACCGGAGCGGCGCGCCCTGAAGTCGAAGCGCAGCGGCCCGGCGGAGACGCTCGGCGCAGCGCTGAGCTCGGTGGCGATGCGCAGCGTGGCGGGCGCGGCCCTCGCTTCGACTTCGAGGGGAAGCGCTCCCGCGCCCAGCAGATCGACCAGGCGGCCGCCCCGAATCGCCAGGGCCACGCGCTCGCCCGCCAGCACGGCTCGTCCCTCACCGCGAAGGCCCTCGCTGCGCGTCGCCCGCAGCGCCAGGCGGTCGAGCCGAACCGCCACGGGCTCTTTGTCCTGCGGCCGGCGCAGTGCTGCGCTGAGGTCGGTGACCAACATCGACGCATCGAGTTCCTGCGCCCAAGCGCCCAGGGTTTCGCCACGGCCGCTGAGCCGCAGCTCCAGACGCCCGAGCACGCCTTCGAGCTCTGGCACCTGCCACAGGCTCTGCACCACTGCCCCGAGCGGCTGATCGCGAGTGGCGAGTTGCACAGACAGCGCAGGTGTCGCCTCGGCGGCGCCGAGCTTGATCTCGCCGGCCACGCTCACGCCAGCGACCGTTGCGCTCAGCGGCGCGCGCAGACCCGCCGCGTCGCTACGTATGGCAAGAGTCGCGTCGCGCAACTCGAGAGGCAGGCCGAGGCCCTGGTCCAAACGCAGATCGAGCTCGGTGTCGATCGGCGCAGAAGCGCGCAGCGCCACCGTCTGCCAGCCGGCGCCGCCGTCCTCACGGCGCGCGGCGGGGGAGGCGGCGCGCGGGCCGATCCACGGGCCGAAGTCGAACTGGGAGACATGCGCTGCACCAGTGAGCCGCGGGCGCGGTCCGGCCCAGTTCAGCGCAAATTCGCCGGCGAGCTCTGAGCCCGCGATCGTGCCGCGCAGCTCGGTCAACTGGATGGCCGTGGTTCCAAGCGAGGCGATGCCGCGCAGCGCCGCCGCGCCGAGCGGCGGCGGGTCGAGGCCGAACTGGCGGGCGAGCAGTGCGGGGTCGTCGAGCGCCGCGTCGAACTGAGCCCGCAGTTGCTTGTGGCTGGCGTCGAGCGCTCCGTCGGCCCGCAAGCGGCCTGCGCTCGAGCGGGCGTCGAGCGTGAACGGCCAGGGCGCGCCGCCGTCGAGGAGCACGCGCACCGGGCCGCCTTCTACCTGCAGCTCGACTTGCGGCGATGCGTCGACCCGCCCGCTCAGCGACAATTTCAGGCCACCATCCGCCGCGGTGCCGACCGACAGTGCAGCAAGATCGATCACGCGGCGCGTGGCGGTGCGCTCATCGTGCCAGTGCACCGCGGCCCGTTCGATGCGTACCTCGCCGAGGTCAAGGTCGGTAGGTGCGTCGTTCCGCGCGCGCGGCGTCTGCGCGGTCCAGTTGCCGCGGCCGTCGGCGCGACGTTCCAGGTGGACGGTCAAGTCGGCAGCCTCGATGCTGCGCGGGCGCACTTTGCCGCGCAGAAGGTCGAGCAGGTCGAAGGCGACCCTGGCTTCGCCGAGAGTCGCGAGCTCGGTGGCCTGAAATCCCTCGGGGCTTAGCACCCGTGCGTCGCCGATGAGCAGCACCGGGCCGCGGCCCAGGGTCACGCGCAGCGGGCCGTGCAGGGCGACCGGGCGGCCGAGCATGGCGGAGGCGCGCTGAGCGGCCGTGTCGCGCCAGCGCGATGCGTCGATCGACACGCCCGCAGCCACCGCCAGGATCGCCACGAGGATGATCAAGGCGACCGGCAGCACGAGCGCGATCGCCCAGCGGCGCCAGCGCAGCTTCACCGTTCAGTTCCGCCAGAGCCGCCCGCGGCGCACTGCTTGGCGCTCGGCCACCCAGCCTTCGTGCCAAGCAAGAGCAGGCCCAAGAGAGAAGTCCTCGACGAAAGTGCACTCCACCTGGCGGCGGAGGCCAGTGCGAAATGTACCCTGCGCCGCAAGGCAAGGGCGCTCGTGGCGGCGCAGCGCGCGCCCGCCCGGGGGCGACTACTTCACCAGCGGCCGCACCGTCGTGAAGCCGCCATCCACGGCGATCACCTGCCCGGTCAGGCGGGCCGCGCCCTCGCCGAGCAGCCAGGCCATCACCTCGGCCACTTGATCGGCGGTTTGCACGCCGCCCAGCGGGTACTGGCGCGCTGCGCCTTCGCGCATCGCCGGCAGCTTGAGCATGGCGGCGGTCATCGGCGTCTCGGTCAGGCCAGGGGCCACGGCGTTGATGCGCAGTCCCTGAGCCGCGTAGGTGGCCGCGGCACTGCGCACCAGGGCTTCGACCCCGCCCTTGGCCGCGGCGATGGCCTCGTGATTCGCCACCCCGATGCGCGCCACCACCGAACTGGCGAACACGGCCGCGCCGGGCGCGCCCTCCAGCGCCGCGATCCAGGCCTGCAGCACGAACACCGCGCTGTCGAGGTTGACGCGCATCACCTCACGGTAGGCTTCCGCGCGGGTGCGGTGCAGCGGCGCGATCAGCGTGCTGCCCACGCAGTGCGCCAGCAGGGTGGGCGCGGCGCCGAGCGTCTCCTGGCAGGCCTTGAGCGCCAGCGCAGCGCCCTCGGGCGTGGTGGTGTCGGCGGTGATCAGGACCGTCGCGTCCACGTCGGCCAGGCGGCCGGCGTCGCGTCCGACAGCAGCGACTTTGCAACCCTGGCCCTGGAGCTCGCGCGCCAGCGCGCGGCCGATGCCGCCGCTGGCACCGGTGATGAGAGCGATCGCAGTCATGGTGTGGGCTCCGTCAATGGATGGGAGAGCGTTCAGCGGGGCGCTGGGTCGCGGGGTTTCGGTCGGTCGAGCCGTGCGGCCAGGCGCTGCAGCGCCGGCCGCCAGCGCAAAAACCCGCGGTAGCCGCGCTCCATCACCCACGCGGCACCCGGCGCACGCCCGATCCAAGCCAGCCAACGCCAGCCGGGCAGCACCGCCCACAGGGCAAGAAAGGCCTGGGCGCCACTGAGCAGTTCGCCATCGCTGCGACGCACGTGAAAGCGCGCCAGCAGTTGCTCGCGCGTCGTGCCCTCGGGCAGCGGCAAGGCTGCGTCGCTCACGTCGGCGTAGCACACCGCAGTGTCCGACGGCAGGTCGCGATACAGGCCGATCTCGCGCCGGCACAAGGGGCAGGCGCCGTCGTAGAGCACGGTCAACGGGGGCGGCGGCCCCGGCTTCGAGGGTTCGGTCGTCATGCGGGTACCTGGTTGACGGTCAAGAGGTCTGTGGCTGAGTCCAGCCCGCGAGTGGTGCGCGCCCACCACTGCGAAAATGAGTCGCAGCGGCGCTCGACCGGAGGGAAGAGCGTCGGCTCCGGCTCGCACTCGGCCCAGCGCGCCAGCCAGGGCGCGAGGTGTGGCGCTGCGATGCTGCGCACGCTGCGGGCGCCTTGCAGCGCGGTACCGATGGCGGTGGCGTCCCCGAACCAGCAATGGGAGGCGAGTTCGGCCATGCGGCGGCCGACGAAGTGCCAGCGCCGTTCGCTCCACGGCCAGGCGCGGTGAAAGTCCGCCACGAAGATCCCGATCACCGCCGCGCCGGCGGGCAAGGCCGCCGGCAGTTCGCCCAGGCTCCAGGGATGCACGAGCCAGACCTCGCGGCCGGCCACGGCCGCGGCATCGGGCGCGCTCACGCCGAGCGCCGCAGGCGGTGCGCTTGCAAGACGCGGCTCGGCCGACACCGGGGGGCGATGTCTTGCCTGCCGATCGCTTCCGGGCGGTGGCGGCCGACGCGCAAGACGGTCGAGCGCCTCGTAGGTGGTGTCGATCACGCTGCCGGGGCTGTGCCAGGACGCGGGTGCATAGCGGGCCACGTTCTCGGCGTTGAACAGATAGGGCTTGCGGCTGGCGGTGCCGGCCACCCATTGCCAGCTGAGGTGATTGCTGGCCAGATCGCCGTCGAGCAGGTGGCCGTAGAGCCAGTCGGCGCCGACGCGCCAATGCACCTTGCGCACGTGCACCAGGTAACTGGCCAGCCACATGCGCGCGTGGTTGTGCAGCGTGCCGGTGGCATAGAGCGCACGCACGGCCTCGTCCACCACCGGCACCCCGGTGCAGCCTTCGCGGATATCGGCTGGCAACTCGCGGGCATAGGCCTCCTCGGGCAGCGGGCCCTGGTGCAAGGAGTCGAAGATGCCCGCACCGCGGTGCTGCCAGACATGACGAAAGTAGGCGCGCCAGCCAAGCTCGAAGACGAACTTGTGCTGCACGCCAAGCGGGTGGCGTGACACCACGCCGGCCAGCACCTCGGCCAGCGTCACGAAGCCGTGGGTGATGTAGGGCGACAGGCCGCTGACCGCGCCGTCGAGCGCGTTGCGGGTGCGCGCGTAGGCGGCCGGCTGCACCGCGGCGATGCGCTGCCGCGCCGCGGCGAGCGTGGGCGGGAGCGCGTCAATCACGCGCTACTCCTACTTCGCCGCGCCGGATGGCGGCCGCGCGCTCGCTCACTGCCTGCCTCTGCGCGTCGCTCAGGCGGGCGAGGTTCTTCACCTGCAGGGCCATGCGCGGGTTGCCGGCCAGCAGCGCCTCGTGGCGCATCAGGAAATCCCAATACAGGGTGGTGAAAGGGCATGCCTTGTCGCCGCTGCGCTGCGCGGGGTCGTAGCGGCAGCCCTGGCAATGCGGGCTCATGCGTTCGATGTACTTGCCGGTGGCGATGTAGGGCTTGCTCGCCATCGCGCCGCCGTCGGCGTACTGGCTCATGCCCAGGGTGTTGGGCAGCTCGACCCATTCGACCGCATCGACGTAGACGGCGAGGTACCAGGCGTGCACCCGCTGCGGCTGAACGCCGAGCATCAGCGCGAACAGGCCCGTGACCATCAGTCGCTGGATGTGATTGGCGTAGCCGTGTGTCAGCGTCTGCGCCAGCGCGTCGCGCAGGCAGGCCATGTCGGTGGCGCCGCTCCAGTACCACGCCGGCAGATCGGCCTGGGCGTCGAGGGCGTTGCCCTGTGCGTAGGCCGGCATGCGGGTCCAGTAGATGCCGCGCACGTACTCGCGCCAGCCCAGGATCTGGCGCACGAAGCCTTCCACGCTGGCCAGCGGCGCGGCCCCCTCGTGGTAGGCGGCTACGGCCGCGGCCACCACCTCGCGCGGGTTGAGCAGCTTCAGGTTGAGCGCCGCCGACAGGTGCGCGTGGTAGAGCCACGGGTCGCCCGGCCAGATCGCGTCCTGGTAGCGACCGAACAGCGGCAGGCGCTCCCGAACAAAGACCTGCAAGGCCTGCAGCGCCTGCGCACGCGTGACCGGCCAGGCAAAGCTCTCGAGTTGGCCGGGGTGATTCGCGAAGCGCGAGGCCACGAGCGCGATCACTTCGCGCGTGATGGCGTCGGGCGCGAAGGCTGCGCGCGAGGGCACGGCGCCAGGGCCCGCGGGACCGAAGGCTTCGCGGTTGTCCGCGTCAAAGTTCCACTGTCCGCCCACCGGCTCGGCCTCGTGCATCAGCACGCGGTGGCGCTTGCGCTGCTCGCGGTAGAAGTACTCCATGCGCAGGGACTTGCGACCCTGGGCATGGGCCGCGAACTCGCGCACCGTGACGAAGAAGTGGCGGTCCTCGCGGATTTCCAGCGGCAGGCCGGTCGCTTCGCTCACCGCCCGGAGGGCTTGCAGCACGCGCCAGTCGCCCGGGGCGGTCATCACCAGGCGGGCGGGGCGCAGCCGCGCGATGTCGGCCTGCAGCTGCGCCTTCAGGCTGCCCGCGTTGTCGGGCGCGTCCAGGCGGGTGTAGTGCAGCGGCCGGCCGGCGTCCTCCAGGGCGAGCGCGAAGTGGCGCATCGCCGCCAGGAACAGCGCGGTGCGCGGCTTGCTCGACCAGACGTGCGTCGACTCCTCGCTCACCTCGGCCATCCAGACCGCGTCGAGCGCAGCATCGAAGCCGTCGAAGGCCGCCGCGTCGAGGTCGAGCTGGTCGCCCAGCACGACGATCAGGGAGCGCAGTTCAGCCACGCGCCGCGCCCTTGCGCCGACAGGCCTCGCTGCAGTACTTCACCGCAGCCCAATTCTTCGCCCAGCGGCGCCTCCAGCTCATCGCCAGCCCGCAGGCCGCGCAGGGCTTGCTGGGCAGCGCGGCCTTGTTGCCGCGAAAGCCGGCGTGGTGCAGCGTCATCGCGACACCTCGCTCGAAGCTGGCGCGATCAGGTCCACCCCGCCGCGCCGCTCTATGCCGCCTTCGCCTTGGCTTGGCGGACGAGTCGCAGACCGTCTTGCGCCCGCGGCGGGGGAGAGCATGGCCGCCGCCAAGGAACGGGCGGAGCACCACGCGCCCTCGAGCCCTGCGCCACCGAGAAAGTCTCCGCACGCGCCCAGGCCCAGGTCGAAGTCCCACCAGAACGCGCTGGCCGGGCGGCTGAGCGGTGCCGGCGGCAGCGCGTAGCGCCAACGGTGCACCACGCAGTGCTGCCACGCCAGGGGATGGCCGAGGCAATCAGCCAGGGCGGCCTGCAACTGCTGCTGCACCCATGCGGCGGGCTGTTCAAGGTTCTGCCGGCTCCAGTCGCTGCGGGCGTGCGCGACCCACTGCGCCAGGCCCGGCAGCCGCACGCGCCCCGGGCGCGCGTCGTTGCGCATCACGCAGGCCAAGGGTCCGTGGCTCGGCCGGGCGAGGTCCCAGGCGGGCATTGCTTCAGGCGCATCGGTCACGCCCATCAGAGTCCAGCACGGCTGCATCGGTACCGCCGCGGCCTGCTGGGCCCAATCGCTGCGGTGGGGACGGATCAAGGGCGCCGACTGGGCCGGCGGCAATGCCAGCACAACGGCGTCGAAGTCCGGCGCCAGCTGCTCGCCGTCAGCGTGCAGCTGCCACCCGCGAGCACTTCGGTGCAGGCCGTCGATGGTGGTCGACCAGGTGGCGGCGACGCCGTCCAGCAGGCGCCGGCACAGTGCCGGCAGGTCCGGCACCGGCACCTGAAGCTGCTCGCCGACCGTGGACGCGACGCTACCGGGCGCCAAGGTTGGGGCCCAGGTGGCCAGGACTCCGGCCCGCAGGCCCTCGTCGATGAAGGCCTGAAACTCCCCGCTGTGCGCCGCCAGGCCCAGGGCACCGTGATCGAGCCGCGCCGTCTGCGCCCGTCCCTGAGGGTCGCTCCACTCGAGCCGCCGGGTGGCGAGCCGTCCGCCCGGGCCGCGCGACTTGTCGACCACGTGCACAGCGAACCCCGCCTCGCGCAGGGCGCGGGCACAGGTCGCTCCGGCCATTCCGGCACCGACCACGGCGATGCGGTGAGTTACGCGATTCAACATGGCCAAGATCATACGCAAATAGGTTCAAAAGGGCTTCATAGGACTTACGTTTCCGTCCATAATGCGATTAAAGCGATTCAAAACAGGGTCGTTCGGGAGGTCGAACAAGTGAGCAGACGCAAGCCAACGCAGCCGCCCCAGGCGCAAGCCGCGCGTGTGCAGTACCGCAGCGGCGCAGTGGCGCGCGTGCTGCACATGCCGGTGGCGACCTTGCGCGTCTGGGAGCGCCGCTACGGCTTGACCCAGTCCGCGCTGTCGCCCGGCGGCCAGCGTCTTTACTCGCCCGAGGACGTGCGACGCTTGGCGCTGGTCAAGCAACTGACGGAGCAAGGCCATGCCATCGGCAGCGTGGCCTCGCTCGACATGACCCAGTTGCAGCGCGTGGCGGCGGCGCATGAGCGCCCGCGCCTGGCCACGCGGCGGGAGGTCCCGGTGGCCGAGGCCGGTGCATCGCCATCGAGCGCTTGGCGCCTGGCACTGATCGGCCCGGCGCTGGCCACCCGTCTGCGCCGGCGCGCGCTGTTGCGCCGCCTGGGCCGGCCGCTGCAATTGCTGGGTCCCTACGACGACGTGGCGCAGGCGGCCGCGGATCTGCGCGGCAAGGCCGTCGATGCCGTGCTGTTTCACCAAGCGCAGTTGCACGAGGGTTGGCTGGCTGCCGTCGAGGCGGCTGCGCCGGACCTGGCGGGGTTGCCCAAGGCCGTGCTGTATGGCTACGCCGCCGAGGCGGTGTGCGAGGGCTTGGCCGACGCCGGCACTGCCTTGTTGCGCGAGCCCCAGCCCGACGTGGTGCTGGCGCAATGGCTGCGCGGCGTGGCCCTCGCGGACGCGCCGCCTCGGCCTGCCCTCGGGGCCGCCGAGCAGGCTGCCGATGCGGTGCCGCCGGCGCGCTGGGACGATGCTGCTCTGGTCGAGTTCGCCGACCGCTCCGCGGCAATCGCCTGCGAGTGCCCGCGCCACGTGGCCGAGTTGCTGATGCAACTGACGCACTTCGAGGCTTACAGCGCAGCCTGCGAGCACCGCAGCCCGGCCGACGCCGAACTGCACGCCTGCCTGCGGCGAACGGCGGCCGCAGCGCGCGCCCGGTTCGAGGCAGCCCTCGAGCAGGTCGCGCTGTACGAGGGGCTGCCTTTGCCCGCACCCCGGGTCCCGGACGCCGGCTGATCCATTCCTGCCGAGTCCTGCGTGTGCTGGCCGGGGGAGGTCGCGCCGCTAAGATGAGAGGCATGAGCAAGAACCTCGCAGCCCAGGAGACGGCCAGCATCAGCCGCGAGGCCTGGCTGGCTCGTCTGGGGGAACTCTCGATCCGTCAGGGCAGCCACCTCGACAGCCTGCGCAGCCGCGATGCGCGCGACTTCGAACTGGTGCTGGCCTCGGCGGCGCTGTTCCTGCCCGCGGGCCAACTGCTCGAGGAGCGCCGCGCCAACGAGTGCCTGCTGGCCTTCCTGGCAAGCGCCGGCGCCTGGCTCGCGGTCGACTACGCCGAACTGCGCCGCTGGCTGGCCGACACCGGCTTCGTGGCACGCTCGGACTACGGCACCGACTACCACCGCGGCCACTTCCCGGCGTGGCTCGCTCAGGCGGCGGCCGAGCTCGATGCGGGTGCGCTCGCCGACGCGGTGGAGCAGGCCCGCGCCGACCGCGTGCGCGCCCGCGCGCAGCGCCGCGAGTCGTGGCTTGCCCAGGCCAGTGCCGGCCTGGAGGTCAGCGAAAGCAGCGCCCACCCCGACGACGAGATGTACATGCGCATGGCGCTCGACCAGGCCCACAACGCCTGGGCGCTGGGCGAGGTGCCGGTGGGCGCGGTGCTGGTCCGCGACGGCCGGGTGCTGGCCACCGGCTTCAACCAGCCGATCGGCAACGCCGACCCCACCGCGCACGCCGAGGTCCAGGTGCTGCGCGCCGCGGCCCAACTCGAGAACAACTACCGCCTCAACCACTGCACCCTGTACGTGACGCTCGAGCCCTGCGCGATGTGCGCGGGCGCGATTCACCACTCGCGCATCGCTCGCGTGGTGTGGGGTACTGCCGATCCGAAGACCGGGGCCGCCGGCAGCGTGGTCGACCTCTTTGCCGAGGCGCGGCTCAACCATCACGCCAGCGTGCGCGGCGGCGTGCTCGCGGCCGAGTGCGGCGATCTTCTGGCGCGCTTCTTCGCCGAGCGGCGCACGCTGCGCCGGGAGGGCAGCTTGCCGGCCGATGACGAGGAGGAGGGCGGCGATGGCACGCCCTGACGCGCGCGCGCCGACTCGCCGCCTGGGACTGGTGGCGCCCTCGGGTTATCTGCCCGACGCGGCGGTGGCCGATCGCTGCGCCCGGTGGTTTGCCGCGCGCGGCTGGCAAGTGCAGGCGGGCGAGACGATCTTCGCGCGCGAATTGCGCTTCGCCGGCAGCGACGAGCTGCGCGCGGCCGAGTTGCAGGCCTTTGCCAGCGACCCGCGCCTCGACGTGGTGATGATGGGCCGCGGCGGCTACGGGCTCACGCGTCTGCTCGATCGTCTGGACTTTGCCGCGATCCGCGCCGCCGAGCGGGTACTGGTGGGCTACAGCGACTTCACCGCCTTCAGCCTCGCCTACCTGGCGCGCGCCGGCGGGGTGAGCTTCCAGGGGCCGGACGTCAATGACTTCGGGCGCGCGGCGCCCGAGGCCGACACCGTCGAGCAGTTCTTCGCCACGCTCGCGCAGCCCAGGCACGCCCTCGAGTTCGCCTGCGAGCCGGTGGAACTTGGCGCGCGCGGGCGCCTGTGGGGCGGCAATCTGGCCATGGTGTGCGCGCTGCTGGCCACGCCCTACTTCCCTCGGGTGCGCGGCGGCATCCTCTTCCTCGAGGACGTGAACGAGCCGGCCTACAAGGTGGAGCGCATGCTGCTGCAGTTGCATCAGGCAGGCGTGCTCGACCGCCAGGCCGCGGTGCTGCTCGGCGCCTTCGAGCCCATGGCAGTGATGCCCACCGACAACGGCTACGGGCTGGCCGACGCCCTGGCCCGCGTGCGGGCGGCGACGCGCACGCCCATCCTCACCGGCCTGCCCTTCGGGCACGTGGCGTGCAAGGCCACGCTGCCGGTGGGCGCGCGCGCGCGCCTGGCGGTTGCCGCGGGGCGGGCACGACTCGAGTTCTGGGACTATCCCTGGCTCGGCTGAAGGCGGATGAGGCGCGCTCCCACATCCGGGCATGACGCATACCCGGCAGGCGCGGCGGGGGCCATTTGGTGCAGCACTAGACTGCTCGCTCAGCGCACGCCGCGGACAGAATTCATGCACAAGCGAGAGCACTACATCGGTGGTGCCTGGCGACCCGCCGAGGGCAAGCTCGCGCATCGGGTCGTCGATCCCAGCAGCGAGGAAGTGATCGCCCAGGTGGCTGCCGCCACGCCGCGCGAGGTGGCTGCGGCCTGCGCCGCCGCGTCCCAGGCCTTCGATGCCTGGCAGGACACGCCCGTGGAGCAGCGCTGTGCCGCGCTCGAGCGCGTGGCCGATGGCCTTGCCGCGCGCGCCGACGACCTCACCCGCCTGGTGGCGGCCGAGGTCGGCATGCCGGTGCGCATGAGTGCGCGACTTCAGGTGGCGAATCCCATCGAACACTGGCGCCGGACCGCGCGCGCGGCCCGCGAGTTTGCGTGGAGCGAGCAGATCGGCAACTCGCTCGTCGAGCAGGTGCCGGTGGGCGTGGTGGGTGCGGTCACTCCCTGGAACTTCCCCTTGCACCAGATCAGCCTCAAGCTCGCGCCGGCACTGGCGGCGGGCTGCACGGTGGTGCTCAAGCCCTCCGAGGTCGCCCCGCTCAACGCCTTCGCGCTTGCCGAGGTGATCCACGAGGCCGGATTTCCGCCCGGCGTCTTCAACCTCGTGGCGGGTGACGGCGCGGTGACTGGCGAGGCGCTGGCACTCGATCGCCACGTCGATGCGTTGAGCTTCACGGGCTCGACGCGCGCGGGCCGCCGCGTGGCCGGTCTGGCCGCGGCCGAGATCAAGCGCGTCGCGCTCGAACTCGGCGGCAAGTCGGCCTCGGTGGTGCTGCCCGACGCCGACCTCGCAGCCGCGGTGCGCGGCACGCTCAATGCGTGCTTCCTCAACAGCGGCCAGGCCTGCAACGCGCTCTCGCGCCTGCTCGTGCCGCGCGCCCGCATGGACGAGGCGGCAGACATCGCTGCGCAACTCGCAGCCACCTACACCCTGGGACCGGCGCAGGAGCCGAGCTCCCGCCTTGGCCCGCTGGTCTCGGCGGGGCAGCGCGAGCGCGTGCGCGGCCTGATCCGCTCGGGGGTGGCCGAGGGAGCCCGCCTGGTGTGCGGCGGAACCGAGGCGCCGGCGCATCTGCCGCGCGGCTGGTTCGTGCAGCCCACGGTGTTCGCCGACGTGCGCCCCGACATGCGCATCGCGCGGGAGGAGATCTTCGGTCCGGTGCTCAGCATCCTCGCCTACGAGGACATCGATCACGCGGTGGCGCTGGCCAACGGCACCGACTACGGGCTCGCCGCGGCCGTGTGGTCGGCCGACGAGGCCGCGGCCCTGGCCGTGGCGCGACGCCTGCGCGCGGGGCAGGTCGAGATCAACGGCGGCCACTACAACCCGCTCGCGCCCTTCGGCGGCTTCAAGCGCTCGGGCCTGGGCCGCGAGGGCGGACGCTACGGGCTCGAGGAATTCCTGGAGCCGCGCGCGCTGCAGCGGCGCGCAGCCTGAGCATGAGCGAACAGCGCGCGAAGCAGGGCGCTCCGAGCTCGGCTGACGCACTCACCCAGCCACTCGATGCCACCGGGCCGCTCACGCGCTTCGGCCTGGGGCCGCTGACGCCAGAGCAGCGCGACATCGAGGTGCAGGCCGGCGTGCTGGGCGCGGTGCTCAAGCAGGTGCCGGCCTCGGTGCTGGGCAGCGTCTCTGGCGCGGCCATCCTCGCGGCGGCGCTGTGGTCGCGCGTGCCGAGCGAGTGGATGGGGCTGTGGCTCGCCGCGATCTTCTTCGAGGCGATCCTGCGCCTGCGCCTGGCACGGGTCTACGCCGCAGCCGACGACCGGGTGAGCTTCGTGCGCGCCTGGGGCCGGCGCTGGACCTGGCAGGCAGCGCTGGCCGGCGTGCTGTGGGGCGTGGCCGGAGCCGCCTTCTTCCCCAGCGGCGACCCGGCGCTGCAACTGGTGGTCGTGGTGCTGGTGCTGGGCGTGGCCTTCGGTTCGCTCACCCTGTTTGCGGCGTGGCGACCGGCCTTTCACGCCTACATGTTCCCCGCCCTGGTGCCGCTGCCCATCCGCATGGCCTGGGAGGCGGACGCCAACTACCTGGTGGCCGCCGCCGCCATGGCCGGGGTGTTCGCCTTCAGTCTCTTCTTCGGTCGGCGCTTCGGCGAGGCGGTACGCGAAGCGGTCAAGACCAATCACGAGAACGAACTGCTGGTCGAGCAGTTGCTCACCGAGAAGCGCGCTGCCGAAGAGGCACGCAAGGCCGCCGAGGCTGCCACGCGCTCGCGCTCGCAATTCTTCGCCGCCGCCAGCCACGACCTGCGCCAGCCGCTGCAGGCGATCGGCATCTACGTGTCGCTGCTGCGCAAGCGCGCCGAAGGCCCGGTGGTGTCGCTGATCACCAATCTGTCCTCGGCGGTCGATTCGCTGTCCAAGCTTGTGGAGGAGTTGCTGGAGATCTCGCGCCTCGACTCGGGCGCGATCGAACCCAAGATCGATGCCGTGCCGATCGACGAACTGTTCAACACGCTCGAGCAGGAGTTCTCGCCGATCGCCGCCTCGAAGGGACTGGTGCTGAGGGTGCGCCGCAGCCGCCGTTCACTGCAGACCGACAGCCTGCTGATGCAGCGTGTGCTGCGCAATCTGCTGGCCAACGCGATCCGCTACACGAGCCAGGGCGGCGTGCTGCTCGCCGCCCGCGTGCGCCCGGGCGGCAAGGTGATGCTCGAGGTGTGGGACACCGGCGCCGGCATCGCGAGCCACGAGGTGGAGCGCATCTTCGAGGAGTTCTACCGTGGCGAGAGCTCCCGCGCCGAGAACAGCGGCGCGGGCTTCGGGCTGGGCCTGTCGATCGTGCGGCGCATCTGCCGCCTGCTCGATGTGCCGCTGGCCATCGCCACCCGGCCGGGCCGGGGCACCATGTTCAGGCTCGTGGTCCCGGCCAGCAGCGCTCCGCGCCGCCAGGGCCGCGGCGCCCCCGACACCCTGAGCTGGCTGCTGCGCCCTCTGACGGGCCACACCATCGCGCTGGTCGAGGACAACGCCGAGATCCTCAACAGCCTGACGCGGCTGCTGCGCTCCTGGGGGGCGGAGGTCGTGGCGGGCAATGGCTTCAACGCCGCGCTGATCCGCAGCCTGTCGATGCACGAGAAGGTGGATGCGATCGTGGCCGACCAGAACCTCGGACCGCACTCGGTCAATGGCGTCGAGACCATCTTTCGCATCCGCGAGATCCTCGGCGCGCCCGTGCCGGCAGTGGTGCTCACCGCGGTGGCCGCGGCGGAGGTCCAGTCGCAGTTCCAGCGCGTCATGCGCGAGCGCATTGCGCTCAATCCCACCCAGGCGCAGGCCATCGCGCGCTCGCGCACCGAGGAGCCGCTGGTGCTGCAAAAGCCCACCACGCCGGCGGTGCTCAACAACGCGATCGCGGTGCAGCTGGGCCTGGCGAACCTGCATCCCCAGGAAGCCGGCCGTCCCTGAGCCGGACTCAGCTCACGTCGTAGCCGTGGCGGCGCGCCGCCAGCAGGGCCTCGGTGCGGTTGTTCGCGCCAAAGGCGCGGTAGATGGCCGTGACGTGCGTCTTGACCGTGCCTTCGCTGAGGTTGAGCTCGCGGCAGATGAGCTTGATGGGGGCGCCGCGCGCCAGGCACATGAGCACGTCGCGCTGCCGGTCGGTGAGTTCCACGCGGCTGCCCGCCAGGCCCGCCTCGGCAGGCGTGGGCGCGGCCAGCAGACCCGAGCGCTGCGCCTCGGCGAGCAGGCCGGAAGGGATGTAGACGCCGCCGCCGAGCACGAAGCGGATGGCGGTGAGCAGCACGTCCGAGTCCATGCTCTTGGGCACGAAGCCCGCCGCGCCAAGCTGCAGGACGCGCATCACGCTGCGCTGGTCCTGCACGCCGGACAGCACCAGAATCTTGAGCTCGGTGTTGCCCGCCACGATGGTCTCGAGCAGTTCAGTGCCCTCGACGCCTGGCAGGTTCAGGTCGAGCAGCAGAAGATCGGCGTCCGGGTGGGCGCGCACCAACTCCAGCGCGGGCTGCGCCGCGCCGGCGGTATGCACCTCGACCTCGTCGTCCAGATCCAGCACCATGGCCGATAGCGCCGCGGTGATCAGCGAGTGGTCGTCGACGATCAGGATCTTCATGCGGTCATTGTAGTGGCGGCTCCGCGAGCCCTGGCAGGGGGCGCGGATCGCGTCTAGCCGCGAGGGCCGGTGCGCGCTGCTTCAGGCTGAGGGCCGCGGGCGCACGGCGGCAGCCGCGGCCTTGGCGCGCCGCCGCGCCTCTTCCACCGTGTCCGCGTGGGCCAGCGCAACGCCCATGCGCCGCTTGACGTAGGACTCGGGCTTGCCGAACAGGCGCAGTTCCGCGCCCGGCACGGCGAGCGCCTCGGCCACGCCCTCGAAGGCCAGTGCCCCGGCGTCCACTCCGCCGTAGATCACGGCACTCGCGCCGGGGTTGCGCAGGCTCGCATCCACGGGCAGACCGAGCAGGGCGCGCGCGTGCAGTTCGAACTCGTTGGCCCACTGGGTGACCATCGTGACCATGCCTGTGTCGTGCGGGCGCGGACTGACCTCGGAGAACCACACCGTGTCGCCCTTCACGAAGAACTCCACGCCGAACAGGCCCAGTCCGCCCAGGGCGGCCGTCACGCGCGCGGCGTAGTCCTGAGCCAGGGCAAGCGCGGCGGGCGACATGGGATGCGGCTGCCAGCTTTCGACGTAGTCGCCAGCGACCTGCACGTGGCCCACGGGCTCGCAGAAGTGCGTACGGACGGCGCCCTCGGCGTCGAGCGCGCGCACGGTGAGCAGGGTGATCTCGTAGTCGAAGTCGATGTAGCCCTCGGCGATCACCCGGCCCAGGGCCACGCGACCCCCGGCCTGCGCGTAGTTCCAGGCCGCCTCGATCTGCTCGGCCCGGTCGATCTTGCTCTGCCCCTTGCCCGACGAGGACATCACGGGCTTGATCACGCAGGGCAGCCCCACGGCGTTCACGGCCTCGCGCAGTTCGGCCAGCGAGTCGGCGAAGCGGTATGGCGAGGTGGGCAGGCCGAGTTCCTCGGCGGCCAGGCGGCGTATGCCCTCGCGGTTCATGGTCAGGCGTGCCGCGCGGGCCGTGGGGACCACGCGGGCGATTCCCTCGCGCTCGATGGCCTCGAGCTCGTCGGTGGCGATGGCTTCGATCTCGGGCACCACGATGTGCGGGCGCTCGGCCTCGATCAGGGCACGCAGCGCGGCGCCGTCGCTCATCGCGATCACGTGCGCCCGGTGCGCAACCTGATGGGCCGGGGCGTGGGCGTAGCGGTCCACCGCGATCACCTCGCAGCCCAGGCGCTGCAGCGCGATGCTCACTTCCTTGCCGAGTTCCCCCGAGCCCAGCAGCATCACCCGCACAGCCGCCGCGCTGAGCGGCGTGCCCAGGGTCGGGCGCAGGCGGTCGAGTTCCGGGGAGGTGGTCATGGGCGATCCGTGAGCAGGGGGAGGCGGCCGGCACTCTAGCAAGGCGCACGCCGCGCGCGGGCAATGAAAAAGGGCCGGTCGGTGACCGGCCCTCTTGCTACAGCGGTGCGGCTTACTGCGCCAGAACCCACTTCACGGCGGCGGCCACGTCGGCCTCCGAGCCCTTGGCGGCGGGGTGACCCTTGCCGGCCATGAGCTTGGCCACGAGTTCCTTCTCGGCATCGGCCTTGCCCTTGAACTTGGCGGCGATGTCCTTGAACGACGGACCCATCTTCTTGGTGTCGAGGGCGTGGCAGGTATTGCAGCCGAGCTTGGCGGTGGCGTCTTGCGCCAGGGCGGCACCCGTGGCGCCCATCAGGGCGGCAGCGGCAGCGGCGAGAACGATCTTCTTCATGGACTCTCCCAATGAGTGGACAGGGCGCCGGATCGGCGCAGGATGCTGGCAAAGCGGCGCAAGTCTAGCGGCTGCAGGCCGCGGCGACGAGGCCCTAGCTCACCGGCGCAGGTCAGGGCGCCGGTGAGGCCCGGACTACTGCGAAAGGACCCACTTCACGGCCGCAGCTACGTCGTCCGCCGGGGCCTTCACGGCGGGGTGGCCCTTGCCGGCCGTCAAGCGGGCGACCAGTTCCTTCTCGGCATCGGCCTTGCCCTTGAACTTGGCGGCGATGTCCTTGAACGACGGACCCATCTTCTTGGTGTCGAGGGCATGGCAGGTGTTGCAGCCTGCCTTGGCCGTCGCGTCCTGGGCCAGCGCGGCGCCCGATACGGTGATCAGGCCGAGCGCCGCAACGGCGCCGAGGATCGTCTTCATTCGGTTCTCCCGGAGGGTGGTGAACGGGCGCAACGCAAAGCGCACTGCGGCCCGTGCAGACTCTAACGCGATTCAGGCGGGAAGGTTGACCCGGACGTCGCTGCCAGGGCGAGGTTCGTCGTCGAGGCGGAGTCCGGCACCGCGGGCGGAGGGGTCGCTGCGGTCGTTGCGGCCGCGCTCGCGGCAGCGTGCAGCGGCAGACTGGCCGCGGGAGGCATCGCCGGGGTCATGGCAGTGGGCGGCTCCTGGCTCGAGCTTGGCTGCGGCGCCGAGGGCGCGGCGGCGGTGTCCGCCGAGCGGAAGTGCTCCTCGGCACGGGCCACGAAGGCGTCGACCATGCGGTCTGCAGCGTGGTCGATCAGGTGGCCGGCCACCCGGTCCGCGCCCGGCAGGGCGAGTTCGTACTCCAGCGTGAAGTCGACCTTGCAGCCGCGGTCGCCAAGCGGGCGCAGTTCCCACAGGCCAAGGAAGTGGCGAAAGGTGCCGCCCTCGAGGTGGATCTCCATGCGCTGCGGGGCGCGCTTGGGGTTGCGCGTCGTGACCTCGATGCGCAGGTGTTTCCAGCCCACCGTGACCGTGGCGCCCACCAGATCGTCGCGGCGCTCGGTCAGGCGGGTCGCCACGCACCAGGGCAGGAACTGCGGATAGTCCTCGACGCGGTCGATCAGTTCGAACATCAGCGCGGCCGGCGCGGCCACCAGCGCGCTGCGCTGCACCCGCCGCGTCACGCCGCGCCCGCTCCGAGGCGCATCGCGATGGCGTCTTCGCGCTCGAGGTCCTCGAGGCGGGTCTCCATGTCGAGCACCGCGGCGTCGAGTTCGGGCAGCAGCACGTCGTGCAGCGCACGCGCGCGGCGGATGGCGCGGCGGTACTCGGCCGCCAGGCGCTCGAGGTTGGCCGACACGGCGCCCAGCGTGGCGGCCGACCGGGTCAGCGTCAGATACGCCTCGGCCACCCGTTCCACCTCGCGTGACGGCAGCACGCCCTCCGGCGGGCGAACGACGGGGACGAATTCGGCATCGATGAGCTTCACGCCCATGAGCATACGGGTTGCGGCGTGCCACTGGCTGCCGGCAAGGTCGGCCGGCCCGTGCAGTTGCAGAGCTTCCAGCCCGTGGCGCGCAAGTGCCGCCGCCAGCGCCCGCGCTGCCTCCTCGGCCAGCGTCTGCACCTGGCTGCGCAGAGCGTTCTGGCGCGCCAGGTTCTTGAGGATCTCGCCTGCCAGCAGCAGACACTTCTCGTCGAGGAAGGCGTGCCCGTCGGCCATCGCGCGGCGTTCCTCGCGCAACTCCAGGATCACGCTGCGGCTGGGGGCGATGTCGCTCATGCGGGCTCGGCTGGACGGGTGTACGCGCTGCCGCGCTCAGGCGGGCACGCCCAGGTGAGCGGCGATCTGCGCATCCGACAGGCGCGTGAGCTCGCCGCGGGGCAGGGGCTCGAGCAGACGCCATCCGGCGTCCATGCTCTGCGCCAGGGTGCGCGGCCCGGCCTGATTGACGAGCTGGCTCTCGAAGCGCGCGCCAAAGGCCAGGTACAGCCGGTCGGTGTCGGACAGCCCGTCCTCCCCGACCACGCTGGCCAGCACGCGGGTCTGAACGGCGCGCGCGTAGGCCGCGTAGAGCTGGCTCGCGAGCCCCGGATGGTCGGGATGCGTGTAGCGGCCGCCGGTGCCGTCCTTCATCAGGCGCGAGAGGCTGGGCAGCACGTTGATCGGCGGATACAGGCCGCGCCGGTCGAGGTCGCGCGACAGCACGATCTGCCCCTCGGTGATGTAGCCGGTGAGGTCGGGGATGGGGTGCGTGATGTCGTCCGAGGGCATGGACAGGATCGACAGCTGCGTGAGCGTGCCCGCGCTGCCGTGGATGCAGCCCGCGCGCTCGAACAGCGTGGCCAGGTCCGAGTACATGTAGCCCGGATAGCCCTTGCGGCTGGGGATCTCTCCCTTGGCGGCGCTCACCTCGCGCAGCGCCTCGCAGTAATTGGTCATGTCGGTGAGGATCACCAGCACGTGCTTGCCTTCCACGAAGGCCAGGTACTCGGCGGCGGTGAGCGCGTAGCGCGGGGTCAGCAGGCGCTGCGTGCTGGAGTCGCTCGCCAGGTTGAGGAACAGCGCCGTGCGCGCCAGCGCGCCGCCGGACTCCAGCGCCGCACGGAAGAACTCGGCCGAGTCGTGCGGCAGGCCGATCCCCGCGAACACCAGCGCGAACTCGCCCGCGTCCTCCGACAGCAGACGCGCGCTGCCCGCGATCTGCGCCGCCATGCGGTCGTGCGGCAGGCCGCCGCCCGAGAAGATCGGCAGCTTCTGTCCGCGCACCAGGCTGTTCATCAGGTCGATCGCGGTGATGCCGGTCTCGATGAAGTCGCGCGGCGTGGCGCGGGCCACCGGATTCACAGGCAGGCCGTCGATCGGATAGCTCGCGTGCGCAGGCAGGGGCGGGCCGCCGTCCACGGGCTGGCCCACGCCGTTGTACACGCGGCCCAGCACGCCGGGGCCCAGGCCGAAGGCGAGCGGCTCGCCGGTGAAGCGCACCACCGTGTCGGGCAGATTCAGCCCGCTGGTGGACTCGAGCACCTCGATGGTGAGCAGGTCCTCGTCGATCGCCGCCACGCGCCCCAGGCGCGCCCGGCCATCGCGCCCGATCACCTCGACGGCGTCGGCCAGGCCGACGTCGAGCGTGCGCTTCAGGAAGAGCAGGGGGCCGGCCAGCCGGCTCGCCGCTCCCTCAACCAGCAGGCGCGGTTTCATCGCGGGACTCCGGAGCGGGCGCGTGGAACTCGGACTCGAGGCGCGCCGCAAGTTCGGCGAAGAGCGGCAACTCGTCGTTGCCGATCTCCTCGCCCATGCGGCGCAAGGCGCGCACGCAGGGGTAGGTGGCGAGCGCATCGGGATGCAGCCCGCCTTCGAGCGCGTTGGCCGCGAGCTCGGCGAAGCGGTCGATGAGCTTCATCATCTCGGCCTGCTTGGCGGGCGTGGCCACGCGGTCTTTCTCGGAGAACGCCGACTGGCGCAGGAAGGCGTCGTTGAAGACGTCGGCCACCAGCAGGGTGAGCTGCTGGCGCGGCGGCAGCGCATCCTTGCCGATGATGCGCGCCATGCGTTCGAGGCGCGCCTGCTCGTCGAGCACGCCCAGCCAGCGCGCGCGCAGCTCGGCCCAGTGGGGGTTGCCGTGCTCGCTCCACCATGCCGCGAACAGGCGCGCATCCTCCGAATACGATGCGAGCGGGTTCACGGCCGGGTAGAAGCGCGCCTGCGCGCGCTTGACGTCGAGCGCCCAGAAGCTGCGCACGAAGCGCTTGGTGTGGCTCGTCACGGGTTCCGAGAAGTCGCCCGAGGGCGGGCTGATCGCGCCCATCACGGTGACGCTGCCGATCGTGCCGGCGAGCGTCTCGACCACCGCGGCGCGCTCGTAGAAGTCCGCCAGGCGCGACGAGAGGTAGGCCGGGTAGCCGCCTTCGCCGGGCAGCTCGCCGAAGCGGCCCGAGACCTCGCGCAGCGCCTCGGCCCAGCGGCTGGTGGAGTCGGCCATCAGCGCCACGTGCAGTCCCTGGTCGCGGTAGTACTCGGCCACCGTGATCGCGCTGTAGATGCTCGCCTCGCGCGCCGCCACCGGCATGTTGCTGGTGTTGGCGATGATCACCGTGCGTTCCATCAGCGGGCGGCCGGTGCGGGGGTCATCGAGCTCCGGGAACTCGGACAGCAGCCCGGCCATCTCGTTGCCGCGCTCGCCGCAGCCCAGGTAGACGATCACGTCGGCGTTGCAGCCCTTGGCCAGGGCCTCGAGCAGCACCGTCTTGCCGGTGCCGAAGCCGCCGGGAATCGCCGCCTTGCCACCCAGCGCCACGGGAAAGAGCGAGTCCAGGATGCGCTGACCCGTCACCAGCGGCGTGCCGCCGGGCAGGCGGTGCCGCACGGGGCGCGGATCGCGCACCGGCCAGCGGGTGCGCATTGCCAGCGCGTGCTCGCGGCCGTCTGCGCTGCGCAGCTTGAGCACCTCGGCATCCTCGGCGACCTCGCCCGGGGCGGCGACCCAGATGGCCTCGCCGCTGATGCCGGGCGGCACGAGGCAGGCCTGGGGGCGCAGCACCGGGTCGTGGGCGTG
>ERZ795054.1597-NODE-1597-length-20883-cov-5.003649_pt1 | contig 20883 bp, 24 predicted proteins | sample MGYA00375138_ERZ795054 | MGnify/ENA primary metagenome ERZ795054 (study PRJEB30183, sample SAMN05720215) | anaerobic digester metagenome | isolation source: active sludge of municipal wastewater-treating anaerobic digesters | place: USA | collected 2014-12-23 ... | reverse complement strand
GCATGATACCCGTGATGCCCTTCGTACACATTTTCCCTCGGTTGGATGGCGAGGTGGGGTCGCCCTCAATCTTGTTGATCACTCCCTCCGGTGAAACATGACACTGGACTGCGCAGGTATGCAGGCACATCTTGCATGTACTCTTGATCCACTTCCCCGGCTTCATCGAATTGGCTCGCGCTTGGTTCTCCACCCTCAGCTTCTCTTTCAATGTCCTTTCCTCCTTGCTTTCTTAATTTAACCTGATTGGGGTCGAGTTGCTTCTCCCACTGGCTTTATAAACCTGTACCGCTCCCTGTATAGGTCAAAAGACATGCCAATCTGTTTGTATTATAATTACCTGTAAACACAGGTATTTATATGATGTTGTTTCTAAGAAGAATGTCAGGATGGTATCAAAATCGCGATTGACAAAGAAAGATGAGCCGCATTTATGCAACAAAAGCGGCGTCATCTGAAACATTATGATATCAGTCCGATTTATTTTGTTGAGAAGATGTTTTAAAACAGGCGCCTAAACCTTTTTGCGAGTCGACCCCCGTTAGTTTGATCGCTTTTGGAGAAGAGGACAAGACAGGATATATCGATGCTGGAGGTCGCCAATCCAGCCTTTCCGCTTTTGCGACAGATGCGGCTATTCTGGGACATCCCTCTCAGGGATGTCGGAAGCGTATGCAAGATTCAACAAATTTGGTGTCTCGACAGGCTGCTCTTTGTTCTGAAGTCAAAACATAGCAGTTCTAACGACTTATGGGCATGGAGGCGTCCTGCGTCCATTCCTCGAATGAACCATCATATAACTTTACATTCTCATAGCCGAGAACGCGCGACATAATGAAAGCCCATGTCGGACAGCACCTGCCGGCATCACAGTAGGTGATGATTTCTTTTGACCTGTCCGGTCCAACAATTTGGGCCACCATTGACGCCAACTCCTCTTTCCTTTTGAACGTTCCAAGCGCCGTATAGGCTTCCGATGCGGGCAGGTTAACGGCTCCCGGAATATGTCCGGGTTTTTTCACAAATTCTTGTCTCCTTTCTCCCCTGTACCATTCCGGTTCTCGCACATCAACAAAACGCGCCTTACCGAAACGGCTGGCCACATAATCTTTACCCACATGCAGGGTCTTGTTCAGGGTACCCTCGTAGATGGTTCTTTTCGGGGTCACCGTTTCCGTGGAAAGTGGCCTTTTTTCACGAACCCATGCTTCCTGGCCGCCATCAAGAATGGAAATGTTTTTTAGGCCCACATACTGGAGAGTAGTCAAAACACGGGGGGCCATAACCTGATAAAAACAGACGTAGGCCTTGCAGATAATCACAACCAGGGAATCTTTGCCAATTCCAAGATCTCCGATTGCGTCAAAGAGTTCATCATCCGGAGGGTATTCTGTGTGTTGTGTGCTTTCCGAGAACGCCCACATGCCGTAATAGGCGCTTATGGCTCCTGGGATGTGACCTTCCCGATAATCCTCCACCTTTCTGATATCAATCATCACGAGCCGGGGATTGTTCAGATTGGCAGCCAGCCATTCCGTCGACACAATGGGAGAAATATCCTGAGATAAAACAGTCTGGGGCAAAGCAAGAAGAAAAAATAAAATGATCCCTCGCCAAACGATGCCACAAAGCCTTGCCTTCATGAGAATCCCTCCTTTCAGGCAAACATCTGTGAGAGGAAAAATCTTCACATAAACATTTCAAAAATAATCATCCGGTTGGGAATACTCTGAATTTTTATTTGGATAAGTATACCGCCAAGGCAGGTTCATCACCACAAATATTTAAGGTTTACCGCTAACCTTTCCAATCAAATCATCAACAATCTTAGCGAACATCCGGGATACCTCGGCGTCCTGATGTGTTTCAATAAAAGGATGGCCTTCATCAGAAGCCTCAACGATCAACATTGCCATGGGAATACGGCCTAAAAAAGGTACGCTCATCCGTTGCGCCATCTCTTCACCGCCGCCTTTTTTAAAAATATCCACCACCCCCTGGCAATGGGGACAAACAAAGCCACTCATGTTCTCGATCACACCCAACACGGGAACCTTGACCTGATGACAAAAATTGATCGACTTACGGACATCATTAAGAGATAAATTCTGGGGTGTTGTAACAATAATCGCCCCGTCGATATCTGGAATCAGTTGCGCAATCGAAAGGGGCTCATCTCCCGTCCCGGGAGGAAAATCCATCACCAGATAATCCAGGCTGCCCCACAGGACCTCTTCGAGCAATTGTTTCATCACCTGCATCTTCATCGGTCCCCGCCAGATGACGGCATCATCCTGATTCCTCAGCAGAAAACCCAGGGACATGACTTTTAAGTTATCGCTGTAATCAACGGGTGCAATCCCGCCTGCACCCGAATAGATTGCCTGACCTTCCAGATGAAGCAATGTGGGTATACTGGGTCCATGAAAATCCATATCCAGCAAGCCGGTCCGAAAACCCTTGAGTGCCAGAGCACAGGCTACATTCGCAGCAACCGTGCTTTTCCCGACGCCCCCCTTTCCTGACAGCACCAGTATCTTATGTTTTATCTTGCCCAGGCGTTCCTGAAGTTCATTATTCTTCGTCTCAGATTCCGGCTGCATACCTGTTCCGGAAGATGCACAGGTTCCTGAAGAACAGGATCCGTCTTTTTTCGAACAGTCCATCTCAGACCTCATCGTAAAAAAAAATGCTTCTCGTGGGACACAACGCCTTTGGATAACAAGGCTACGTCTAACTTTTGTTTCTTCGTGCGGCCAATTATCCCCCGCCGGGAATACTTCTCAGAAAAACAATTTTATCTCCGTCGTTGATCTTGAAGTCCAGATTATCCTTTTTTACAAACATTTTTAAATTATACCAGACAATAGCATTGGAAATAACGCCGTTGTCACCGCCGGTGAATCTTTCATAAAAATTGCGACCGTCGCTGGTGGAAATCTGTTTGAGAAAATCGCCAAGCGTTTCACCCTGGAAATCAACAACCTCTTCGCTCTTGCCCACCCATCCGATTTCTTTTCTGATGACTGCACATTGTACTGCTAATTTTATTGCCATTACATCCTCCCGTTATGGATTTGTTGCCGCCATCGGGCTAAATCAAAAAGCATACCACGACCCCATATCGATCCGAATGCCAGCGATATTCCACAAATGGGAGGTTATTTTTTTGCGCCTGCGACTTCAATAGACGCAACAATGCAACCATATATCAATCTATAGTCGCACTCGTGAGACCATTTGTAACAAAAAGCCTTGCTTCCAGTAAAGATACGGACATCTTGGGCAAAAACAGCAACAGATTTAATGCCCACATCCCCCATGCATGCCATGCTGACCACAGGCATTTCGAATGGTCAGTTCCATGAGTTCCTGATTCTTCAACGCTTCGATATTACTTTGAACCGTTCCTGCTTTAGCCATATAAACAGCAATCCCCTGGGCGTTCAGCATTTCAACTGCCCGCGCACCCATGCCTCCTGTAATCACAACGTCGACTGCCTCGCCCATCAACGTCCTTCCCGGATTACATGATCCGTGGGCATGATGCTGATTGTTGTTTTCTCTGAAACGGGTTTCCCCCGTTTCGGTGTCGTGAAAGATAAAAGCAGGTGCGGAGCCGAAATGTGGATACGCCCCGCTTTCCAAACCCCGGTTTTCTTGTGTCGGAATGCAGACAATCATCAACTATTCTCCTTCTCAGTATTATTATTATTTTCTATAGACCCAGATTTACTATGAAACCTGTCTCGTGTTCCTTGTGATTTGACCTCGTTGCGCAAGCATCTTCTCTTTCTACCTGAACACACCACTATTTCTGCGCCTGGTAACCGGAAATGGTCTTCATGGAGTTCACCGTAAAGATAAGCCCTCAAGAGCGCATCCTTGTGTCCCCTTAAGCCATGGATCAGCTTAATCCCGCTGTTCTCCAGCATGATCTGCAGAGGTTTTGAAACAGCGCCGCAGAGAAGGACCGAAACGCGCTCCTCCTGCATCAGAGAAAGCTTCATCGTATCGTTGCAGAGAGACCAGTCAATACAGTCTTCAGCCTTGATTTCACGGCCTTCAACGTCAACAATCAGAAGGGTATCCGAAAAATCCAAAACGGTAGACACGTGATTTTCCCAGACGGGCATGGCTATCCTCATATTCAACACTCCACAGAATATACAAAACAAAATACATGCCATATGTATCATCGCCGTCTTTTACAGACTGATCCCGTGCATTATCGGATATTTCAGTGATCATCCAAAAAAAACCCCCGGTCATTAAAAAAATGGGGGCTTTAATTTCGCTACCAATCCACGCCAATAAGTCGCAATAATGCGACCTTTTTTAATCGGGACGCTTATGGCCGGGCAGCGTGATGCCGAGGGATTTGATCTTGCGGAAGAGGGTGCTTTTATGAATGCCCAGTTCTCTTGCGGTTTTGATACGATTCCATTGATTCCGACGAAGCGCATTCGTAAGAAAGATGGATTCCATGTCTTTAAATCGCATCAAATCGGAGTACTTGGACGAATCCAAAGCAGAGAGCAGCCGAACGGACTCCGGAAGATGCTGCCGTTCAATCATGTTTTTCTTACACAGGATAAACGTATGTTCGATGATGTTTTTCAACTCACGAATGTTGCCGGGAAAATCGTAAGCCATCAGGCAGGCCAGGGCGTCGTCCGAAATACCGAGAATCTGTTTATTCTGCATCAAGTTAAACTGCATAATGAAATGTTCGACCAGCAATGGAACATCTTCTTTCCGTTCCCGCAGTGGCGGCAGCTCTATGCGCATGACATTGATCCGATAGAAGAGGTCCTCACGGAATTTTCCCTCCTTAACCAGATCCTGTAGTTTTCTGTTGGTGGCCGTGATCACGCGGACATCCGTCTTATAACTCTCGACACTGCCCAGCGGTTCATAGGTTCCTTCCTGCAGCACCCGCAGCAGGCGGATCTGAAGAGCGGGGGAGATATCCCCGATTTCATCGAGAAAGATAGTCCCCTTGTCGGCCAGCTTGAAGCGCCCCGGTTTGTCACGTTTGGCGTCCGTAAAAGCACCGGCCTTATAGCCAAAGAACTCGGACTCCAAGAGGGTATCCGGCAATGCACCACAATTGACCGTAATCAGGGGTTTGTGCTTTCGCGGACTGAGCTGATGGATTGCCTTGGCCAGAAGTTCCTTACCGGTGCCGCTTTCTCCCTCAATAAGAATGGCCGCATTGCTCTGGGATATGTCAGGCAGAATTTTGAACAGGTCGTGCATACGATGGTTCTTGGAAACGAAATCCTCGAATGTGTAACTCCTCGATATTTCTTTTCTTAATGTTTCGACCACGCTGACGTCGCGAAATGTTTCCACGGCGCCGACAATATTGCCGGACAGATCCTTGAGGACTGCAGTAGAAATACTGACAGGAATGCGCATACCTGACGCATTAATAATATGGACCGTCTTATTGACAATCGGCTCCCCTGTGGTCAGGGTATGGCGCAGGGCACAGTCCTTCTCACAGATTTCCGCCTTCAGAACATCCTTGCACAACTGGCCGATGGCTTCATCCCGTTCGACGCCGGTAATCGTTTCCGCCGCACGATTGAAGGAAGTGATCCGCCAGTCATGGTCAACCGTGAAAACGCCGTCTGCAATGGAATCCAAAATAAGATCGCGTTCTGTCCCCATAATTCAGCCAATATGCCTGCCAGTTGTCACAGAGTTGTATAGTTTACTCCCCAGCAAGGACCATGCCCACTAAACAAAGACAGGACTTTGCCGAAATGTTCACGGGATGTTCCACGCAACGTGGGCGATGGAGGAAAATGGCATGGAACTCGCTTAACACCTTTCCAATTGTACATGAATTATGTACTATACATCTCATTCAATTGAAAGGAGGTATCATGATGAAAATTGCGGTAATTGCCCCTGGCGCGCTGCCAGAGGAAGCAAAGACGGCAATGAAGGCAGATATGCTGACATATGCCGAACCGGGAACAACCCTGGAGGTTTTTGCCGTCGAGGAAGGTAAAATCGCCGTCGCAGCCGATCTGGATTTGAAGGCCCCTTCAACCGTGGCGCTGGCTCAGAAAATCGAAAATCAGGGATTCGATGCGATCATTCTGGATGGCACCTGAGACTTCTCTCTTGTGGCTGCGCGGAGCGCAGTCCGGATTCCGGTGGTCGGCGCCGCTTCGGCGACCTATCACCTTGTTTATCAGTTGGGCGGCAAGTATGCGGTAATCAGCGTTAACGAAAAAATCAACCCCACCTTTCTCCGAGCCATCAAACTGGCCGATTGTGAAAGCAGATTGACCTCCATGCGGCCTCTGAAACGGCCATTTTCCGTTCCCATGGACAGTCTGCCCTATACCCCGGAAGAACTGGAGGAGGAAATCGCGGAAATCGCAGCAAAACAAATCGAAGAAGAAGGCGCCCAGATAATCGTCGTAGCTTTTACCCTGCTTAACCTTTTTGTCAAGCCCGGCGCCTTGGAAAGATTATCATCCCGGCTGAACGCTGTTTTTGTCGATTCCCAGGCAATCGCCTTCAAGACAGCGGAAATGCTGGTGCGTTTGAAACTGAGTCACAGTGAGCGGGAATACCCCCTTTTATAAGCGACACGATCAGCGAAGCCTTTCTCAAAAAACAAAAAAGGGGGCTGACTCAACCCCCTTTTTTAATCATCCATCATGTCAAGGACTTAGGCGCAGGGTATTTTTACGAACGGCTGCACCGAAATATGCCATGCCGCCGCCCTCGCTGATCGTCTGCATGACAGACGCAACATCGACGACGATGACTCCTGAGAGAAATGTTACGCCCAAAGGTTTAAATATTTCAGGGATAAAGGGGGTTGATGCGCCCAGGAGCACCACCTCGCGGCAATTTTTCGCCGCCTCAATCAGCCCATCAGCGGTTCCGTTGATCAAAGACGTGGAGGTAATCACGGCAATGTCGCAGCCGGGCAGTTCTTCATAAGCATGCGTGGCAGGCAATACCCCCGCCTCCCGGTCTTCATCGATTTCGAAAATGACCAGTTCCCGCACCAGCTTCCGGATGGGATTCACCAGGGGTCCAAAGTACCCGACCATCCCAACCCGGTCTTCCGCTTTCAGCTGTAGCATGTTCAGTATATCACCACCGGCCTGCTGAGCCGACACATCGTTGACCAGGGCATTGATCGCGCTCAGTCCCAAAGCCGATTCAAGCAGGGAAGGAGATCCGAAGCACTCCACGATCTCATGACTCGACTTTCCCTTCAGGGGACGCTTTCCCGTAAAGACGGAGCATCCATGATACAGGCCCTCCTTGAAGGTGAAGGCCACGCCGCAACGATCCCCTTCCAGGCAAACACCGGTATAACCCAGACCCATACGTACACCGACAACCTGCCTTTCAGGACAGTGCTCTCTGACGTACTTTTTTACCTGCTCAGCAACAGACATTTTAATAATCCCTCCGCCATGGCTCCCGCCGGGTCAGAAAATAATCCCGAATAGCTTCTTTAATCGTATCCGTTGCCAACTGAGCGCAATGCTCATCTTCTTGCGGCAGTCCCTGTAATCCATCCAGAATATCCGACGCCTCAATCATGAGCGCCTCACTGATCGTCTTTCCATGGGCAAGTTCCGCCCCCATGTTTCCGGATGCAACAGACGTGATGCAACCGCTTGTCGCAAACCGCACATCGACAATCTGCTCATCCCTCACCCGAAGAAAAAACTCCATTTCATCTCCACAACTACCGACCATTTTGCCGTATCCTTCCGGTCGATCTATCTGCCCCATATGGTGCGGATCCAGCCAGTTTTTCAAAACCGCATCGGAATATTTATCCCGAATCTCTTCTTCCAGCGCATCTCTGACCGCTTTTGCGGCCCTTTCCAAGTCTTTTTCATCCATCAATTCCCTATCTCCCTGTCAAAATGAATCTCTTGCTTTCGTATCCCGGATTTTCCATGCGAATTTGGACAGATGGCAGAGATACTATTCCATAAAGATCAAAATACATGCCAAGCCCACTTGCTCACGCCAGCGAGCAAATTATTATGATCTCATGTAGTTATAAACAATGACCTCTGAGCAAACAAAATATGGTCGCATATTTGCGACCAAGTCTGATTTCCGACGCTAAAAAAAGCAATCCCCTGTCTGCACGTAATTTTCAGTCCGACAGAGGATTGATGATAAATCCGCGCCATTCAATATCTCGGCGGAGGCAGCTTCTTTACCTTCACCTTGGCCACCGACTCCATGGCTCCGGATACATAACAGGTCCACTCAATACCCCACCCGAGCAGGGTGTTAAATTGACCACCACCCAGACGGGTTATGGGGTTATGAAAGACGGTCCGGTTTGTCGCATTGGAAATACCGATGACTTCAGGGTGAATACCTTCCGTCAAAACAGCATAGCCGGTCAAAAAGCCAAACCGGGAGCACGCCTTCAGCCACCACCGAACGCCTCTTGGAAAGCTCAATCATTCAAGAAACTCAAACTGGGCAGTGTCACCGCATCCATCAGTACAAGCCGGTCGTGATCCTTGATCGGCACATCAAGCATGCCGTCACCGATACGCTTCTCATCCAGGTACATTCTGTAATGCGCGTCAAGATGCCCTTCTTTCCCAACCATCAACTCATAGACATTTCCCTTTTCCGGCAGTTTAATCGCTTTCAACCAGTCTCCCAGGGTGGATCCTTCGGGAAGTTCCATGACCCTTTCACCCCAACCGAGGATCTTGCGCACGTTGAGTATTGCTCCAATTGATACTAACATGACATATCCCTCCTTTCGATAACATCTTCCGTTAAAATCGACTGACACGGGGCGAAGCAACTGAACGCCACAACACACCTCGACTCATTTGTACAATCGCGAAGGCACTTTCATGATCAGATGCGAATCGGGGACGGAAGCCAACAGCAACCAGCGGATGGTCGGCAACAAGACACGTGGAACGGGATGATCCGGAGAAAATGAACAACAGTTTTTTCAGGTGTGTTATCAAAGAACGTTTGCTTCGTTTCTCCGAAAACGCCAGGGGCCTTCATGATTATCGACCCACCCTGCTTTACTGTCTGTTCGTCTGTGTGATTTAAAATCTCTTTCTATGTAAATTAATTTCTGTAATCTTGCTTGTCAATCCGTCATATCTGTTTGTTGACGATCGACCGGGTGTGACCCCGCCGCCTTAATAAAATAAGGCAGATAAAAAATCACTCACTGCCCTTCATCCGCATTTGACTTCTTTTTTATTAGATAAATAATTCCATATAGTTATAATATCTTCCACGCAGGGAGCCTCGGTTTCCACGACGGCCTGAGCCCTTAACTGGGCTTGCGTGACCGAACGGTCATAACGGATACGCCCCGCTATTTCTGATCCTGAAAGAACAGCCTGTTTCTCGATGCGCTCCGTCATTTGGGGATTCAAATCCCACTTGTTCACACAGACGGTGGCGGGAATACTGAAGTGCCTTGCCAGATAAAGGACCCTTTCCAGGTCATGTTCCCCGGACACTGTCGGCTCCGTTACCACCAGAACTTGACTGGCTCCCGTAATGGATGCAATCACCGGACAGCCGATTCCCGGGGGGCCATCCACAATAATCAGGTTACCCTTTTCCTCCGCCGCAATGCGTGCCGCCTCGCGACGAACCGTAGACACCAGCTTGCCGGAATTTTCGGCGGCAACACCCAGCCGGGCATGCACCATGGAACCGTAAGGGGTTTCCGAAACCATCCATTCACCGCAGAGACGCTTCAGGAAATCGACAGCCTGGACCGGGCAGATCCGGACACAGACACCGCACCCTTCGCAGGAAATCGGATCTACTGTAAAAAGCGTTTGCTGCCCCGGTTTCTGTATTTCTTTTATGGCTTCAAAGCGGCAGGCATCGGCACAAACACCGCAACCGATACAGTGTTCCGGGCGTATGAACACCTCCCGACCGCTGTAAAAATTGTGACGCTCCTTAACCTGCGGACGAAGAACCAGATGCAGGTCCGCCGCATCTACATCACAATCGGCAATAACAGGCTGATCGGCCAGACGGGCAAACGAGGCCGTCAGGCTGGTTTTTCCCGTACCTCCCTTGCCGCTGATGACAACCAGTTCCTTCACTTTTCCCGACCCTTTCCCGTTTCCGGCGGTTTTGTTCCGGTGATGATGTAAAGCGCCGCCCAGATCGGATCATGACTTTCAAACAGTTCTCCCTGGCGGACGCCCATAAAGTATTCCGCATGCACCTGGAAATGTTCCGCCATGGTCTTCTCAATCGCCTTTAAATCCGTGTGCCGGATCTTGCGGACATAAGAATCGGGATCAGATATTTTCCCCTTGAAAAAGGCTGATTCCGCATTCAACAGCATGACGATGATGCGGCCGCCGGGCCGCAGGACCAAGGCTGTTTTCGCCAGCGCTTTCCCGTAGTCTTCAATGAATTGCAGGGACACAACATAAATGACCGCATCAAATGAAGATTCCGGCAAAGTTACGTCCTCTATTCCGGCCGTAATGGTTCGGATCTGATCCGGTGCATGCCCCAGGGCTTCCCGGGAAACATCAAGACCGGTCACCCGGAACCCCTGTTTGCTCAATTCTCCTTCAATAAACGCGGGACCGCAGCCGACACTCAAAATGTCACGGCATCCTGACAGATGCGTTAACAGATAATCCCGTTCAACCTGAAAAACGGCCTGCCAGAAATCCTTGCGGCAGGACTCGACATAGCGCTCCATTGCCTTGGGATCTTCATTAAAACGATGATTTTCTTCGTCCTTCATGATTCACGCCACATTCTTGGAACGAACGACCGCGTAAAAATACCTTCCTCCAGCCGGTATTCGTCTCAATTTTCCTGACTCGACCAGGCTTTCCATGCGCTTCAGGACCTCTGTCGGATGAATGCCCAGACCACTCGCCACTTCGGATGAGGTGCAGGGTCGTCTGCTGAGCAACGCCAAAATGTCGCCTTCTCTTGATTCGGGAATATCGGATTTCATGATTTCTTGATCAGCTTTTTCCATAATGATGTCGACCTTACCCGGGAAAATTTCCTGCAGAGCGGACAGCTGTTCCAGGGAAAGCGGGCAGGCAAATCCTTCGGACGGCGGACGGCAGACGGTGTTGAGATGGGTTATCGCCGGGCCGATGCGTTCCACCAGTTTGGCAATCTTTTTCACCTCCGCATTGACACCCGTTACACCTGCCAGCAAGAGAACCTCAAGCCAGACTTCACCCGGAAAACGCCGGGTGAAATCGACCAACCCTTCGACGATCCTGTTAAAAGAAAGATCCGGGTGAGGACGGTTTACATACTGGAACAACGCTTCATCTCCCGCATCTAAAGAAGGCAGGACAATATCCGCTTTCATTAACGCGTCCTGTACCTCCGTCATCCACAATAACGATCCGTTGGTTAAAACCGCAACGGGAATGGCCGTCATTTCCTTGATACCGCAGATCACCTCTTTCATAACACGGTTGAGGGTCGGTTCTCCGGAACCGGCCATGGTAATGAAATCCACATCTGCGTGCTGCGTTAACTTCTCCCGCAGCTCCGTCAGAATCACCTTCGCCGGTATGTAGTCCCGTCGCTCCAGCGTCTTGTGTGTGGTCGTTCCGAGCTGGCAGTAAACGCAGTCATAACTGCAGACTTTATGCGGCACCAGATCAACTCCCAGAGATCTTCCCAGACGTCTTGATATGACCGGCCCGTAAACATGTCTGAGTTCAGTGCCGCTCATCATTCACTCCCGCAGGCGGATTGTCCGCACCGCTCATTGCGACCACAACAGGTCCTGCCCGTTTCTTCAAAAGCACACCCACCGCTTTTTTCAGCCAGGCCGCCGCTGTCGGCGCCTTTCATGATAAATCCCGCGCCGCCACTGATCAGTCGGTGAACTTTTCCGTTGCATTCCGGACACTGCACAACCGGTGCTTCATTGATCCCCTGCCAGCGCTCAAATCTCAGGCTGCAGGATTCGCATTCATACTCATAAGTCGGCATTCTTCATGCTCCTTGTCTTTCATCATATTCAAAATCTTTTGCCGTAGATCTTCAAAGGTCCGGCGATATTCCGGAAGTGATTCGACCACCAATGCCCCTCGTGAATAGACTTCCGCGATCCGCCTGTCTTCCGGTATTTCCATCAGAAGTGGAATATGCTCTTCTTTACAAAAACGGTGAACCCGATCATCACCCACACCCATTCTGTTCACAATCACCCCAAAGGGAATGCCGATCACGCGCACCATATCAACAGCAAGCTTGAGGTCATGGAGGCCAAAAGGCGTGGGCTCCGTAACCAGCACAACCAGATCCGTATCGCGGATCGCAGCGATCACGGGACATGAGGTACCGGGGGGTGCATCAAGGATTGCCGGTTCACCGCTTCGCAGACGCGATTTCACACTGCGGATAAGCGGCGGTGCAGTGGCGACACCGATGTCCAGACGTCCCTGAACCAAACGGATATTGCCCGAATTCAGTACACTGACCGCGCCTATCCGCTTGCCCACCTCATGGATGGCCTGTCTGGGACAGATGCGCATACAACCGCCGCAACCGTGGCACATCTCCGGAAATATCAACGGCGTCGTACCGAAGGAAGCGATCGCATGGTATTCGCAGAACCGGCCGCATTCACCGCAACCGTCGCAGAGGGCTTCCTCGATCTGCGGGATGGGCATGGTGATGATTTCCTCCGTCGTCAATTGCCCCAGCAAAAACAGATGGGCATTAGGCTCTTCAACGTCACAGTCAAAAAGACTGATATCGGAACCCCATACCCGCGCCAAATTGACGGAAACCGTCGTCTTCCCGGTTCCTCCTTTTCCGGATGCTACGGCAAGGATCATCCGGCACCTCCCTTGTGCGACCTTAATGCGCTAATATCAGAACGGCGCTTACAATTATGACAACAACCCGAAGTTCAACGCCGCGTCCGGCTTGCTCGGTTCAAGGACAAATTGACCGCCCTTACTTTTCTCGGGCATAAGGCCAGGCCATGATGCCCCCTTCCATAACCTTGACATTGTTCCAGCCGTTTGCCGCCAGGACCAATGCCGCCTCATATCCTCTCAGAGATATTTTGCAATAACAGACGATTTCCGCATTTTTATCCGTCGGGAGTTCATTGAGCCGTCTGCGCAAGGCCCCCAGCGGAATCAGTATCTCTCCGATACCCAGACGCATGGCTTCGAATTCAACGGCATCGCGGATGTCTAAAATAAAGAGCGGGACTCCCGCATCCATTTTTTCTTTCACTTCCGTGGCACTCAGCCCTTGCATGCGATTCTTTATTTTGTTCTGCATCACATGCGCTGTGGCAATGAAATGATCGATGGCCAGGGAAAACGGCGGTGCATAAGGCAAATCCGCATTCACGATATCTTCCACGCAGAGTTTTCCGGAAATAGCCATGGCCCACTGCGCAATCTGTTTGGCCACATCACCCGGGCCGACACACTGCGCTCCCAGTATCCGGCCGCTTTCTTTTTCCACAACAAGCTTGGTAACGAGAAGCTTTCCGTTCATGAATATGGGCTTATCGGGACTTGAATTAACCACGGTGACAACATCGAAGCCGGCTTTTTTTGCTGAGCGCTCCGTCAGGCCGGTTACACCGGCGGCATATTCAAAAATCTTACAAATGCCTGTCTGAATCGTACCTGGGAATTTAACCGTATTGCCCAGAACGGCATTTTCTCCGGCAATGCGACCCTCAAGATTGGCCAGATCACCGTAAGGCGCATGTACTTTCGCACCAGTGATGCGGTTGGTAATTTCAATACAATCGCCGGCCGCATAGATATTCGGATCAGATGTCTGCATGTACTCGTTGACCTTAATACCTCCGACCTCACCGATCTCCAGCCCGGCCTCAGCGGCCAGTTTGGTATTCGGCCGTACACCAACCGCCACGACCGCCAATCCACACGACAATTCCGTTCCGTTGGAGAGCTTCACGCCTTCAAGTTTGCCATTCTGCCCTAAAAAGGCCGCCACCCCATAATTTGTAATCACGTCAACCGATTGGCTGCGGACATGATTCTCCACCAGTTTGGCCATCTCCCAATCAAGAAATGTGAGGAGCTGAGGCATCATTTCGATCACCGTAATGTCGATGCCGGCCAACTGCAGCGCTTCACAGGTTTCGATACCGATTAACCCGCCGCCGATGACCACAGCCTTTTTAATTCTTTTCTCGTCTCTGATTTTCCGCAAGTAGTCCGCGTCCTGAAGTCTCTGAAGCGTCGTGATGCCCTCCAGATCGGTCCCCGGAACGGGCGGCATATTGGGCGTAGCGCCGGTTGCGAGAATCAACGCATCATAGGCCAGTTCGTCCGTTTCCCCGGTGCGCAGATCCCGGCAGGTGACTTTTTTATTCATGCGATCAATGGCAACAGCCTCGGTTTGAACACGCGCCTGGACTTTTTTGGCATTCATGTAAAACGTCGGATTGCGAACGATTCCGGTCGGTGTGCACAGCAGCATATTCCGATCGTCGAAAAAACCCCCGACATAATAAGGATAACCGCAGGAAGCCATCGAGAGATCCGCTTCCTTTTGGATAATGATCACTTCCGCCTCTTCATCAAGACGTCTTGCTTTGGCCGCCGCCTTCGGTCCGGCGGCCGAACCGCCGATCACGATGATTCTTCGCATTTAAATCTCCCTTCTCCTCAGTGAATTTACCATCCCAAATGATTATATAAGACTATCTTTGCCGCCACGCTGGAAAAACCACATAAGGTCCTGCCGACGTTTGCCACCTTCCGACCTGAATATCTAAGACCAATGCCCTGCCACATCGGCCGCGCCAATCTCCGGAAGAGATCCCCGGCGGTATTGCTCCAGAGCCTCAGCCACGGTTGCCGCATCCGAATGGAAAATCTTAATGCCCGCAGCCGCCAAAACATGAAACGCCTTCGGGCCGCAATGCCCTGTTACCAGGGCCTTGGCTCCCGCGCGGGCAATGGCTTCCGCGGATTGAATTCCCGCACCCTGGGAGGCATGCACACCTTGTTGGTTGTCCATTATTTCAAAGGTTTCTGCGTCCAAATCATAAATGATAAATTTCGGTGCGCGACCGAAACGACTATCCAGCGGGGAATCAAGATGATCCCCTGTCGTCGTAAAAACCACTTTCACCATTATTCTCCTTTCATATATGTATACAGGAGTTAACGTGTCTCCTACGCGAAATCACAGAAACCGGGCTCCTCATCAGGACAGCAGGAACCCGCTTTGCCAGAAGGCACAACTTCTCTTTTCTCTCACCTTCTAACGTTGAACCCCCCTTATACTTTTTTTTCAGACTCAATATCTTCGAGTCGCTTTTTGATCTGATCCAATTCAGATTGCAGAAAATCGGCCTGAGTCTTAAGCGCCTGTTTCGCCATCTCCGGATCAGCCTGTGAATAAGGTGCCCAATGCCCGTAAGTTGCACCATAATCACCAAAACGCTTCCAGCCCGGACGGCCTGCCGCTGCAAAACCCTGACACCATCCACGGCCGCCGTTGCGGAATCCACGGCCACGGCCAAAAAATGAACCTGTGCCGCCTCCCGGTATCATATTGGCGTACCCCGGGCGGTCATATCCGGCACAAAATCCCATCCCACGGCCGGTCATCGCTCCCATACCCATCGGTCCGGTTCCATTTCCTCTTGGCATTGCTCTTTCCTCCCTTCTTAATTGTTGCCTGTTCTCTCTCTAATCATATTCGCCCCGCATTCCGGGCACTTGCGTTGAAAACACGGTATGCCCTGTTGATGCGGTTCTTTTTTCCCACACTGCGGGCAAACACAGAAACCTCCCGCTCCGGCACCAAACATACCTCCCTGACGGCCGGCTCCCTGTCCGCCGCGGCCCTTGCCTTGTCCACCACCCTGGCCCATTCCCCCGCCTTGTCTTCCGTTCATGGCACTTCCCTCCCTGTAAAACCCCCGCCTGTTTGAAAATTGACGTCGACCCCGCCCACAGCAGCCGGGCATCAAATAAGCATCGCCTTTAATACCTGACGTCATCCAGGCTTCAATCACTTCTCGAAGATCACCGGTGACAAAAGAAATGACCTGAATGCCGTTCGCCACCACAATCTCACGCAAAGATCTGGTAATCGCTCCACATATTAATGTGCCGACACCCAGTTCCGACAGACGAAAAGCCTTCTGGACCGGCAGTTCGTCATCCAGATGTTCCTCCTTTTCACACACCACCTTTCCGGCTTCGACATCAACCACAAGGATCTTGCGCGTTGTATCGAAAACCGGGGCAATACGATCTTCCCAGACAGCAAACGCGGCTTTCTTCATTCTGTCATCTCAAAAAAATCATTTCTTGCTGATATACAGGCATGCAGTATGCCAAGAGAAGAATCTTATTATCTATAAGTTAATATGCTGTTATTTATAGACTATTTATTATGGATGCTTTGAAGAAACGGGAGATACCATAGCGTCTACGCTACGATATCTGAACGAGACAGGTGCAACAATGCTACGATTTTCGCGTGGATCGGCCATCCGATGCGGGGAGGGGAATGCCCATTTTTTTCATCCGGCGCAGGAGCGTCGTCTTATGAACACCCAGTTCCTTCGCTGTCCTTTCACGATTGTTATCATTTTTTTTCAGGGCATTACGAATCAACTGGGATTCGAGCGCCATACGGGCTTTCTGGAAATCGGGAGTCAGGGAAGTCGATAGATGGGGTACGGTCAATTCTTCAGGAAGATGTTTCGTTTCAATCATTCCCTCATGGCACAAAATAAATGAACTTTCTATCACGTTTTCCAGTTCCCGGATATTACCCGGCCATTCGTGGGCCATGAGCAGGGACAGGGCCTCTGTTGAGATGCCTGAAACGGATTTACGCTGCAGATGATTGAAACGTGCAATGAACTGGTCAACCAGAAGCGGAATGTCTTCCTTGCGCTGCCGGAGGGGGGGAAGTTCTATCCGCACCACGTTAATGCGATAATACAGGTCCTCGCGGAATTGGCTTTGACGCATCTGTTTCACAAGATCCCTGTTGGTGGCGACAATCACCCTGATGTCCGTCGTTTCCGGCCGCGTCGCCCCCAGTGGTTCAAAAGTTCTTTCCTGAAGAACCCGCAACAATTTTATCTGGATAGCCGGACTGACCTCTCCAATTTCATCCAGGAAAAGGGTACCATGGTTGGCCAGGGTGAATCGACCCGGCTTGTTCTTGCCAGCCCCGGTAAAAGCCCCGGCTTTATAGCCGAAAAGCTCCGATTCAAGCAGGGTTTCCGGCAGGGCACCGCAATTAACCGCAATGAAAGGACCCCTTCGGCGCGAACTCAAGTCATGGATCGTCCGGGCAACGAGTTCTTTTCCCGTTCCCGTTTCGCCCAGAATGAGAACGGTGCTCTCACTGGCAGCAATGGGCGGTAGAATTTTAAAAATCCTATGCATAAGCGGGCTGCGACTGGACAGATCGCCGAGAAGAAAACGGCTCTCCAATTCGAGTCTTAACGCCTCCAACTCGGACAGATCACGAAAGGTTTCTGCGCCACCAATCACTTTTCCCCCGCTGTCGCGGAGAACCGCCGTTGAGATACTGATAGGAAGACGATTTCCATCATGATTAATGATGTACCCGGCTTTACCGATGACCGGTCGGCCTGTTTTCAGGGTTTTTTGCAGGGCGCAATCCACGCCACACATGCTGGACCGAAACACATCGGCACATCTGCGCCCGATGGCGTCCGCACGCAATACACCGGTGATTTCTTCCGCTGCGCGATTAAACGATGTGATACACCAATCCTGATCAACCGTAAACACACCATCCGAAATGCTCTCCAGAATCGCTTCCGTCGGTGTAGTCACGATATGAACCTTTTCTTTTTTTCCTTGCCTGCTCATGACATTCGCACTTTATAACGTTCCGTCAGACTCATTACTTCATAAAAAATATGATTTGTGATGCTGTTCACTGCTTCTGCAAAACAAAGACATCGATTCATGACCTGACGTGCTTTTACCAAGCCAACCAGGGTTTATTTCACTTTCTTCGGTAGCGTAACATTGCGGAATGAGGAAACAAAACAGCGAGAATTGCTGACAGTCTAGCGGGATATCCGCATTTAAGCAAGATATGTATGAACCGACATGAGAGAAGGCAAAATTCCTAGGTGGGCCACTAAAGATTGCTGACGGCATTGATCTCCGGATCGAGACCGGCCGTTATTTCATCGGCCGGTCTCGATCCTTTATTTTCGTCTATGAACCATGTCTGAAATTCATTCTTTACCAATCCAATCCCCGGGAATCACATATGATCCCCCCACAGGCCTGGGAGCACCAATCCACGAGGTGGCTTCGTCATAGGTTGCAAAGTAATGGTATTTCTTGAACACATCCTGGCTCTCTTTGGTGATCAGATAATCGAGGAACTTTTCCGCCAGAGCTGTGTTCGTGGAGAAGGGGAGTCGCGCTGCCTGGCCGACACCGATGCGTTGAAGATCGGTTTTCCCCAGTTTGACCGTTTCAATTTTATCAGGATACCAGCTGCTTAAATAACTGAAACCGATTATCGCATCCACCTTTCCCATCACCAGAAGCGCGGCCAGTTTGCCAAAATCCTCGCCGTAGGTAACGACATTTTTTCTGAACCGATTCCTCTCCTGAGAACCGAGGGCTTTGTCCACGATTTCCGCACCCAGCATACCCACATAAACCGTTTCCGGATTACCCAGGGCGATGCGTATCCCCTGCCGGGCCATATCCCTGAGGGATCTAATGCCTCTGGGATTTCCCTTCTGAACGTTGATGGCGGGAACGAAATACCCCATGTTCCGGATCGAGTCTTTAATGATCAGGCCCTTGGCGTCTGCTTTCTTCATGATATCCGGGGAGGGGGCAATAAACACATCGCCCCGCTTACTGAGCATGATCTGGGACAAAAGGGTGCCGATCCCGGCATAACTTACATCGACTTCCGCACCGGTCTGCTTCGCAAAAGCCGCGACAATCTCCTCCATCGGCATCTTAAAGGCGGCGCCGCACATGACCATGATTCTGCTGTCACCGGCATGGCTTACCGCACCCATAGAAAATACGGCAAAGATCATCGTGAACACAACACAGAGCTTCTTCATCATGCTACATACTCCCGATTAATAGAAATACACCCTTTAATGCCCATACGGACAATACCTCTCGAAACCGCATAAAGCAGCAATTCCGGCAACCGTAACACCAAAAAATACGACCGGTTTACCATTGAGAAAATTACCCATGGTACCATTGACGGCCGTCGACCCCGTGGACAGGATAACATCACACCAGTCAATGACTTCCGGTGTCGCCGCTGGGCCATCCACAACAACCCCGGCCCTTTCCTTGCCGATATTGTCTTCGTCCAGATCGACGATTCTTAAGGCGAAGGCCCGGGAAAGGCTTGCAGCCATCGCCGGTTGATACCCGATCAGGGCAATCCTGGATTCTCCATAACGATCCTTCATGTATGTCACAAGCTTCTCCGCGCAAAGGCCCGGCTCCTTGTCACGACAGTGAACCGTATCGGTGACCAGGTTTTCATGACGCATGACGGCATTGAGCGTCGCAACAAATATCGCCCGCTGAAAATTATCGGTTGGATCCAGAGACAGAACATCCCGGACGGATCCCTCATAATTACCGGGCATGTCCGTGAAGGCCTGGCCTTTGGCTCCCTGAAAGTCGGCTTCCATCATGAACTCTTTTCCCCGCATGAGCGGAAAATCATTGCGTTCCGGTTCACCAATGGCTTCCCTGGTGGTCAACGTTCTTGCTGAAAGAACAGTAATGCGTTCATCGGCGATTGATCTATCGCTTATGATCCGCGCCAACTTTTCTTTCAGGTTCTGATAAAAATCCATTTAAAACCTCCTCAACGGGTTACCCCGCGTTAATGGCTTCATAAAGATATACCCCCCCTTTTTCCTTGGTCACCCTTTTCTGTTGAATAATTAAGGCGATGCTTGCTCCCTCCAGCCTTAAATAAGGGCTCTACCTTTCTATATAGAGCGCATGTACAAATGCTATCTTTCACTTCATACGTCAAGGTTTTTTGCATGCTCGTTGTTTCGCGGAATCAATGTTTCTGCTCGCTGTTATGCTTAAACACAGGCAGCTTGCGCCATAATCAGCACTCACGCTCATCACATCCGTGAAAAGTGAATTTTGTGCCGCTCATGTTTAGCAAAAATGCTTCCGGCATGGCCTCTTCAATCCACCAGGTCGCCTTCCTTCCGGTACAATGGCAAGGAACGACATAGCATGGATTGTACCGGCGCAAGGCATCCAGAATAGGCAGGATCCGTGCTTTGGTTTTTCCTGTAAGATGGAAACCGCCCATGATGGCAAATATCCGCTTTTCGCCGGTCAGCCTGATGGCCTGGTCTATCGTATTGATAATACCGGCATGGGCGCAGCCTGTGACAATAATCAAACCCTTGCCTTTGAGCATCATGGCTATGGCGGAGTCATCCGAGAAATCATCACGCTTGGTCACCCCATTTTCCCGGTAGTACGAATCTGATTCGTTTTTTTCAAAATCATGGATGCGCGGCACTTCTCCCAGAAAAAGTACGTTTCCTTGCAAGATCAGAGAAGGCGCCCTTGTTTCTTGGAGATAAAAACCAGCGTTTGCGAAACGACGCCGGGTCAGCGGAGGCATATAATAAATGAGCGATTTATTGAGAGAATGTCGAAAACGGCGGAACGCATCAGGGTGTACCACCAGCGGCATGCGGTTGCGACCGGTTGCTTTGACCAGACGGATCAATCCACCCCAGTGATCGGCATGGCCGTGTGAAAGGACAAAACTCTCCACATCTTTCAAGTTCAGACCCAGCTTATTCACATT
>ERZ795054.1596-NODE-1596-length-20884-cov-6.058572_pt1 | contig 20884 bp, 17 predicted proteins | sample MGYA00375138_ERZ795054 | MGnify/ENA primary metagenome ERZ795054 (study PRJEB30183, sample SAMN05720215) | anaerobic digester metagenome | isolation source: active sludge of municipal wastewater-treating anaerobic digesters | place: USA | collected 2014-12-23 ... | reverse complement strand
CGACGTGGCCCAGCTCCTGCAGCACCATGGCGATGAACCGCGAGTACAGCAGGTGCAGCACCGCGTGCTCGTTACCGCCGATGTACATCGTGACCGGGCACCAGCGGCGGGTCCGCGCCGGATCGAACGGCCGGTCGTCGAACTCGGTGCTGGTGTACCGCAGGTAGTACCACGCCGAGTCGAGGAAGGTGTCGGACACGTCCGTTTCCCGCCGGGCGCGCGCCCCGCAGGCCGGGCAGGGCACGAAATACCATTCCTCGTGCCGGGCCAGGGGCGACACGCCGGAGTCGTCGGGGCGGAAGTCGTCGATCGGCGGGAGCAGGACCGGAAGATCCTTTTCGGGCACCGGCACCGGTCCGCAGCTCGGGCAATGAATGATCGGGATCGGCGGGCCCCAGTACCGCTGGCGCGAGATGCACCAGTCGTACAGCCGGAAGCGCACCGTTCCCTTGCCATGTCCCTCGCGCTCGAGCCAGGCGGTGATGTCCCGGAGCGCCTCGTTCGCCGGCCGGCCCGTCCACGGCCCGGAATGCACCAGCGCGTACCCGTCGGTGTCGGTTTCCGCCTCGGGCATCGGCGCGTCGGCGTCCTGCCCCTGGCGCGCGAGCACCCGGGTGACGGGCAGACCGAACTTCCGCGCGAAGGCGAAGTCACGTTCGTCGTGCGCCGGCACCGCCATGATGGCGCCTGTGCCGTACTCCATCAGCACGTAATCGGCGATCCACACGGGGATCTTCCCGCCGGTGGCGGGATTGACCGCGTAGGCCCCGGTGAACACGCCCGTCTTGTCCTTGTCGCCCACCTTGCGAGTGACCAGGTCGAGCGCCGCGACGCGGGCGCGGTACGCCTCGACGGCCGGTCGCTCGGCGTCGGTGGTGAGCTGCGCCACCAGCGGGTGCTCGGGGGCCAGTACCATGAAGGTGGCACCGTAGAGCGTGTCGGGGCGCGTGGTGTACACCCGGATGGCCCCGCAGTCTCCCTCGACCGCGAAGTCGATTTCCGCCCCTTCCGACCGCCCCAGCCAGTTCCGCTGCGCCTGGGCGGTCGTGTCGGACCAGTCCATCTTGGCGCGGTCGTCGAGGTTGCTCAGCAGGCGCTCGGCGTACTCGGTGATCCGGAAGTACCACTGCTGCAGCGCCCGCTGCTCGACTCGCGTGTCGGGATGGCGCTCGCAGAAGCCGTTGATCACCTGCTCGTTGGCGAGCACCGTCTTGCATTCGGGGCACCAGTTGACGGCCCCGTGCTTCCGGTAGGCCTTCCCCGACTTGTAGAGCTGGAGGAAGAGCCACTGGGTCCACTTGTAGTAGGCGGGGTCGGTGGTGGACAGGGCGTGCCGCCAGGAGAACATCCCCCCGATGCGCGTGAGCTGCCTCGTGAAGTTGGCGATGTTACGGGGGATGAGCTCTGCGGGGTGGATTCCCAGCTTGATCGCGTAGTTCTCGGAGTGGATGCCGAACGCGTCGAAGCCGATCGGCTCGAAGACGTCGAAGCCCTGGAGCCGCTTGAAGCGGCCGTAGGCGTCGCTGCCGGTGAAGGCGAACATGTTCCCGACGTGCAGCCCCTCGGCGGAGGGGTAGGGGAACATCATGAGGTTGTAGAACGGCCGCGCTGCCCGGTCGAGGTCCGGCTCGTTGGTGTTTCGCTCGGCCCAGCGGGCCTGCCACTTGGCCTCGACGGCCTGCGGATCGTAACGGTGCGGATGCTGGTCGGTCATGGTGTCGGAAATCTACCCGCCGCCGCAGGGGGAACCAAGCGCGCCACGGGCCGCCTTGCTGGAGGGCGCCTGCGGGCCTAAGTTTTCGTGCACTCCCCACTTACATCGCCAGCGGAGCCCCATGGCCGGCGTCAGGAAAGACCTCACCCGATCGCTCTACCTGTACGGCACCGCCGTGCTGGTGCTCTTCGGTGCGCTCATGGCCGGGATCATGAACGGCAACGAGTCGCGTCATATCCGGCGGGGCCTCGATGAGCGGCTCATCGGGCTCGCGGACCGTTCCGCGGCGCTCCTCGAGCAGGCGCTTGCATACCAGCCGGGTGAAATGGCCCGGCTGGCCGCCCCCGGCGGAGCGAGCGCCGAGACCACCGCCGCCCTCGACCGGCTGCTGTCCACCTCGAGAACCGAGGCGGACCTGGCGGAAATCGCGGTGGTGGGCGGCACCGGAACGATTCTTTGGAGCAGCCGGCCCGCCACCTCTGTCGGCGCTCCCCTGCCCGGCCTGGAGGCGGCGGCGGGACGATCCGGGCTCCAGCTCCTGTCACTCCAGGTCAACGGCGTCGAGTCACGCGCGGCGGTCCTGACTGTCGCTGGCTCGAACTGGCGCGTCGTGACCAGCGCGCCGCTCGCGAGGCGTGCCGATTTCACCGGCAGCCTCGTCCTCTTCAGCATCCTGATCTTCACGATCGGCGGCGTCGTCACGCTCTGGCTGCTGGGCCGCTGGCTGGACCACCGGATCCTGCGCCCGCTGCTGGTGGCGGAAGAAGTCGCCACGCAGGTGGCGCAGGGAAACCTCAGCGCCACCGTCTCCCAAATCGATGCCGCCGGCGCGGAGGGGAACCGCCTGCTCCGGGCCATCGCGGCCATGGTCGAGGCGCTGCAGAACCTAGTCGGTGCTATCCGTGGCGCCTCCAGCGAGGCGGCGGCCATGGCCGAGCAGATCTCGGCGGCCACCGAGGAGATGTCCGCCTCCACCCAGGAGGTGGCGAGCACCACCGCCGACCTGACCGACCGCGCCACCAAGCAGGCCGGCGTGGTCCGCCTGGCCGCCGACGACGCCCGGAAGATCCTCGGGATCGCGGAGGCGCTCGCCGCCGGCGCCACGCAGGCGGCCGAGCGGAACGCGGCGCTCGCGGCGCTCGCGCGGAGTCACCGGGAGCAGCTCGACCGGAGCACCACGGAGCTCGCCAAGCTGACCGAGGAGGTGGAGCTGGGGGCGGAGGAGGCGGAGCTCCTGGCCACCTCGTCGGAAGAAATCGAGAAGTTCATCACCCAGACCAAGGCCATCGCCAAGCAGACCCACATGCTGGCGCTGAACGCCGCCATCGAGGCGGCGCGGGCGGGTGGCGAGGGGCGTGGGTTCAGCGTGGTGGCGGAGGAGGTGCGGAAGCTGGCAGGCCAGGCGGCGCAGGCGGCCACGTCCACCAGCGAAACGGTGCAGAGCGTGCTGGCGCGGGTGCACACGGCGCGGGAGCGGCTGCTCCGGCTGGCGCAGGGGGGCATCGTGGCGCGGGACGCTGCGCAGGCGGCCGCCGAGGGGCTCCGGACCGTGGCGGAGGACGCGGACGCCAACGACCAGTGGACCCAGGCCATTTCGGCATCGGCGGACGACGTGCGGATCCTGATCGACGGGATTGCCGGGCGGATGAAGGAAGTCTCGGCGGGCACCGAGGAATACGCGGCGGCGGCCCAGCAGATCGCGGCGGCGGCCGAGGAGCTCAACGCCTCAACCGAAGAAATTGCCAGCTCGGCGGGTCACCTGGCGGACGCGGCAGAGCGATTGACGAATGCGGTCGGGGGGTTCCGGGTAAGCTAGGCCCCGGAGCCGACGACCTCCGACAGCGCCGCCAGCAACGCGCCAAAGTGTACGGGCGTAAGATCTCCCATGTGGCCGATGCGGATCATCGCATCGGCCATTTCGTCGAGCCCCGCCCCGATGGTCCATCCCTTTTTCAGCAGCGCCCCCGCGATCGCCCGGCCAGTGGTCCCCTCGGGCACGCGGAGCGCCGACACCGTCCACGCCCGCCGCCCCTCCGGCGCAAAGAACGCCCACGCCGGATGCGCGGCCACCCACTCCTCCATCATCGTGAGCATCGCGCGGTGCCGGTCCCAGCGCGCCTCGACGCCGCCTTCGGCGTCGATCCGCTGCAACTGCGCCTCGAGCGCCAGGTAGAGCGGGAGCGCGGGCGTCTGCGTCGGCTGGTGGATCTTGATCGCCTCATCGTGGAGGACGAGGTCGAAGTACCACCCCGGCTCCGGTTGGGCGCGCGCGCGCTCCATCATGGCCGGCGAGGCCACCGCCAGCGAGATGCCGGGCGGCATCGCGAGCGCCTTCTGGGAGCCGGTGAAGACGAAGTCGAGGCCCCACGCGTCGGTCTCCACCGGGGAGCCGCCGACGGAGGTGACGGCGTCGACCAGGAGGACCGTGTCCTTCCGCGCGCGCACGACCCGGGCGAGTTCCTCGAGCGGGACGAGCGTGCCGGTCGAGGTCTCGCAGTGGACGAGGGCGACGGCGTCCACCTCATGCTCGTCCAGGGCGCGCGCCAGGTCGTCGGCCTCGAGGGCGCGTCCGAGGGGCACCGGCAGGCGGACCACCGCCTTGCCGTTCCGGGTGGCGATCCGGGCGAAGCGGTCGCCGAAGAAACCGCCATCCACCACGAGGACGCGCTCCCGCACGCCGCCGCGGACCGCCGCCTCCATGAAGCCTGTGGCGGAACTGGTGGCCATCAGCACCGGGCGGGTGGTGCGGAAGAGCCGCTGGAGCTGCGGCTCCATCCGCTGCAGCATGGCGATCATCTCGGGGCCGCGGTGCGCGAACATCGGGCGCACCATGGCCTGCAGCACGTCGAGATGGACATCGGTGGGGCCGGGAAGGAAGAACCGGCCAAACGGCTGCGGAAAGGGCGCACGGCTGTGCGCCCCTGCATCGTGACTACGATCGCCGGCGCTCACGCCCCACCCCGGAGCACGTCGGCGGTGGTCACCATCTTCACCCCACGCTGGGCCCAGTCCTCGAGGAGCCTGCCGCCCGCCTCAACGTGAATCGCGCGCACTGCATCCGTGACGAGCCACAGGTCTATCTGGGGGTGATTCTGGCGGAGCCCCTCGATGGCGTACTTGTCGCACACGTCGAGCGCCACGCCGTAGAGCACCACCCGCTCCGGATCCAGTGCGTCCAGCACGGGGCCGATGTTGCCGTTGGTGAACACGTCGAACCAGTGCTTGTGGAGCAACAGGTCTCCCCTGTGCCCTGCCACGCGGGCCCTCACCTGGCCGGCGTCCTCCGCCTCCGGCTCGATGACCAGCGGGTTCTCCAGCGCCGTCTCCGGAATCTTCCGCTGCCCCAGGGTGCCCCGCATGCAGTGCGGCGGGAAGGTGGTCAGGAAATCGGGCGTATCGCTCAGCTCCCGGTGCCCCGCCACGTGGTCGTCGGCGCTGGCCAGGATCCGGATGCCATTCGTGTGCGCGTACTCCGTGAGCGCCTTCAGCGCCGGGATGATCTCCTCGCTCCCCGGCACGTACAGCAGGCCCTCGGCTTTCATGAAGTCGTGCTGGGTGTCGACGTCCCAGAAGAGGACCCGCGTCACAGCACACGCTCGAGCCGGGGATTGGCGCGGTAGGACCGCCCCACCTTGGCGCAGGGCTTCCCCTCCAGCATCACGACGTCCGACGTAAAGTCGAACCGGCCCTGGAAGAGCGACGACCCCACGCCGTAGGCGTCCACCGGCACCTGTTGCGACTCGAACTCGTGGATCTTGTCCACGTTGAAGCCCCCCGACACCACGATCCGCACCTGCTGGAACCCCTCGGCGTCCAGCGCCAGGCGCACGTTGCGGACCAGCTGCGGGTTCACCCCGCTGGGCCGGAACCGGCCCTGCTGCGACAGCACCGACTTGTCCACCAGCATTTCACTCGTGTCGAGCCGCACGCCGTAGAGCCGGGAGCCGAACGCCCGCGCCACCTCGAGCGAGGTCTTCACGCAGTCGTTCTCGAAGTCCACCAGCGTCACCACCTGGATGTCCGGGGCCGAATGCTCGATGAACTTGCCTGTGGCTCGCACCGTGTCGCCGCCGTAGGCCGCGATCAGGGCGTGCGGCACGGTACCGATCCCCTCGCTGCCCCACCAGGAGGCCTGCGCGTCGGTGGAGACCCCGATGGCCCCGGCGATATGCGCCGCGTAGCCGTCGCCCGTCTGCACCAGCCAGTGGTCGTGCCGGGCCGGGAAGAACATCACCTGCTTCGGATGGGCCGCCTCGACCACGCGCCGAGTGTTGGTGCCCACGCGGGTGCGGCGGGCCAACACGCCGAGGTAGAGGGTCTCGAGATGGGCGAAGGCGTCGTAGGGCCCGTTGATGAGCATGACGGTTTCCCACGGCTCCACTTCGTCGCCGTCGTAGAGCGCCTGCACCTCCAGCTCGGGCCACTCGATGGCGCAGAGCTTCAGGATGGCGATGGCCTCGTCCACCCCGCCGAGGAAGGCGTGCTGCTTCCCGAAGACCTGCATCGTGACTCGGGGGCGGTAGCCATCGGCCAGCAGCACCTCGCGGGCCCGGACGAAGTACTTATCGGAGTAATAGCCCGAGCGCATCTTCTCGACTGGGAGATTGAAGATGTGGGGGTCGAGCCGGGGACGGCGGGCCATGAGACCGAAGCTCTCTCTCGTTGGGGAGGGCGAGACGGGGAAGTTAGGAGGCGCGGGAGGGGCGGGCAAGTTGACAGCGGCGCCGGCGGCGTCTAACTCTAACCCTCACGCCCCCTTGCACGACATCCAGGAGACCCTGTGACGGACACTCTTTCACGCCGGAATTTCCTCGGCGCCAGCGCCGCCGCGCTCGCGGCCGGCGCGCTTCCGGCCCGCCTCGACGCCATCGAGGCGCCCGCCGTGATCCTCCGAGGCGCCAGCCGCCCCGTGGCCATCAGCTCCGCCAACAGCCTGGCGCCGGTCAGCAAGGCCCTCGAACTCGTCCTGCAGGGCAGCGACACACTGGATGCCGCCGTGGATGGGGTCAAGATCCAGGAACTCGACCCCAAGGACAATTCGGTGGGCTACGGCGGCCTGCCGAACGAAGACGGCGTGGTACAGCTCGACGCCTCCTGCATGCACGGGCCCACCCGGCGGGCCGGCGCGGTCGGCGCCCTCGAGGGGATCAAGACGCCGAGCGAGGTGGCCAAGCTGGTCCTCAAGTACACCAACCACATCATGCTGGTGGGTGAGGGCGCCAAGCGCTTTGCCCTCTCCTACGGTTTCAAGGACGAGGACCTCCTGACGCCGGAGTCGCGCCAGCACTGGCTGACCTGGCGCGCCAATCGGGGCCCCAACGACGACTGGCTCGACGTACCGAAGGGCACCGAGATGGTGGTCCGGCCCACCGGCACCATCAACCTGAACGTGGTGAACGCCGCCGGTGACCTCTCCTCCGTGACTACCACCAGCGGGCTGGCCTGGAAGATCAGCGGACGGGTGGGGGACAGCCCCATCGTCGGCGCCGGGCAGTACACCGACAACGACGTCGGCGCGGCCGGCTCCACCGGCCGCGGCGAGTCCAACATCATGGTCTGCGGCGGGTTCCTGACGGTCGAGCATATGCGCCGCGGCATGAGCCCCACCGATGCCTGCATGGAAACGCTCAAGCGGACCCTGCACATGACACCCGACCGGCTCATGGGCCCGGACGGCAGGCCGAAGTTCGACCTCACATTCTACGCGGTGAACAAGAAGGGGGAGTTCGGCGCCGCGGGGCTCTTCCCCGCCCGGTACGCGGTGGCCTCCGAGGGGAACCCGGCCGCCTTCAAGGACTGCGCGTACATGTTCAAGAGGAGCTAGATGGCGCTCCGCCGCTGGTGGCCGCTGGCCCTCCTGCTCTCGACCGCGGCCGCCCCGCTCGCCGCGCAGGACCGCTGGCTGAGCAACTACTATCCCTACATCGCCTCCGCGCCGAACACGTTTCCCCTGCTCGGCGCGCGGTACGATTACCGCCGCGACGCCGCCTGGGACGACCCCTGGCTTTCCGACGGCTCGCTCGCCGCCACGGTGGCCTTCGGCTTCAACGGCAGCCAGATGGCCACCGTCGTGTTCCGCGCGCCGGGGCTCTGGAAGGACTGGCGGCTCTTCGCCGAGGGATACGGAATCAAGGATTCGCGGCTGGGCTATTTCGGCGTCGGCAACGATTCCCCGTACGACGCGGCGATCGAGGACGGCAACAGCAACTACTACCGGGTGCGGCGCGGGCGGCTGGGCGGGCGGGTCGAGGTGACCCGGCGCATCGCCGGTCACCTTGAAGCCGCGGTGGCGGCGGGGATCGTGGGGACGGAGTTCACCGCCCTCCCCGCCCCGACCCTGTTCGGCACGGAAGTGGGCAGCGAACTGGACGAAACCGACTACACCGGCAGCCTCCGGCTGGTGTTCGACACCCGGAACCGCGAGTACAATCCCGCCACGGGCGCGCTGCTGCAGGCGGGGGCGCTGGTGGGCAACGCCTACGGCCGGTACTACGGCGACTTCCGCGGATTCGTCAGCCCGTTCTACAGCACGGTGGTGGCTGGCCGCCTCACCGCCGTGACCACCGCCGGCAGCCCGCCTCTGAGCGCCGACTATGAGCTGCAGCTCTGGGAAGAGTCGCGCTGGCAGTACGGCGGACAGGAGACGAACCGCGGACTGGCCGGCGGTCGGCTCATCGACGCGGACCAGCTCTCGGCTTCCCTCGAGGTCCGACAGACCATCCTGGACGTTGGAGACTTCGGCGCGGCTGGCCTGATCGCCTTCCTGGACGTCGGCCGGGTGTTCCCCGAGGGGGAGCTCTCGCTGACGACGGACGGCATGGTGGTGACGGGCGGCGGCGGGTTGATGTTCCGGGCACTCAAGGCGGGGATCATGACACTGAATTTTGCCGGCGGCCCCGACGGGTTCGTCTTCTCGGCCACGACGGGATGGACGTTTTGAGGCGCCTCGGAGGATTGCTGGCCCTGGCGCTGCTCCTGACGGCGCGCGCCGCGCCCGCCCAGGTGGCGCTGCCGACGGCCAATGCGCAAGTGACTGCCGGGGCCGCCGCGCCGCTCGTCGTCTGGAACCGTCCGATCATCGAGCTGCGGGCCAGCATCGGTGGCACCACGGCGGAGGAGCGGGTGGCCCGCGCGCGGCGCCGCATCGAGGAACTGCCGGTGTCCGCCTACGCCGATCCCATCCAGGCGATTCCCTCCACGGTGGGCACCGTCGAGGGGGTGTTCGTCTCGGTCGGCTCGCAGCTCGTGTTCGCCATCCTCCCGGAAGACCTCGAGCCGGAGTCCGGCCAGACGCTCGAGTCCGCCGGCCAAACGGCCGTGGCGCAGCTGACCGCCGCCCTCCAGGCCCGCGCCGACCAGCGGCGCGCGCCCGTGATCATCCAGGGGCTGTCCCTGTCGGTCCTCGCCACCCTCCTGCTCCTCCTCGCGCTGCGCCTGATCGGCAAGTTTCGCCGCCGCGCGCAGGAGCGGCCCATCACCACCAAGATTTCGGGCCGCGCAAAGATCTTTGGCGTCGACCTCGGCCAGGCGCTCACCGCCATCGAGCGCGGCCTCAGCAAGCTGACAGCGCTGGGCGCCATGATCGTCGCGCTGTACATCTGGCTCACCTTCGTGCTCGGGCAGTTTCCATTCACCCAGCCCTGGGGTCGCCAACTCGGCCAGCATCTCAGCCAGCTCCTGCTGAAATTCGGCACCGGCATTCTCGGGGCCATGCCGGGGCTGTTCGCCGTCCTGCTCATCTTCCTCCTCGCCCGGCTGACCGTGAGGGCGATCAGCGGGTTCTTCCAGAGCGTGGAATCGGGACAGATAGAGCTGGATTGGCTGGAGCCGGAAACCGCGCGGGCCACCCGGCAGCTGGTCGTCGTGCTGGCCTGGAGCTTTGCCATCATCGTCGCCTATCCGTACATCCCGGGGTCGGCGTCCCCGGTTTTCAAGGGGGTCAGCGTCTTCCTGGGCGTAATGGCCACCTTCGGGTCGGCCGGTGTGGTGAACCATCTCGTGAGCGGGCTGGTCATCGTCTATTCGCGCTCGTGCAAACCGGGCGACGTGATCCGGGCGGGCGAGATCGAGGGCCTCGTGACGGTGGTCGGCGTCCTCTCCACCAAGATCGTGACCCGCAAGCGGGAGGAGATCACCGTGCCCAACGCGGTGCTGGTGGGCACCTCCATCACCAACTACACCCGCCTGGCCCGGGAGCACGGGGCGATGATCTCGACCACGGTGACGATCGGTTACGACGCCCCGTGGCGCCAGGTGCACGAACTGCTGATCCGGGCCGCAGACCGCACGCCGGACATCAAGAAGACGCCCGCACCGTTCGTCTACCAGCGCTCGCTCTCGGATTTCTACGTCGAGTACGAGCTCCGGGCGCACATCACGGACCCGGCCGAGCGGCTGCCGATCCTCTCGGCGCTGCACGCCGAAATCCAGGACGCCTTCAACGAGGCCGGGGTGCAGATCATGTCCCCGCACTTCGAGACCCAACCCGACGGCAAGGTGTGGGTGCCGCGCTCGGCCTGGCGGGGCCTCCCGCCCGAGGCGTCGTAACGGAGCATGGCCGACACGACACCGCCGAAGCCCAAGGTCGACTACCGCAACGCGTGGGCGGAAGCCCGCGAGGTGGTCTGGGACTACCGCTGGCGCCTGGCGCTGGGGCTGGTCCTCATGCTGGCCAGCCGCCTGGCGGGCCTCGTCCTCCCGGCGTCGTCCAAGTTCCTGATCGACGACGTCATCGGGAAGCAGCGGACCGAGCTGCTGCCGCTGATCGCGCTCGCCGTCGGGGTCGCCACGCTGGTGCAGGCGGCCACCGGGTTCGCCCTCTCCCAGGTCCTCGGCGTGGCCGCCCAGCGCGCCATCACCGACATGCGCAAGCGTGTGCAGGCCCATGTCGCGCGGCTCCCCGTCAGCTACTTCGACTCGACCAAGACGGGCGTGCTCATCTCGCGCATCATGTCCGACGCAGAGGGAATCCGGAACCTGGTCGGCACGGGGCTGGTGCAACTGGTCGGCGGGTTCGTCACCGCGCTGATCGCGGTGGGCGTGCTCTTCTGGCTCAACTGGATGCTGACCGCCGTGACGCTCACGGCGCTGATCCTGTTCGGTGGCGGGATGGCCGTCTTCTTCAAGCGTCTCCGGCCGCTCTTCCGCGAGCGGGGCAAGATCAACGCCGAGGTGACCGGCCGGCTGGCCGAAACGCTGGGCGGGATCCGCATCGTCAAGGCGTACAGTGCCGAGCGGCGCGAGCGATACGTGTTCGCCGCCGGGGCGCATCGCCTCTTCCGCAACGTGGCGCAGTCGATGACCGCCATCTCGGGGACGGGGGCGTTCGCTACCGCGATCGTGGGCGGGATCGGCGTGCTGATGATCATGGTGGGCGGGGGCGACGTGCTGGCGGGACGGATGACGGTCGGCGACCTCATCATGTACGTGTTCTTCACCGGCCTGATGGCGGCGCCGATGGTGCAGATCGCCTCCATCGGCACGCAGATCACCGAGGCCTTTGCGGGACTCGACCGCATTCGCGAGATCCGGCTCCTCGCCACCGAGGACCAGGAGGACGCGAGCCGGGAGCCTGTCGGGGAGATCCGGGGCGACGTGGCGTTCGAGGACGTCTGGTTCGAGTACAACCCGGGCGTGCCGGTGCTCAAGGGAGTCCGGTTCGCCGCGCCCGCGGGCACGACCACGGCGCTGGTGGGCGCCTCGGGCGGCGGCAAGAGCACGCTCATCTCGCTGGTGATGGCCTTCAACCGCCCCAAGTCGGGGCGGGTGCTCATCGACGGCCGGGACCTCGCCGCGATCCGGCTCTACGAGTTCCGGCGCGCCATCGGCGTCGTGCTGCAGGAGAACTTCCTCTTCGACGGGACCGTCGCCGAGAACATCTCGTTCGCCCGGCCGCACGCCACGCGCGCCCAGGTCGAGGCGGTGGCGCGCATCGCCCACGCCGACGAGTTCATCCGCGGGTTCGAGCAGGGCTACGACTCGGTGGTGGGGGAGCGGGGGATCAAGCTGTCAGGAGGCCAGCGGCAGCGGATCGCCATCGCACGGGCCATCCTTGCCGACCCGCGCATCCTGATCCTCGACGAGGCGACCAGCTCGCTCGACAGCGAGAGCGAGGCCCAGATCCAGGACGGCTTGCGGGCGCTCCGGCGCGGACGCACGACGTTCGTGATCGCGCACCGGCTGTCGACCATCGTGACGGCGGACCAGATCCTGGTGCTGGAGGGCGGGGAGATCGTGGAGCGCGGGACACACCGAGAACTGCTGGCGCTGGGAGGGCGCTACCGGCAGCTCTACGACCGCCAGTACAACGTGGAGATGGACCGCTTCATCAACCCGGGCGAGGACTTTACGCCGGAGCCGGAAACTCCAGCGTCTCCCGCGAGGGCGGCACAAAGCCTGTAGCCGCCACCTCGAGGATGCCGCGCAGCGTGGACTCGCCGCGGTCCCGTGCGTACCAGCGCCGTACCATCGGGTAGAGATCCGCCTTCGGGATCGCCGCGCGGTTGGACATGACCCACTCCTGCAATTCCCACGGGCGCGGGCCCCAGTGCCCCACCTCCCCAAACGCCTCGTCCAGCACGATCACGATCGGAATCGACCGCGACCCGTTCGTCAGGTACCGGTCCATCACCTCGGGATGCTCGTCGCGCCGGAGCACCCGAAGCTCGAGTCCCGGCACTCGCTCCACGAATTTCTGCAGGTAGGGGATGGTGTTCGAGGCGTCTCCGCACCAGTCCTCCGCCAGCACCAGCAGGCGGCGCGGGGAGGCGGAGAGGTCGATCCCGGTCGACCAGTCGGGCAGCGGCGCGATCCGGTAGATCCCCTCCCACAGCCCCCGGTGCTCAGTGCTGGAGGCCACGAACTCCTGGTACGACAGCGCCTTTGCCCACAGCGCGCGAAAATCGAGTGACATCTGGTACCCCGCATGCATAGGAGCCGCCAGCCGGCCGGACGGCCCAGACTAACGGCTCCCGTATGAGACCGTCCTGAAGAAACGCGGAACGCGGCCTCAGAGTTCCCGGATCATGACCCCGCGCTTGGCGAGTTCGTCCACGTAGGGCTGGAACGGCATCGCCTCGTCGGGGGTCAGCACGCCTTTCCGGGTCACGCGGCCGTCGGCCTGCATCAGCCCGGTGATGGCGAGCGAATACCCCGTGGTGCGCATCATGGCGCTGATGTTCCGCGCCGTGTCCTTGTGGTCCACCAGCTGCCAGACCACCTTCGCTGGCTTGCCGTCCTTGAGCCCGCTGGCCTCGACGCGCAGCGCCACGAGGTCTTCCGCCTTCGGCTTCTTGAGGACGGGCGTGGCGGCGGCGATGAACACGTCGCGGGGCCGCACCTGGACGCCCTTCACGTCGATCGGATCGTTGCCAAGGAGCCCGAGCTCGCGGATCGGCTTCATGATGGCCACGTGGCCCGGGTACCGCAGCGTCTTGTACTCCAGCACGTCCACCTTGCCCTCGTAACTGAACGGCATGGTGCTGACGCCGCCGGCGGTGTGGAACGCCTCGAGGGCGCCGACCGGCTCAGGGAAGACTACCGGCTCGAGCTCGCTCAACGCCTCCACCGGCGTCCGCTTGCCGCCGCGGAGGATCCACGAGGTGGTGGTGTAATAGTCGAGCGCGCCCTCGAGGGAGTACACGATCTGGTAGTTGAGCGGCGGTTCGGGATGCCGCGGGAGTCCGCCGACGTAGATCTTGACCTTTTCCGCCTTGTCGAGCCGGCGAATGCCCTCGGCGGCCAGGATGTTCACCATGCCCGGTGCCAGCCCGCAGTCGGGGATGACCGACAGCCCCTTGGCCGCCGCAGCGGCGTGCAGCTTCTTCTGCTCGAAGACGATCTCGGTGTTGCCGCCAAGGTCGGCGAAGTGACAACCGGCCTCGACGGCGCAGCCGGCCATCGGGGCGTTGAAATAATAGGGAATGGCGCTCATGACAGACACGTGCCCGCGCATCAGGGCGGTCACGGCGGGCAGGTCCTTCACGTCGAGCTTGACCGCCTTCAACCGGTCGGTCCCCTTGTAGGGGTCGAGGAAGGAGGCGAGCTGCTCCGGATGCAGGTCGGCAATCGTCACCTGGGTGACCGCCGGATTCTGGAGGAGGTCGAAGGCGGTGGCGCACCCCTGCAGGCCGGCACCGAGCACGAGCATCTTCATACGTGAGTCCTTGTCAAATCACGGGTTTGGAGACAGCCTTGAAATCTACCCCGGACCAGCTTCCGGCTTCAACCTTGACCCCCGGAGCATGATGACCGCCCCCACCACGCCCCTGCCCGGCCGTCGCGACGGCGAAGGGACCCGGCAGAAGCTGCTCCGCGCGGCACTGGAACTCTTTACAGGAGAAGGGTTTCTGGCCAGCACCACGCCGCTGATCGCCGAGCGGGCGGGGGTGGCGGAGGGAACGATCTACCGGCACTTCACGAGCAAGGAACACCTGCTCAACGAGGTCTTCCGCGGCACGCAGCGCTGGGCCACCGGGGTCGTGAAGGAAGTGGACGCCGACCGGACGCTGAAGGCGCCGGACCGGCTGGCCCGGATCGCCCGGAGATTCGTCGAGACGGCCGAACGGGACCCCGCGGGCGCGAGGATGCTGCTCCGCCAGCGGGACGGGAAGTTCCTCGACGCGCCGAGCCGGGACGCGGCGCGGGAATTTCGGGAGGCGGTGCAGCAAATCGTGGCGGCGGGCAAGGCGGACGGCATGGTGCGGGCGGGGCCGGCGGAGTTGTGGACGTCGGTGTGGCTGGTGATCTTGGCGTTCATCATCGAGCGGGTATCGGCCCGCGAATGGACGATGGACCAGCCTCAGGTGGCGCAGGCGATCGAGGCGGCGTGGAGCGCTATTGCGGCCCCGGCGCAGCCGGGCCCGGGAAGAACGTCATCTCCCGAGGGTCCAGCCGCGGAGGGGTGAGACGCAACTCCCGCATCCGGCCGGGCCCCAGGGGGCGCACGAAGAAGGCGGCCCCCACGAAGTACCCCACCGAGTCACTCCCCCATCGGGCAGGGCCCCGGCCGTCCGCTGAAAAGAGATTCCGGGCGCCGTCGGGCTGCTCGACACACACCCCGCCTTCAGGACAGTCGATGACCCGCGCGAAGGCGGGCGTGCCGACGAAGACCGCGAACGCCGAATCAGCCCGGCCGGCCTCGGCAGGGTCGAGGGTCCTGGTACCGGGTTCCGCCGGCGGGGCCGCCGCTGCGAGGGTGGTATCGCCGGCACGGATGAAGAGCGTGGAGGCGTCGTCGCTCCAGGCGACCGCATCAGGCGGGGTGCCCAGAGCCGGAACGATCCGTTCCCCGCCGTTCAGCAGGTTCATCACCACCACACGGCGGCTGGACGGATCGTCCCGCACGCCCTCGCGGATGAAGGCGACGTCGGTGCCGAGAGGAGAGAGGGCCGGCGCCATTTCGCGGACGCGGGTGTAGGTGATGGGGAAGGTGGTACCGCCGTCGGCGCGCACGGCGAAGAGATCGCCGACGCCCGCCTCGCCGGTGGCCACGAACACGGCGAACGGCTCCTGGCCAGGCGCCAGTCGGTTCTGGACCGGGGACATGGACACTCGGCAGCCGGCGAGCGCGAGCAGCGCCAACGCGGCTGGATTCACGAACGCACGAGCGCGCGGCAGCACTAAGGGCAGCTCCATTCGTACCGTCCTCACCCCCTGTCCCCCTCTCCGGCAAGCGGAGAGGGGGGACGATGTCCTCTATCCGCAGTCCCCAGTCCTTCTCTATTTCCCCAGATGTTCCCGATAGAACTCGAAGATCCGCTTCCACGCCCGGTCCGGCTGATCGGTATCGTTCCCCTTGCGCCCGGGAGAGAGGAAGCCGTGCCCGGTACCGGGGTAGATGTCGTAGGTGAACGACTTGCCCAGCGCGTTCATGGTGGCGCTCACCTGCGGCAGCGGGTCATTCACCCGGGCGTCGTTCTCGGCATATACCCCGAGGACGGGAGCCTTGATCCGAGCCATTGCCGCGGAATCGGGGGCCGGACCGTAGCAGACCACGGCCGCCTTGAGCGCCGGGTTGTGGGTGGCGTACGCGAAGCTCTGCTGCCCGCCCCAGCAAAAGCCGATGGTCGCCATCTGGCCACGAGCCGCCCCCGGCAGGGTGTCCACCCAGGCGGCGGTGGCGTCGAGGTCGCCCATGACACGCTCCGACGTCAGCCCAGCGAACAGCTTGCGGGCCGAGTCGGGACTGTCCGGCGACTTGCCGTACATCGAGCCGAGGAGGTCGGGCGCCACGGCCACGTACCCCTGCGCCGCGAGCTTGTCCACCACGGTGGTCTCCCACGGCGTCAGTCCGAAGATCTGGTGGATGACGATGATGGTCGGCGCGCGGTCCTTCCGTTCCGGCCAGGCGACGTAGGCCGGGATCGCTTCGCCAGCGGCGTTGGTGAACTTGACCCACTCGCCGTGGGGCTCGGCAGCCGTGTGCGGACGGGAAATCCAGGCGGCAAGGACGACTACCGAAGCTGCGGCAACCAATACGGACAGTGGGCGATTCATGGATCCTCCTCGGTTCTCAGTCCTCAGTCCTTCCCCGTACCGACCTCACCCCCTGTCCCCCTCTCCGGCAAGCGGAGAGGGGGGACGCCAGGAATGTGCCTTGCGCCGCCGGCTACGCTCAGGACTGCGCGTAGACCCCGGTGAGCGCCGTACGGGGCTCGGGCAAGTGGTGGCGGCTTTCGAGCGCCGCCTCCGCCGCGGCCTCGACCACCGCGGTGGCGGCCGACTCGACGCCTTCCAGCTCCGCCTCGCTCACCCCCGCCCCCTTGAGGTACTCCTCGTAGAGCGCGATCGGGTCCCGCTTGCCCCAGTGCGCGAACAGTTCGGCGGGAAAGGTGGCGCGCGCCTCGCGCTCGTCGTGCGTGGCGTGGCCGCCCATGCGGAAGGTGGTGGCCAGCAGGAGCACCGGTCCCTCGCCTCGGCGGCACCGCTCCACGGCCAGCACGGCGGCGGCGTAGGCGTCGAGCACATTGTTGCCGTCGAAGCCCCACCCCGCCATGCCGTAGGCGTGCGGCCAGTCGGCAAAATCCCCGCCGGCGTGGTGCTGCTCGAGCCGTGTGCCAAGCGCCACCTGGTTGTTCTGGAGGATGTACACCACCGGAAGCCGCTGCACCGCGGCGAAGTTGAGCCCCTCGTGGCTCGCGCCCGACTTGGCGGAGCCGTCGCCCACCCAGTTCATGACGACGCGGGGCGTCCCGGTGATCCGGCCTGCCAGCGCGATGCCCGCCGAGACCGGCACCATCACGCCGACGGGCGAAACCGGCTGCAGCACGTGGTGCGCCGGGGAGCCGGCGTGGAGGTCGCGGCCCGCGGAGGGGGAGTCGGCGGTGGCGAGGTAGGCGCGAAACATGTCCGCGAGCGGCATCCCCATGTCGCAGCAGGCGGCTGCGTTCCGGATCATGGGCGAGACGAAGTCGGTGCCCGGGTCGAGCGCGAAGGCGGGGCCGACCGTGGCCGCCTCCTCACCGGTGCCGAGCCAGGCCTTGGAGATGACTCCCTGCCGCACCCACCGCGAGAGGGCGATGTCGTGCTGGCGCGCGCGGATCAGCCGGGCATAGAGCGTCAGCAACTCGTCGCGAGAGAGCCGCGCGACGACCTGTTGGCGTTCCGGGAGCCGGTTGATCGTCTGGCGGAACGCGTCCACCAGCGCGGGGTCGGCCTGCCACGCCGCGTACTCCGGCGGCTCGAACGCGGGGTAGCGCTTCATTCGGGCGATCCTGCGCCCGGGGGCGTGGAGCGCAGCACGGTGTCGAGCGCGTCGCCGAAGGCCGCCATGGAGGGGAAGCGGTTGGCGGGGTCCATGGCGAGGGCGCGGGTCAGCGCCGCCTCCAGCCTCGCCGGGAGTTCGGGGCGCACCGCCCGGAGCTGGGTGGGCTGGCCGCGGAGCCGGGCGATCTGCAGCTCCTGCGCGCTGTCGCCGTCAAAGGGGAGCCGCCCAGCGAACATCTCGAACGCGAGGATTCCGAGCGAGTAGATGTCGCTCCGGGCGTCGAGGTCGCGTCCGCGGATCTGCTCGGGGCTCATGAACTCAGGGGTTCCCAGCACCACGCCGACGGCGGTGAGCTTCTGGCTGGCGGGGCGGCGCACCAGCTCAAGCGCCAGGCCGAAGTCCATCACGATGGCCCGGGTGCCGCCCGGCAGCGCCGGGTCGTTGACCAGCATGATGTTCTCGGGCTTGAGGTCGCGGTGCAGGATCCCGAGTTCATGCGCGTGCTGGAGCCCGCGGCAGACCTGCAGCAGCAGCGGGAGTCCCTCGCCGAGCGTGAGCGGACCGGTGCGGTTGATCCGGTCGTGCAGCGCCTCGCCCGGGAGCCACGGCATGACGAGGTAGACGAGTCCGGTCGGGGTGGCGCCGAGCTGGAGGATGGGGCAGACGCTGGGATGGTCGAAGCGGCTGGCGATGAGCGCCTCGCGCTTGAACCGCTCGACGGACTGCGGATCGGCCATGAGGTGGGGCGCCAGCACCTTGACCGCCACGTCGGCGCCGGTGGTCCGGTCGGCCGCCAGGAAGACGGCGGCCATGCCTCCCTCGCCGATCTGGTGGCGGACCTCGAAGCGCTCGTCGAGCACGGTGCCCGGGAGGTCCGACGCCTCCTCCTTCGGCTCGAGCGCCGCGCCGTCCCGCGTGCAGAACCGCGCCGGCTCGGCGTACACTGCCCGGCACTGGGGGCAGCGCAGCGCGCTCAATCCCGGAACCGGTTGCGGCCGTCCGCCTTCGCCTTGTACAGGTTGGCGTCGGCCAACTTGAGGAACGATTCCGGGTCGGTGATCCGCTCGTCGGGGAAGGTGGCCACGCCGATGCTGATGGTGACGTGCACCGGGCGACCCGCCTCGCCGAAGTCGTGCGCGGCCACCCGGCGGATGATCCGCTCGGCGAAGATCCGCGCGCCGGTGGGACCCGTCTCGGGCAGGAGCAGGGTGAATTCCTCGCCGCCGTACCGGGCCAGCACGTCGACCGCGCGCTGTTCGCGCTTGAGCAGGTTGGCCAGGCTCCGCAGCACCCGGTCGCCCGTCAGGTGCCCGTGCTCGTCATTGATCCGCTTGAACTCGTCGATGTCCACCATGAGGCAGGTGAGCACCGTGCCGTATCGCTCGGCCCGCTCCATTTCCTGGACGATCTTGTCGCTCAGGGCGCGGCGGTTGAACGTGTCTGTGAGCGGATCCGTCTCCGCCAAGTGACGCATGTGCTCCTGGCCGTCCATGGCGGTCTCGAGGTCGTACGCCTTCTCGAGGGCCGCCACCGCCGCCTTGATCACCTGGTCGGCGAACTGCACGTCCTGCTGGTTGAGCGGGGCGTCCTCGGCGGTGGTCCGGAGGAAGAAGACGCCCACCTGCTGGCCCTTGAGCTGGAAGGGGAGCGCGAGCGCAGAGCGCGTCGGCACCGGGATGCCCTCCGCCTCCCATTCCGCGCGCACTGCCTGGTAGAGCGGGTCGGTGAGCACGTCCTGGATCAGGACCACTTCGCCGGTCTTGAGCGCCTGCTGGATTTCGGGATAGCGGCGGAGGTCCACCCGCAGGTTCCGGAGCATCGGGTTCTCGTAGGCCGCCACCACGGTGCCGGCCTCGTCGTCCGGCGACCCGATCAGGATGGAGCACTTCGAGATCCGGAGGCCGCGCGCCACGCGCCGCACGAGAATCTGGTAGATCTCGTCGGGCTTGAGGGTGGCGGTCACTTCCTGCAGGATGTCCACCATCTCGGTGCGCGAGCGCGCCTCGGCACGCGCCTGGTTGAGCTCGCGGCCGGTGCGGAGGTGCGCCTTGACCCGGGCCAGGAGCTCGCGCACGCGGAAGGGCTTCGAGATGAAGTCGGCGGCGCCAAGGCCGAGGGCGCGGACCGTCGCCTCCTCGGGAGGCATGGACGAGATCATCAGGACGGGGAGGTCCTTGAAGCGGTAGTCGGTCTTGACCCGCTCCAGGAGCTGGAGCCCGTCCACCTTCGGCATCATGATGTCGAGGAGGAGGAGGTCGAACTGGTCGGCGAGGAGGTGGTCCACGAGGTTCTCGCCGCCGGGCACCGTCACGACCTCGTAGCCGTTGTCCTTGAGGATCCAGGACAGCGTGCGGGTCAGGGCCTGGTCGTCGTCGGCGACGATGATCTTCGGGGCGATGCTCATTCCGCGCTCATCAGTCGGTCGAAGAGTTCCTCGTCCACGTTCCCGCCGCTCACCACCACGACCGTGGCCCCGCGCGGGCGGACCTTGCCCGACAGCAGCGCCGCCGTGGTGGCCGCGCCCGAGGGCTCGACCTTGAGCCCGGCCTCGCGGTGCAGGAACCGCATGGCCAGCGTGATGTCGTCGTCCGTCACCGTCACCACTTCGTGGATGACCGGCTTGATGAGCGGGAAGGTCATGGAGCCCACCGACAGCGTGAGCAGGCCGTCGGCCAGGCTCGCCGTGCTCGCGAGCTGCTCGGGGGCGCCGGCGCGCATCGCCGCGGTCAGCTTGGCGGCGCCCTCGGGCTCGACGGCCACCACGCGCGTCTCGGGATGGGTACCGGCCACCGCCACGCAGATGCCGGCGAGCAGTCCGCCGCCACCCACCGGCACCAGGATGGTGTCCGCGTGGGGCCACTGCTCGAGGATCTCGAGCCCGCAGGTGCCCTGCCCCGCGATGACGTCGGGGTGATCGAACGGCGGGATCATGGCCAGCCCTTCCGCGGCGCAGATTTCCTCCGCCTTGAGCTTGCGGTCCACCGACCTGGGGCCAACGAACACCACCTCGCCGCCCAGCTTCTTCACGCCGTCCACCTTGATCTGTGGCGCGGTGTTCGGCATCACGATGACCGCCCGGACGCCGACCTTGGCGGCGGCCCAGGCCACGGCCTGGCCATGGTTGCCGCTGGAGTAGGTGATGACGCCGCGAGACCGCACCGCGGCGGGAATCCGCTGGATGGCGTTGTACGCGCCGCGCACCTTGAACGCCCCGATCGGCTGGAGCTGTTCGCACTTGAGTGCCACCGAGTGCCCCACGAGCGCGGCGAGCGCCGGCATCTCGATGAGCGGCGTCCGGACGGCGACGCCCTCGATCGCGGCGGCCGCGCGGCGGACGTCGTCGATGGTGACCGCGGGGGGGGCGGCGGCCGGGGCGGAGGCGTCGGTGCGGGTCATGGAGTCAAGCTATGACGCCACAAGGGGATGGGCAAGGAATCCGGCTCACGCCTCGCCGCCGCTCTCGT
>ERZ795054.1595-NODE-1595-length-20890-cov-4.467387_pt1 | contig 20890 bp, 21 predicted proteins | sample MGYA00375138_ERZ795054 | MGnify/ENA primary metagenome ERZ795054 (study PRJEB30183, sample SAMN05720215) | anaerobic digester metagenome | isolation source: active sludge of municipal wastewater-treating anaerobic digesters | place: USA | collected 2014-12-23 ... | reverse complement strand
AAGCATCGTTCCGGACATCCGCAGGACCGCCGAACTGGTCCAGGAAATCAGCGCCGCGAGCCGGGAGCAGGCTTCCGGGGTCGACCAGATATCCCGGGCGGTTACGCAGCTGGATCAGGTGATCCAACAGAACGCCAGCGCCAGCGAGGAGATGGCCGGCATGGCCGAGGAACTCTCCGGGCAGGCGGCCCAACTCAAGGAGACGATGGCGGTATTCCGACTTGGCTCGGACCCCGGGGAACATCCGGGGCGGGGCGCCCTGCCTCCCCCGGAGGCGTGACGGGAGGTGAACGGTTCCGGGTCGATCACCGGTCGGTAACCCTGCGGTGCTCTAGCACGGTGATGAAAAAGGCTATAGAGCCTTTTTCATCACTACCTTAATATCGCAATTGCGCATAGAACCGTAAGGTCCTCGAGCAATGGATAGCAGGTTGTTGAAATGCCTCGAGTATTTCAACAACCTGCTAGGAAGCCCTGCGGTTGACCTGGTACTTCGGAGTCTGTCCGGTGACGATGCGGGCTATCTCCTCGGCGGCCTTACGCTTGAGATCCCGTTCCGCGGAGGAGGAATGCCAAGCCATGTGGGGAGTGCACAGGAAATCCGGGTGCCCCAGGAGGGGATGGTCGGGGCGGATGGGCTCAACGGCCAGGACATCCAGGGCCACCCCGGCCAGGCGCCCCCCCCGGAGGGCTTCCGCGAGGGCGTCCTCGTCCACAATGCCTCCCCGGGCGGTGTTCACGAGGTAGGCGCCGGGTTTCATCCGGGCGATTCTCTCCGCGGAGAGCAGATTGCGGGTTTCCGCGTTCAGGGGGCAGTGGACCGAGACCACGTCGGCACGGGCCAGAAGCTCTTCCAGCTTCAGGATGGAGACGTAGCCGGGGATGGCGGCCGGGGGCATGTAGGGGTCGCAGGCCACGATGCGCATGCCCAGGGAATCGGCCTTGCGGGCCAGGGAACTCCCGATGCGGCCGAAGCCCACTATCCCCAGGGTCAGCTCCCCCAGGCGGGGGACGGGTTTCATGCGGGCGAAATCCCAGACCCCGCTCTTGACCAGGCCGTCGGCCCGGTAGATCTTCCGCACGAGGTTCAGGATCAAGGCCAAGGCGTGATCCGAGACCTCCTCGGTCCCATAATCCGGCACGTTGCTGACCACGATACCCAGGTCCGAGGCCGCTTCTAGGTCGATGGTGTCCACCCCGACCCCGTACCGGACGATGCCCCGGCAGCGCTTCAGTTCCCGAAGGACCCGGGCGGTCAGGGGCGAGTACTGGACGAGCAGACCCTCCGCGGTGGAGCAGATCCGGATGACGTCCTCCTCGGTGCGACAGGACTGCCAGGGTACCTCCCGGCAGATGAGCTTTAGGGTTTCGCGTTCGATGTCCACGCTGGCGTGGTCGCAGTCCGCGATCATGACGGTCCGGCTGGAACCCATGGAGACCTCCCGGGCGCCTTCCCGGACCGGCGCGGGGACATACGCCGCGGCCGGATCGGAAGCTTCGAGGGCGCCGTTCTAAGCCTATCGGCGGTTTTTCGGGGGTTCCTGAGTCCCTGCGGGGCGGGTCAAGCCTCCCGGGAGCCTTCCTCGGAAGGGCCGGTCTCCAGCCAGTACTCCCCGGAGAACACGTACGCGGGCCGGGCGGCCGCGTACAGGCCGTCGTCCGCGTCCCCGTTCACGAACACGGCGTCCCCCCCCAGGCGGACCGCCGCTTCCCGGTCCGCGAGTCCGTAGGCCCCCGCGGCGGCCAGGGCGGCGCCCGCGGCGGCGCAGGCGTCGAAGGTCCTTCCCGCGGCCGCGAGGCTGTTCCGGGAGTCGATCCGCACCGCCAGGGGCGTCCACTTCATGCGGGGCTGGTCCGGACGGCGGGCGGCCGAAACGGCTTCCTCGAAGGGCGCCAGGGCGTCCCGGAGGCCGCCTTCCGCCACGACCACCGCGAAGGTCAGGCCGGCCAGGCGGACGGGCAGGATGGAGAGGGCCCTGCCCTCGACGTCCAGTTCCGCCGCGGCCCGGTCCGCCTCGCCCTCCCGCAGGGGGGATCCCGAAGGCGAGAGGGCAGGGCCCAGGTTCAGGGCGAACCGGGTGGAGTCGATGACGTCCACCCGCGCGGGGCCCTCCCGGGTCCGGAGTTCCAGGGATTCCCGTCCGCCGCGTCCGGAATCGAAGAGGTACCGGGCGGCGCAGAGGGCCGCGCAGGGCGCCAGGGGGACGTCGTTCCCGGCGGCGTCGAAACATTCCGCCCAGATGTCCTTCTCGGGCCGGGAGAGGGCGATGACTCCCATGCCTCCGGCTCCCCGGCGCCTGCGGCACAGGGAACGCGCCAGGTTTCCGAAATCCGGGACGGGACCCGGGTCCGCGCCCGTGCGGTCCAGGAGGAGCCAGTCGATCCCGCACACCTGAAGCTTGTAGAACCGGATTTCCATGGGGAAACTCTATCCGCTTTGCCGGCCTTGCGAAAGGGGCATTCGGGAATTAGAGTGGCCCCATGCGGGATGGGACGTGGGAGGCCCGGGCGGCCGCGGCCGGGAGACTCTGCGGAATCGACGAGGCGGGCCGCGGCCCCCTGGCGGGGCCCGTGTGCGCCGCCGCGGTCATCCTGCCGGAGGACTTTCCCGTCGGGATCCTGGCGGACTCCAAGGTCCTGTCCCCGGCCCGCAGGGAGGACGCCGCGGCGACGATCCGGGAACGGGCCCGGGCCTGGGCCCTGGGCTGGGCGAGTCCCTGGGAGATCGACCGGATGAACATCCTGGCCGCGACCCTAGAAGCCATGGCCCGGGCCTACGGAGCCCTCGGGACGGAGTCGGACCTGGTTCTCGTGGACGGCAACCGGGTCCCCGATCTGCCCGCGCCCTGCCTGGCCGTGGTCCGGGGGGACAACCGGGTTCCGGAGATCATGGCCGCGTCCATCCTGGCCAAGACGGCCCGGGACCGGGTCATGGATCGGTACGACTGGCTCTATCCCGAGTACGGGTATGCCCGGCACAAGGGCTATCCGACCTCGGAGCATCGGGAGACCTGTCTGAGGCTTGGGCCTTCCCCCATCCAGCGGCTGACGTTCCGGATCAGGATCGGCGGATCCGGGACGGCCTAGGAGCCCGACAAACTCCTAGCGCCCCGGATCCCCGGTGATCACGACGGGTCGGCTAGGGTGTGCCGATCCGCCCGAGGATCTCGTCCACCCGGGCTGCGTAGCGGTCCGGGGCGGCCTCCTTGGCCTTGGCCAGATAGGCCTTGGCGTCCTCCAGGCGGTTCACGGCGTAGGCGTTCAGGCCCAGGGCGAAGTTCGTCGTGGCCGGATCGCAGCCCAGCTGGAGGGCGGTCTTGTAGTAGTAGTCCGCCATGTCGAAGTCGTTCCGACCGTAGGAAATCAGGCCCAGGTAGTAATACGGTATGTAGTTGCCCTCGTTCTTGGCCAGGGCTTCCGCGAAGGAGGCCTCGGACTCGTCCAGGTTCTTCTCCCCGTAGAGCCGGACCCCGGTCTCCACCAGTTCCGCGAAGGTCTTTCGGGAACCCAGCCAGGCCAGGAAATCCTCCTGGGCGGCCTTGCCGTCGTGCCAGCGGCGGAACAGGGCGGATACGGCGCCCTGGTTCTCCTCCAGGCTCGCCCCCGGGGCCAGGATGGCCAGGGAATCCCAGAGGAACCGGGTGTACCGGGGCTCCCTTCCGTCCAGCAGGAAACTGACGAAGGCCCAGGACTGGGGGTAGAAGACGTCCCGGGCGCTCTCCGCCCGCTCGGGGCTGATGCCCAGGAGGGCCTCGATGCCGAGGAGCTTGCCCGAATTCTGGAGGGCCTTCAGGGTCTCCAGCCAGGCCGCGTTCTCCTGGAACACCACGGTTCCGGCGGCCGCGTCCCAGGCGGAGCGTTCGTAATAAACCGCGAAGCCCTCCCGGATCCACAGGGGGGGATTCGGGATGAAGGCCTTGAGGAACTGGACGTAGGCCTGGTGGGCCAGGGAGGCGGAGAAATCCGGCTCCTCCTTCTCGAAGACCAGGAGCTCGGACCGCTCGAGGGTGGGGTAGTGGAGGTAGACGAAATCGGACCTCGTTTCGCCGACGACGCGGGTCAGGTGGGCGTCGAAGCCCGCCTTGTCCCGGAATACCCGGACGGTCAGCCGGCTGTTCAGGCGGCTCGAGTCGAAGCGCATGTCCTCCTCGAAGAGGGTGAACAGGCCTTCCAGGACCTTGGCCAGTTCGTCCGCCCGGGCCTGGCCGGCTTCCGCCCAGACCGTGTAATGGTCGGACCGGGCCTGGGCGAAATTGGATCCCTGGGCGGGAAGGGCCGAGGCCAATACGAATGCCGCGGCGGCCGCGGCCAGAAGCCTTTTCATGATTCCTCCCGGATATCGCGTGGACGTACTTCCGTCAATCAAAATGCCGGAGCATCTTGGAATCGCCCTAATCCTAGAACCCGCAAGGCGGTTTGTCAAACCTCCCCCGCCTCCTGCACCGGACCGAACCTCTCCACCACGATGTTCACCTCCTCGATAAGGATGCCCGTGAAGCGTTCGATGTTGTCGATCACGTACTGCTGGAGGTGGTGGATGTTGCCGGAAAGCTGGGTGCCGTAGGGGACCTCGATGGCCAGGGTAAGCCGGTAGCCCTGGGAGTCGGAGCCCACGGTGATCTTCTTGATCCGGACCTCCGAATTGAATTCGCTCACGCAGTGCAGGACCATCTGGGACAGGGCCGCCTCGGAGATGGCCACCCGGCCCCGCTTGGAGAACTCGGGACGGACCACGGACTTCTCGTAGACCTTGGGGGCCGAGATGGCCCGGGTGCCCAGGTTCTTCTGCAGGAAGACCCGTATGGAGTCGTAGAAGATCCGGGGGTAGCTGCGCTTCACCTCGATGGCGGGCACGGGAATGACGTGCTTCCCCTCCACCCGCCGGGTCCGGATGGCCTTCTCGATCTCCTCCGTCGTGGCGATGTCCTCGATCTTGATGATCTTGGAGGGGTGGGGGAGCTGGAGGCGCTCGGTGATCTTCTCCGTCATCTTCTGGGAGGTCCCGATGACCAGGATCTTCTTGAAATGCGCCTTGGCGATGGCCTTGGCCACCTGGTCCCGGTGGGCCTTGTCGTGAAAGAGGGCGGTCTTGACGGCGGTCATGTACAGCTGTTCCCGCTTGGCGCTCTTGCCTGCGACGATGGAGTCTCCCTTGATCAATAGGCCGTCGTCGATGATGACGTCGATGCCGTACTTCTGGGCCACCAGCTTGGCCCGGAAGCTCTTGCCCGTGCCGCTCTCGCCCACCAAGGCGAAGACCCGGACTCCCCGGGCTAGCCAGAAGAGGTCGTTGATGAATCGGAACATCGTCCCGAATACTACCCCGCCGCCGCCTATGCAGACAAGCCGGCGCCGGAATCCTCTAAACCGCCGGCTCGGCCTTCCGATATTCGTAGAGAAGGAGCGCCCTATGACGACGAAGATTCCCGCGCTGATCCGATCCGTCCTCGACGAGGCCGCCGCGCTCGAGAAGTACCTGGAAGAGCGCAAGGTCCTGTCCGACGCGATTCGCCGCAGGGATTGGTCCGCCCTGCAGGACGTCCTGCTGCGGATCGAAGGCATAGCCCTCCTGGCGGAGGCCACCGAGCGGAACCGCTCCGCCCTCTGGGAGGAGATCCTGGCGGACAACGGGCTTCCCTCGGACTCCTCGGTGTACCGGCTGGCCCTGGGCGTGCCGGAACCTGAACGGAGCATGCTCTCGGACGCGTACCGACGGTTGAAAGTGGCGGCCCTGCGCGCCCGGGTGGAAAACGAAGCCCTGGGCGAATACGTAGGCGAGACCGCGGGCACGATACGGTCCGTGGTGGAGGAGCTCTATCCGGACCAGAAGGGCCGGATCTACGGCCGCTCGGGGCACGCCGTGGCGGCGGGCGTCCGGCCCATCGTCCTGGACACGGCGTTGTAGGCGGGGGGACGGAATGCAGTCTACGTTCGCGGGCATTGAGATAGGTAAACGGGGCCTCGTGGCCCATCAGCAGGGCCTGGTGACCACGGGCCACAACCTGACCAACGCCTCCACGGAAGGGTACTCCCGCCAGCGGGTGCACCTGGGCACCGTGGAGCCCATCTACGCCCCCCAGCTGAACCGCGAGGAGACCCCCGGCCAGATCGGCCAGGGCGTCCAGGTAAGCCGCATCGAGCGGGTCAAGGACGAGCTCCTGGAGGGCCGGATCGTAGCCCAGCAGGGCGGCCTGGGTTACTGGGAGACCCGGGACAAGTACGTGGGCCTGCTGGAGCAGGTCTACGACGAGCCCACGGACGTCTCCATCCGCTCCCGCATGGACATGTTCTGGGACGCCTGGCAGGAGCTCTCCCTGCATCCCGGCGAGCTTCCCGCCCGCAGGGCCGTGGTGGAGCGGGGCCGGACCCTGATCGACTCGATCCACGAGCGGTACCAGCGCCTGTCCGGCATCCGGGAGATGGCCGACCAGGACATCGGGATCGTGATCAAGCAGGTGAACGACCTGTCCCGGCAGATCGCGGCCCTCAACGTGGAAATCGTCAAGGTGAAGGCCCTGGGGGACAGCCCCAACGACCTCCTGGACCGCCGGGACCTCCTGGTGGAAAAGCTCGGCAGACTGGTCCCCGTGACCACCGACGGCCGGGACGCGGACGAGTTCATGGTCCACGTGGACGGCCAGGTCCTGGTGCAGGGAAAGATCGCCCGGGCCTTCGCGCTGACCTCGGGGCCCGAGGACGACGGCTACGGCCGCGCGGTCTGGGCGGACACGGGGGACGAGGCGAACTACCGCGGGGGCGTCCTGGGGGCCCTCTTCCAGCTGCGGGACGGGGATATCCGGGAGGAGATCCAGTCCCTGGACACCATGACCCTGACCTTCACGGATCTGGTGAACGAGGCCCACCGGGCGGCCTACGGCCTGGACGGGTCGACGGGCACGGACTTCTTCTCCGAGTATCCCGCGGTCAACAACGTCGCGGGCAACTACGACCGGAACGGGGACGGACAGTACGATTCCACCTACATCTACCGCGTCACCGGGGTGAACCGGCTGGACGGGCAGGAGCAGATAGGGCTGGCGGGCACGATCCGCCTTTCCGGCCCCGGGGGCATCCTGGAGATCGACTACCGGCCCACGGACACCGTGGGGGACCTGGTGGCCCGGATAAACACCTCCGGGGCGGAGGTGACGGCCCGGCTGACCCGGGAGGGGCGCCTCCAGCTGCGGGCCACCGCGGCGGACGCCCGGGAGAATCCGGACTTCGTGATCCGGCACCTGGAGGATTCGGGGGAGTTCCTGGCGGGCTACGCCGGGATCCTGGCCGCCTCGGGGGAGGCCGGAGCCTTCGACTGGGAGCGCCCGGACGCCGTCCTGGGCCTCCGGACCGGGGGCCTGGACTACGCGGTGGCTCCCATCGCCCATCCGTCGGGATGGATCGAGGTGACCGAGACCGTGGGCCGCAACCCCATGAAGGTGGCCGCGGGCTTCGGGGAGAACGGCAAGCCCGCCGAGATCGGGGACGGCAGCGCCGCCCTGGCCATCGCGGCCCTGCGGGACCGGCCCGTCATGGTGGGCTCCCTGGCGACCTTCGACGACTGGTTCGCCGACGCGGCGGCCCGGATCGGTCTCATGGGCGAGCAGGCGGAGCGCTCCGCGGAAACCCAGTCCCGGATCGTGAAGAACCTGGCGGACATGCGGGACTCGATCTCCGGCGTCAACATCGACGAGGAGCTTTCCAACATGATCAAGTTCCAGCACGGCTACGCCGCGGCGGCCCGGTTCATCGCCAACTTCGACGAGATGCTGGATACCATCATCAACCGGATGGGAGTGTAAGCCCGATGAAACGCGTCAGCACGGACCAGATGAACACAGACATGCAGTACTGGCTCCGCAGGACCGAGGACCGGACCGCGCGCCTGGAGACCAAGATGGCCCGGCAGACCCGCATCGCGGAGCTCCGGGACGACCCCCTGGCCGCGGCCCACGCGGTGAAGTACGAGTCCTTCGTGAGCCGGCTGGTCCGCTTCGAGAAGAACGCGGCCTTCGCGGAGGACCGGTACCGAATCTCCGAGGGCTATGTCCGGCAGGCGGTGGACATCGTCCAGCGGGTCCGGGAACTGGCGGTCCAGGGCGCCAACGGCGTCTTCACCAAACAGGACACGGGCTACATGGCCGCGGAGGTGAACGAGCTCCTGGAGGAGCTGGCCTCCCTCGGCAACGCCCAGGGACCGGACGGGAAATTCCTTTTTTCCGGGACCGAGGCGGGGACCCAGCCCTTCCGCCTGGTCCGGGGCTTCGTGGCGGGCGCCGGGGAAGAACAGATCATCGACGTCCAATACACGGGCAACATAGCCGCACGGGAGGCGGAGATCACCCAGGGTTCCTACGCCGTCCTGGACCAGCCCGGCAACGAAGTCTTCTGGGCGGAGCGCCAGAGGGTGTTCTCCTCCCGAGAGGCCGGCGAGTACCGGGTCCTGGAACCCTCCACGATACGGGTGGACGGGCGCTCCATCGAGCTCCGGCCCGGGGACACGGTGCACGCCATCGTAGCCAAGATCAACGACTCCGGGGCCCCGGTGAAGGCTTCCCTGGATCCGGCCCGGAACTCCCTGGTCCTGGAAGGGACCTTCCCCCACCAGATCTGGCTGGAGGAGGGGAGCGGGGGCCGGGTACTCACGGACCTGGGGATCCTGCGGGATCCCGACGCGCCTCCCCCGGACAACGTGGCCCACACGGCCCAGATCTCCGGGGGGTCCCTGTTCGACGCCGTGAAGGCCCTGCGGGATTCCCTGTACAAGGGGGACGTGATCGAGACCGGGGGGAGGGTCCTGGGAGTCCTGGACGCGGGCCTGGAAAACCTCAACCACCGGGTGGCCGAGCTGGGAGCCCGGACCGAGCGCCTGGCCGCCACCCGGTCCCGGCTCAACAAGGAGATCCCGGACGTCACGGCCCTGCTGTCGGGGGAACGGGACCTGGACATGACCGAGGCCGTCACGAACCTAAAGATGCTGGAATACACCCATCAGGCGTCCCTGCAGACCGCGGGCCGTTTGCTTCCCAAGACCCTCCTTGACTTCCTGCGCTAGGAAAGGGGAGACTGGCACCGTCATGATCCGAATACAGACCAAAGCCTACGGTCCCCTGGACGTCGACGAGCGGCAGGTCCTCCACTTCCCGGACGGCCTCCTGGGCTTCGAGAAGTTCAAGGACTACGCCCTCCTGGACGCCGCGCAGAAGCCCTTCTTCTACCTCCAATCGATGGACATCTCCGAGCTCGCCTTCGTCCTGATCGATCCCTTCCTGTTCCGGCCCGACTATTCCGTGGACGCCGACGACGCCCTGCTGTCCTCGGTGGGGATCGAGCGGCCCGAGGACGCCCTGGTCCTGTCCATCGTGACGGTCCCCGCGGACGGATCCCCGATCACGGCCAACCTCATGGGTCCCCTGATCGTGGACCGGGCCAGCCGGCGCGGAGTCCAAGCCGTCATGACCGATCCCCGCTGGCAGACCAAGCACGACGTGCTGGCCGAGCTGGCGGCGGCCGGGAAGTAGCGGCATGCTCATCCTGTCCCGCAGGCTCGGGGAGCGGATCGTCATCGGGGAGGACGTCGTGATCTCCGTCGTGGAGGTTCGGGGTGACCAGGTCAAGCTGGGCATCGACGCGCCGCGGAACGTGAAGGTCTACCGCCAGGAAGTCTTCGACTCGATCCAGCAGGAGAACCTGCGGGCCGCCGAGAGTCCCCTCAAGCTCCCGGACCTCGGTCTCTGACCCCTTCCGTGCTATAATCCGGTCCCATGGCCCTCATACTTCATCCCTCCACGGGCTTTCCCGTGGGAGATCCCTCCCTCCGTCCCCTGGACCCGTCCCGGGAGCCCTCGGACGCGGACCTCGAAGCCGCCCTCGGTTCCCTGATCCTGTCCGCCTCGGGGTGGCGCAAGGTCTTCGCCGGGGACGGCGAGGAGGAGTCCCTTACCCCCGCCGTACGTCCCGCGGACCTCTGCCTGGCCGCCTGCATGGCCCGGGTTTTCGCGGAGCGCCTGGCGGACGCGGCGAGCCCGGGAACGGCGCCGGCCCTGGCCCTGGGGATCGACTCCCGGCCCACGGGCCCCGCCCTGGCGGACGTCATGGTCCGGGTCTTCCTGGCCTCCGGGATCGTCCCGAAGTACGCCTTCATCATCGCGGCCCCGGAGATCATGGCTTGGACCCGCCGGGAGGGTTCCGGGCTTTCCGGATTCTGCTACATCTCCGCCAGCCACAATCCCCCCGGACACAACGGGGTCAAGTTCGGCTTCGCGGACGGGGGGGTCCTTCCGGCCTCCGAGGCGGACGCCCTGGCCGGACGGTTCCGGACTTTAGCCCGGGATCAGGCCGCCCGGCGCTCCGTCCTGGAGGCGGCCTCCAAGGTCGACGAGCGGGCGGTGGCCCGGGTCTTCTCCGCCTGCTCCGCGGAGAAGAGGTCCGCAGTCTCCGCCTATACCCTCTTCGCCCGGCGGACAGCCGCGGACCGGGAAGACCTCGACGAGCAGGAGCGGGTCCTGGACGATCTGGCCCGGGCCTGCGAGTCCCGCCCCCTGGGGATCGTGGCGGAGATGAACGGGTCCGCCCGCTCCCTGTCCATCGACGCGGACTACCTTTCCATGCTGGGTGCCCGGCCCCGTCTCGTGAACGCCAGGCCCCGGGCCTTTGCCCACCGCATCGTCCCGGAGGGAGCCTCCCTGGACCTCTGCCGGAAGGAACTGGAAGCGGCCCGGGCCCAGGATCCGGCCTTTGTCCTGGGCTACGTGCCGGACTGCGACGGAGACCGGGGAAACCTGGTCCGCTGGTCAGATGCCTCAGGCGGTGCGGAGGCCCTGGAGGCCCAGGAGGTCTTCTCCCTTGCCGTCCTTTCCGAGTTGGCCCTCCTCCGCGGAGCCGGAGGCGAGGGTTCCGGCAAGGTCGCGGTGGCCGTGAACGACGCGACCAGCCTCCGGATCGACGAGATCGCCCGGACCCTGGGAGCCGAGGTCTTCCGGGCGGAGACGGGGGAAGCCAACGTCGTGAACCTGGCCCGGGCCCTCCGGGCCGAGGGTTGGACGGTCCGAATCCTGGGGGAGGGGTCGAACGGAGGGAACATCACCCATCCCGCGGCGGTCCGGGATCCCCTGAACACCGTGACGGCCCTGGTCAAGCTCCTGGCCCTCCGGGGAACCGGGGGCGGGCCGGCCCCCTTCCGGGTCTGGATGGAGGCTTCGGGCCGGGGCGGGGAGTATTCCCCGGACTTCACCCTGGACGATGTCCTTTCCAGCCTGCCGGCCTGGACGACCACCAGCGTCTTCGAGGAACGGGCCCTGCTGCGCATCTCCGCGGGGGATCCGGCGGAGCTGAAGCGACGATTCCAGGCCCGGTTCCGGGAAGACTGGGAAGCCCGCCGCGGGGAGTTCGCCCGGAGCTTCGGCTTCGTATCCTGGGAGGCCCGGGCTTCGGCGGGCTCGGGGGAACGGGACGCGACCGGGGACTTCGGGGCCGCCGGGCGGGGGGGGCTGCGGATCCTTTTCCGGGACGGGAAGGGTCTGCCCGCGGGGTTCCTCTGGATGCGGGGCAGCGGCACGGAGCCGGTCCTCCGCATCATGGCGGACCTCCGAGGCAGGGATCCCGAGGGCGAGACCCGGCTCCTGGAATGGCTGAAGGAAATGGTGAAGGATTCAGGAGTCAGGTAACAGGAGCCAGGGCTCCTGTCTTGCGCCCGCCTCCATTATCTGCTACTATCCGCGAACGGGCGCAAAAGGAGCGTGCATGGGCATTCGGGGTGAGTTGTTCTCCAGCAAGATCAACTGCAGGGGCAGATCCTATTTCTTCAACGTCAAGGAAAACCGGACCGGGGACGTGTTCCTGAACATCGTGGAGTCCAAGCCCACGGAGAACGCGGAGTTCGACCGCAGGTCCATCGTGGTCTTCAAGGAAGACATGCGGGAGTTCCTCCAGGCTTTCGAGAAGGCCCTGCGGTACATCGACACCTCCCAGGCGCCCAAAAAGCCCCGGCGCGCAGCCAGGCCCGCGGTCCGGCCGGACGGGGATTCCGCCAAGGAAGGACCCCGGAGAAAGATGGTGGTCCGCAAGAAGGATTCCGAGAAGGGCGGGGAGAGCGTCGAGGATTGATCCCGGCGGGGAGCGGCCGGCTTCACCTGCCCAGGATCGTCAGGATCCGTTCCAGCACTTTCTTCCGGTCCAGGGGCTTGACGATATAGCTCTTGGCTCCCAGCAGGAGGGACTTCTTGACGATGTCCTCCTTGCCCAGGGCGCTTACCATCACCACCGCCGCGTTCTTGTCGAATTCCAGTATCTTTTCCAGGGCCGTGACGCCGTCCATCTTGGGCATGGTGATGTCCATGGTGACCAGGTCCACGTTCGGATACAGTTCCTTGTATTTTTCGATGCCCGCGACTCCGTCCCCCGCCGTGCCCACCACGTCGAAGCCCTCGGAGGTCAGGATCTGCCCCAGCTGTTTGGCGATGAACATGGAATCGTCCACGATCAGGACGCGATAGGGGGATCCGTCGGGTTTGACTCCGTCGGGGCGCTTTTCGTTGATATTCGGCATGTCGCTCTTGGCTATCATACGCGTCCAAGCTCCTTTTCCCCGGTCCGCGGGTGGCGGATACCGCCGCATCGGAACCAGCTGACCAATAAGCCGATCGAGCCTCTTGGACAGCCCGGATACCTTGCTACTGTATAATCCATGGCCGTCAAGTTTGCAAGGCGCGGGAAGGGAAAAGCGGTGCCCGGGCCCCTTGACGGCCGGACCGCTTTTTCGCATACTTGCGGACACGTCTACGCGGTACGGAGTCCCGGCGGCCTCCGGCGGGCCGTGCGTAGGACCCAGCTCATAGAAGGAGTGCGACCGTGCCCTGCGGAAGAAAGCGAAAGCTCAAGAAGATCGCGACGCATAAGCGCAAGAAGAAGAAGAGAAAGAACCGGCACAAGACCCGTTGACGCGTCGCGGGAGAAGCGGCCGTTCCCGCTGGGATCGGCCGTTTTTTGTTGCCCGATCCTTCGGAGGCGGGTAGTATACCCTATGGCCCGTGATATCGACGTACTTCAGCTTCTACGCTCCTACGCCACGAAGAACAAGGTCTCGACCATAGACTACCGTTCCTTCGCGCAGATGGTCCAACGGCAGGCCGCTCAGGCCAACCGTCCGGAACCGATATACCGGGACCTGGCCTCCAATCCGGATGTCGTCCTGGTCCCGAAGCTCTTCCAGTACGCCCGGGACCGCAACCTATCCATCAACACCGTGGGCGGGCAGATCGAATCCATCTCCCTGCCGGAGCACTTCACGGACCTCCTCCTGGCGGAATACCGCCGGATGGAGGAGAATCCCGACATCCCCTTCCCGGACGACGAGAGCATCCACGCGGAGCTCCCGGCCGAATGGGTCCAGGCGGTCCCCTTCTATCGGCTGGTCTTTCCGGAGGGCATACGCCCCGTGCTGATCCTGTCCCCGATGGCGGCGGACAAGGTCCTGGAGCACGCGGTCCTGAAGGTCCGCCAGTACCTCCGCAAGGGGGGGAACAAGGACTTCGTCCAGAACAAGCTGTCCTACGCCTTTCCGGGCAAGGAGATGCAGCTCAAGGAGTCCCTCTCCACCATCCTGATCAAGCCCTTCGACGCGGTTCGGGACATGAGGACCTCCGGGAACGACTTCACCTTCGCCCTCTGGGCCTACCTGGCCAGCTACATGAAGCAGGATGTCTTCAAGAAATCGGACAAGAACCCGGAGGATTGGGCCTATCTCCAGGCCATCTACCTCTGCGAGGTGTACAACAACTTCTATAAAGGGAAGGCGCAGCGGGCGGTCGAGCGGGAGACGGCCTTCAAGACCCTGGACACCCTGCTCCGCAAATCCCCCTACAACTTCACCCTGGACGAGGTGACGAACTTCCGGGATTCCATGGGGCGTCCCCTCCTGGGAAAATACACCCGGGAGGAGCTGGAGGAGTGGATCCGGGAGCGCACCACCCGGGCGGAGACCGGACGCCTCCCGGAGATCCTGATGCCCGTCACGTCCCGGGGCCAGCGGTGGCTGGTCGCCAAGGACCGGGTCCTGCCCCTGGTGGTCCGTCTCCTGGGAGAGGCCCGGGCCTCGATCCGGACCTCCCTGATCGCCGAGTGGAAGTCGGTGCTGGAGGTCTACGCCTCGACGCCCACCATGGAGGACGACGCCGCCTACCGCCGGGACCTGGAGGAACGGGTCGCCAAGGGGTATCCGATCCTCTTCGTCCTGATCTCGGAGCGCATATTCTCCCTGGTCTACAACGAACTCCGGGAGACCCCGGACGCGGTCCCGGAGCTGGACCGGTTCTTCTCCAAGGGGGACCTGGTCCCGATCGACGAACTTCTGGACCTGCGGCGGAAGCACATGGTGACGGATGTCCGCAATCTCCTGCCCATCTGGTACACCCTCCCCATCCTCTCCGGGCTCTTCGCCTTCCTGTTCCGGCTGACCAGCCGGAAGCGGGCCCGGAAGGAGCGGCTGGCCAGCATCGCGGAGAAAGCCTCGGAGCCGAAGACCGAGAAGACGGGGACCTCCGCGAAATTCTCCGACCGGAGGATCGAGTTCGCCGCGGCGGCGGCCAAGGTCGAGCAGGTCCTCCTGCCGGAGGGGTACAAGCTGGACGAGTACCTCTCGGTCCTGATCAACCGATGGAACACCATGCTGAACCCCCAGGCCAAGGCGGACCTGACCGAGGACGTCAACTCCCTGGTCCGGGATTACCTGCGGGGGCTGCTCCGCTCCCTGAAGCCTTCGAATTTCACCGCCGAGCGGGTCAAGGGCCTGGCCGCGACCCTGGCGGATACCCCCTCCCTGCTCAAGATCCGGAACCACTCGGCCCTGGAGGAGTATATCCGCCTCTACATGGTCCGGCTTCTCAAAACCCGGTAGTTCCGACGGTTCCACCCTTCCTGCTTCCATCAATCGCCTAAGCTGCCCGGGCAATACTCCCGCCCGGGCAGCACCAAGACCCATTCTATTCAAACATAGGAATAAGTATTTTGATCAACGAAACGTCCTTTCAACAATTGCAGTTTTTTCTTGCGCACTCCGGAATTCACGGGTATACTCAAGCATCCGACGGAACCCATGCCGACCGGCATCGAAACAACCTCCTCCTGACGGCCAGCGCGGGCCTTCGGATATCCGGGACTAAGGAGCGTCCATGGCAACCATTCTTGTGATCAATCCGGGATCCACTTCCACGAAGATAGGCGTCTTCCGGGATCTCGAGGAGGTCTTCACGGAAACGGTGAACCATTCGGCCGAGGAGATCGGCCGGTACGCTTCCATAGCCGACCAGTACGGCTTCCGGGAACAGCACATCCGGGACGCCCTTCGGAAGCGCGGTTTCGACGCGCACGGCATCGACGCGGTGGTCGGCCGCGGAGGACTGCTCCGACCCATACCGGGCGGGGTGTACCGCGTCTCGAGCCCCATGCTGGAGGACCTTCGGGCGGCCAAGTACGGGGAACACGCCTCCAACCTCGGTGCCCTCATCGCCGACGCCCTGGGCCGGGAGTGGGGGGTCCCTTCCTTCATCGCGGACCCCGTGGTGGTGGACGAACTCTCCGACGTCGCCCGTGTGGCGGGGCACGCCCTCTTCCAGCGCCGCAGCATCTTCCACGCCCTGAACCAGAAAGCCGTCTGCCGCAGGTACGCCCGGGAATCCGGCCGCGCCTACGAGGACCTGACCCTGATCGTGGCCCACATGGGGGGCGGTGTCTCCGTCGGTCTGCACCGGAGGGGCCGGGTGACGGACGTGAACCAGGCCCTGAACGGGGAGGGCCCCTTCAGTCCCGAACGCTCGGGAACCCTCCCGGCCGGGGACCTGGCCAAGCTCTGCTTCTCGGGCAAGCACTCGGAGAAGGAAGTCCTCAAGATGATCACGGGGCAGGGGGGCATGGTCAGCCTACTGGGCACCAACGACATGCGGGAGGTCGAGAAGGCCGTCCAGGCGGGGGATCCCAAGGCGGACCTCTATTACCGCGCCTTCATCTACAACGTGGGAAAGTTCATAGGCTCGATGGCCGCGGCCGCGGCCGGCAAGGTGGACGCGATCATCCTGACCGGCGGGATCGCCCACGGCAAGGGGATCCAGGAAGGCATCGCCGGGCTGTGCGGTTGGATCGCCCCGGTCGTCGTGTATCCCGGAGAGGGCGAGCTGGAAGCCTTGGCCCTGGCGGGCAGCCGGGCCCTGTCCGGGGAAGCTCATATCCAGGAGTATTGAGATGAAGACCATTCAGGAGATACTGGACAGGGCCCGGTCCCTGGGGCGCAAGCGGATCGCCGTGGCGGCGGCTCAGGAGCACAGCGCCTTGGAGGCGGCCTGCGCGGCGGCGGAACACGGGGTGGCGGACCCCATCCTGATCGGGGACCTGGCGGCGGTGGACCGCATCGCCGGGGAGCTCGGCCTCGACGTGTCCCGGTTCCAGCGCATCGAGGAGAAGGACAGCGGGAAGGCCGCGGCCCGGGCCGTGGAACTCGTCCGGGAAGGCCGTGCGGACCTCCTCATGAAGGGCATCCTAGACACCTCGGTCCTGCTGAAGGCGGTGCTGAACAAGGAAAACGGCCTGAACACGGGCCGCTTGACCAGCCACGTGGCGGTGATGGAAACCCAGACCTACCACAAGCTCCTGTTCGTCACCGACGCAGCCATCAACATAGCCCCGGACATTCCCGGCAAGATCGACATCATCGCCAACGCGGTCCAGGTGGCCCAGGCCCTGGGGATTCCGGTGCCCAAGGTGGCGCTCTTGGCGGCGGTGGAGAAGGTGAACTGGGAGAAGATGCCCTGCACCGCCGACGCGGCGGTCCTGACCCAGATGAACCGGCGGGGGCAGATCAAGGGCTGCCTGGTGGACGGCCCCCTGGCCCTGGACAACGCGGTCAGCGCGGAGCGGGCCCGTATCAAGGGCATCGTGTCCGAGGTGGCCGGGGACGCGGACATCTTCGTGGCCCCGGACATCGAGGCGGGGAACATCCTGTACAAGTGCCTACTGGACCTGGGTCAGGCCAAGGGGGCCGGGATCGTGGTGGGAGCGGCCAGGCCGGTGGTGCTGACCAGCCGGGCCGACACGGCGGACGTGAAACTGGCCAGCATTGCCCTGGCCTGCGTGGTGGCGACGGGAAGTGAACAGTGAACAGTGAACGGTGAACCGTGGAGAGGATTTCCATCCTTCCGTCCGCTGTCCACCGTCCACCGAAAGGAGTATCTATGGCGATCAAGGGAAAACCGGAGATAGACCGGGAACGATGCAAGGGGTGCATGCTCTGCGTGCGCGCCTGCCCGACCAAGGTGCTGGAGGCGGACGCGGCTCCGAACTCCTGGGGCTACTATCCCGCCCGGGCGGCGGCGCCGGACAAATGCATAGCCTGCGGCAACTGCTACCTCGTCTGCCCGGACGTGGCCGTCACGGTCTACAAGCTGTAAGGAGGCACGGAACATGGCCGAAGAAAAGCGATTGATGAAGGGCAACGACGCCATCGGAGAGGCCGCGATCCGCGCCGGGTGCACTGCCTATTTCGGGTACCCCATCACCCCCCAGAACGAGCTGACCGCCTACATGGCCCGCCACATGATCGACCACAAGCGGACCTTCATCCAGGCGGAGAGCGAGGTTTCCGCGATCAACATGGTCTTCGGGGCCGCGGCCGCGGGAGCCCGGGCCATGACCAGCTCCTCCAGCCCCGGGATCAGCCTCAAGCAGGAGGGGATCTCCTACGCCTGCGGAGCCGACGTCCCCTGCGTGGTCGTGAACGTGGCCCGCTCGGGCCCGGGCCTCGGGGGGATCTCCCCCGGCCAGGGCGACTATTTCCAGGCCACCCGGGGCGGCGGACACGGGGACTACTTCCACCTGGTCCTGGCCCCCAAGAGCGTCCAGGAGGCTGCGGAGTTGACCTTCGAAGCCTTCGACCTGGCCGACCAGTGGCGGATGCCCGTCATGATCCTGGCGGACGGGATGATCGGGCAGATGATGGAGGGCGTGACCTTCCCGGAGCCCCGGGACCTGGAAAAGCTCCCGGCCCGGCCCTGGGCCGCCGGCGGCCAGTACAAGACCCACCGGCCCATCAACCACGTCTCCTCCATCAACCTGGTCCCCGACGAGCTGGAGGCCAAGGTCCACGAGCGCTTCCTGCGCTACGAACAGATCAAGAAGAAGGAGATCCGGTTCGAGGAGGTCAACACCGACAAGGCGGACCTGATCCTGGTGGCCTACGGGACCTCCAGCCGCGTCTGCCTGGGGGCCCAGCAGATGGCCAAGGCCCTGGGGATCGAGCTGGGCATCTTCCGGCCCATCTCCCTCTGGCCCTTCCCCTATGACCGGATCGCGGCCCTGGCCGCCAAGGGCAAGCGCTTCCTGACGGTGGAGATGAGCATGGGACAGATGGTCCAGGACGTCCAGCTCGCGGTCGCCGGCAAGGCGCAGGTCTCGTTCTACGGCCGCTGCGGGGGCAACATCCCCACCGAGGAAGCGGTCCTGGCGGAAGCCCGCAAGCTTCTGGGAAAATAGGAGGATATGATGGAACTCGCGTACGGGCATCCCAAGAGCCTGAAACCCATACAGACCAAGTACTGCCCCGGCTGCGGACACGGGGTGATCCACCGCATCATCTGCGAGGTGATCGACGAGCTGGGCCTCCAGGAGAAGAGCATCATCACCAACCCGGTGGGCTGCTCCATCTGGGCGGACCTCTACTTCGACATCGACTCCGTCCAGCCGGCCCACGGCCGGACCCCCGCGGCGGCCACCGGCGTCAAGCGGGTGCGCCCGGACCACCTGGTGATCTGCTACCAGGGCGACGGCGACCTGGCCGCCATCGGCACCGCGGAGATCGTCCACGCCGCCAACCGGGGCGAGAAGTTCACCACCATCTTCGTGAACAACGCCATCTACGGCATGACCGGCGGGCAGATGGCCCCCACGACCCTGGTGGGTCAGAAGGCCACCACCGCCCCCTACGGCCGGGACCCCGAGGGCGCCGGGATGGGCTATCCCATCCACGTCCTGGAGATGCTGGCGACCCTGGAGGGCACCCGCTACCTGGCCCGGGGTTCCGTGAACAACGCGGCCAACGTCCGTAAGACCAAGCAGTACATCAAGAAGGCCTTCGAGGCCCAGATGAGCGGTGTGGGCTTCACGATGGTGGAGATCCTCTCCCAGTGCCCGACCAACTGGAGCATGGATCCCCAGGAGAGCGTGGAGTGGCTGGAGAAGAACATGATCCCCTTCTACCAGCTCGGGGAGGTCAAGAACACCCTGGAGGCATCCAAATGACGGAAAAGAGTTTCATGGCCGGGTTCGGCGGCCAGGGCATCATCTCCATGGGCCAGCTCTGGGTCTACTGCGGCATGAAGGAAGGCCTCGAAGTCACCATGTTCCCCTTCTACGGAGCCGAGAAGCGCGGCGGCATCGCCCGGGCGGGCTGCGTGGTCTCCACCACGGAGATCGCCAGCCCCCTCGTGACCACTCCGGACAGCGCGGTGGTGATGAACGAGGACTCCCTGCCCCTCTGCGAGGGGATCGTCAAGCAGGGAGGCACCCTCCTCATCAACTCCTCCCTGGTGAAGACCGAGACCAAGCGCAAGGACTGCAGGGTCGTGAAGGTCCCCTGCAACGAGATCGCGGAGAAGATAGGGGACGGGAAGATCGCCAATATGGTGATGATGGGCGCCCTGTCCAAGGTCACCGGTGCGGTCAAGCTGGACAAGCTGGAGCCCGTGCTCAAGAGTTTCTTCCCGCCCAGCAAGCACAGGTTTATCGAGATGAACCTGAAGGCCATCGAGGCGGGCAAGTCCGCCGTCTAGGAGTCCGTCGGACTTGTGGGCTTTATACGCCTATCGGCGTATAAAGCCCCGATTAACGGGCTCCTCGGGAGTTTGCGAGGTAGAAAAATCGCAGGTATGCGATTTTTCTTTGGTTTTGATGGGCAAGCCCGACAAACTCCTAGCGCCGGATCTGTCTTCCGGCCGTGTCTCCGAAAGAGAGGCGCCCAACCGTATCGGCGGGCGCCTCTTATTTTTGCGCCGGGAATCCGTCCGACGCGGCGGGGGACCGGCTCTCAGCCGCCCGCCTTCTCCAGTACCAGGTTGAGCTCCTCCCGGTAGTCGAAGAGGGCCTTCCAGCGCAGTTCCGCCTCCTCGAAGAGGGCGGAGGCCCGGGCCCGCCGTCCGGCTTCGTCCGGGCCGGGGCGCAGGCATTCCTCCTGGAAGGCGTTGTACGCCTCGTGGAAGGCCCGGTGGGCGCGGTCCAGTCTGCCCAGCATGTCCGCCCGTTCGGGAAGGGTGGGGGAAATCCTCTTGAGCAGGGGGTCCAGGAGGCAGTCCTCGGTGCGGCTCCGGGCGGGAAGGTTCCGCGCGTCCACGCGGCCGTCCAGGTACAACCGGCCCGAGACGACCCGGCGCTTGTGGTCGAAGATGATGCGCTTGATCTCCGGACGGTAGGCGGCGTTCTCCTCGCCCTTGTCCAGGGAGAAGTACCGGAGCTCCGACGCGATCTCCGAGAAGCTCCGTTCGCTTTCCCCGCCCCGCAGGCCCAGGGCTTCCACCCGGCCGGCGGCCTCCCCGAAGGCCGCGGACATGGTCCGCTCGTCCCGGCCCAGGGCCTCGAAGAACCCCGCGGCCTCCTCGAAGATGCGGTCCAGGGATTCCACGGAGCGGCCGATCTCCCCGAACGCGTCCCGGTTCTCGGTGGAGATGACCCGCAGTTCCTGCACGGCGTCGACCATCTGGGCCGTCCCGGCGGCGATCTCCTCGGTGCCTCCGGATATCTCCTTGAAGGCCGCCAGGAAGCTCTCCGAGTCCCGCTTGAGTTCCTCGAACAGGGACTTGAGGGATTCGTTGGAGTCCGAGGCGGACCGGATGCGTTCGGAAAAGCCCGCCAGGGCTCCGGC
>ERZ795054.1591-NODE-1591-length-20892-cov-7.649998_pt1 | contig 20892 bp, 23 predicted proteins | sample MGYA00375138_ERZ795054 | MGnify/ENA primary metagenome ERZ795054 (study PRJEB30183, sample SAMN05720215) | anaerobic digester metagenome | isolation source: active sludge of municipal wastewater-treating anaerobic digesters | place: USA | collected 2014-12-23 ... | reverse complement strand
GGATCAACTTTTATTTACAGCGTGGACATATCGGGCCTGGAAGACGGGGAGTACTATGTTTTTTTCAACATGTACAACGAAACTTCCTGCTGGGTTTATGGATATTACAACGATACGCCGGACGATCCGTTCTTTACGAAAGACCCTGTCACCGTTGAAGATGGCGCGGTAATAGACATCGAGATCGATGTCACCTGATCCATGACGAACCACTGCCTTTATGTCTGATCATTGCGTACAGGGTTTCGAGTTCCATGCGGGTTTTTTATCAAGGGACTCATCGATCGACAGGAAGACGGCGTAATCAACGCGCCTAATCAGGTTCATGTATGTTTTCGGCAAAGCGCCTGGAAAGTCTTGCCGCGATTCCATGGTAATCAGGCATTATTTTCCGGGGGCTGCAGCCGGCGTATTTTTTAAACTCCCTTATTGCATGGGCCTGGTCATAATATCCCAGGGAGTACAGTTTTTTCACCAGACCGACCCTGTCGTCCGATACGAGATAATCGAAAAGCTTGGTGAATCGCGTGATTTCGGCGTATTGTTTGGGAGTCAGGCCGGTCACGGTTTTAAAACGACGCTGAAGCGTCCTAACTGTGATGCCGAGCATGCCTGCAAGCGAAGACATGTCGATGTCGTGCACCGATTTTTTTATGATTTCAGCCGCGTCCCGGACGGTCTGCTCAGGTCCTGAATCGCGGCCGATGCCCAGCGTCTCAAGTAAATCCTCGAGCAGAACGGCCATTTGCCCTTCGGAACATCCGGCATTCAGTTTCTGCGCGAGATCCAGGGCCTTTTCAGCTGTTTCATCACCCGCGATTTTCGTGAAGTCCATGAATGAATTCACAAGTCGTTCCGGCATTTCACCGAACAGTGAATAATATCCCGTTTCGGTAAACTCGGCGAGTATGAGCCCGAAATCCCCCCTGCTGAAAACGACCGAACAGGGCCTGAGCACAGGCCCTATTACTGCTACTTTCGGAAAATCTTCCCGTTTCCCGTTTTTCTCCTGACAATACGAACCGGCATAGCAGATTGCCAGGGCCGTTTTCGGTCCCGCCTTGAATGGAAAAACGTGCTCGTTTTCAGATTCGCTGCGAATGAAATGATAGCAACAGAACAGTTCCCGGAAACGTCCCGATGGTTTTATCGTGTCGTGGATCATGGGCATTTATCAATTGAAATCGGACTCCCCCTTCACTACGCGGGCGGCATCTCCCTCTCGATCTTCTTCAGTAAAGCCGCGAGCTTCCCCCTCACCGCCTCATGGGAATACTCGTTGTCCGGGTGCGGCGGCTCGCCGGGTTTCTGGCAAAACGGCTTCTCCCTGTATTCCCTGCACCGCCTGAAATCAGCCTCGCGCGCGAGCTCGTAGAGCAGGTACGGATTATCGAGATGCGACCTGACCAGGCCGCGCAGGTACTCGAGCGGCTTTTCGATGCTGCTGCTCAACCTTACGCCGTCGGTCTTCACCGTGTTCTGGAGCGCGGCAATAAGCATCATCGACGAGTCCTCGAGATTGTTCCGGATGAAGATATTGATCGCGGCCGTCACCTGGTCGAGCAGGGGAATGGGACTGTGGCCCTTGATCAGGCTCCCGCCTTCGCGGCCGATGGCGTCGGCAAGCGAGAACTTTCTTTCAAGGAGTATCTCGTTCCTGATCGATTCTTCCTGCGTTTTCCTGTCGTCCGGATCTTCAGGCATCTGCCGCCCCCTGAAATTAAATTCTTCATTGAAGTCAAAGGGAAAATATGCTTAAAAGAAAGAATTGCATAAACCGGAACCGGCGGCCCCATAAGGGCCGGCAAAAAAAACAGATGCATAGCTTCTTTTCAATTCGCTTTAGAGGTTTCTTCTCAAAAACCGTTCAAGTAAAACCTCTTCAATATTCCTCCTGCCGTCCAATACCGCCAGAACATAAACATTGTTTTCGTGAATCCGGTACAGTATTCTCCAGGGATTGATGATCAGTTCCCGGTAGGTTTCGATATTATGAAATTTGAGATCAGGAACGATCCTTCCACGTTCAGGAAAAGACAGCAGTGTCCCGGCTTTTTCTTTAATTGCCGCTAAAACGTCTAAGGCATCCCCGACGCTGTCAACGGCGATATAGACTGTAATGTCCTCCAGATCGCCGACCGCGGTTTCAGTCCATGACACCCTGTATTTCGGCCGGGGCATTACTGCTTGATACCCAGATTTTTTTCAATTTGCGAGAATGCCTCGTCCTGATCGAGGAGTCTTCCATGTTTAATATCATTTTCGCCCTGGGCGACAAGCCTGAGCATGCCCAGCGCGTTTTTCATGTTCTCATAACTTTTCGAATCGATCAACACGGCCCGCGCCTCGCCGTTCTGGGTTACGAATACGGGCCGCCGCGTCTTGTTGACCTGCGCCAGCATATCGGCGGCGTGGGCCTTGACATAGGATATCGGTCTTATGTCTTCCTTGATTTTCATGGCTGCTCCCGAAATGTATGGTCTGAATATAATACTGAATATGGTCTGGAGCGTCAATTATTATTTTCCGCGTCCCCGTCCCGGCCGGCCGGGACTCCGGTGTTCTGGCCGGCATTGACCGTCAAACGATTCCCGAACATCCGCAGTCCGACCAGGCCCAATTCAAGACTATGAGTTTTCCTTGCAATTTCTGATATTTGATATATGATGGAGAAACCATGAAATCATGCATGATCATTATCCTGCTCATCAGCCTCTCCCACCTCTGGGCCTGCAGCGGCTGGGTCGAAAACAGGGCCGCCATGCAACAGTATGCCCCGGAGAATGCGGACATTTCCCCGGACCTTGTAAAGGCCAATATCTCCGCCACGGACTACTCGTCCGTCGTGCATATCATGAGGGGAAAAGTCCAGGGGAATTCTCTCCAGCGCAGTATGGGGGGCTACGTGAACCACATCTACGAGGCCAGGGTCATGGAGACCCTGAAAGGGCAGTCTTACGAAAATATCACTTTCTCGGTTATGGCCGAGAGCGATATCGATCCCATCCTCCCGGACTACCCGGTTATCGTCAGCCTCTGCGGCAGGGGGCCCGACGCGATGTATGTCCCGGATAACGGCTATGAGCTGCCTGCAACTCAGACCCTGACAACTGCCGCCAGGGATTTCGCACGAAAGAGGAATACAATCGTCCCGTCAAAAAGCATCTGCCCGGAATAAATCCATCACGAAATTCCAACTCGGCCTTTTACCGCGCATTCAAGAAGGAAACGAACATGTCTCCGGCGCTTTTTCGAAGCAAGTTAACCTGATTTTACACGAATTTACCAGGTGACGCCACGGGCCATATCGTCAGATATTTGAAATGAAAATCTCTATACTTGCAGGTAAAACGTCTTTATTGTCGCGAAACATTTCCGTTCCATGACCGTTGCCGGAGCAGATCATTATTTCTTTTTTTGCTTCTATCATCTCATACATTTTTTCAGTATCCGATACGGCATCGTCAAGCTCGGAATTGATTAAAAAGACCGGCGACGTTATTAGTTTCAAATCCTCATCCGAATAAAACAATTCACCTTCGTATACCTGTGGAGCCGACAGAGCGATAACGGCTGAAATATCATTCCTGTAATCAGGATTGATTGCGGATTTCAACGATATTACGCCTCCGCGACTCGCTCCGACAAGAATAAAGCGCTTTGAGATATTCCTTTTCACATAATCCATGACATCGAACAGGTCATGAAGGCAGTCATTTTTATCGCGATTATATGAATATTGAAGAATCGAATAACCCGCCTTCAACAATGTATCGACCAACGGGTCCCACTCATCCGGTTCATTGGTATCCATATTCGACAAAATTATTATTTTTTCATTTTGGCGATATATTCTGCCCGAAATTTCACTTCCATCGCCTGATGGGATTTTCAGTGAAGAAAACCGTTTTGCTGATTCCATTGTATTTCCCAATACTGTTCAAACCGATAGGACATTGATGGCTGATAATAATCCATAAGTTTACGGCACAATAACCGGTATCTACGATATGCCAAGTCAAAAAGCCTAAGCTTTTAATGTAGAAACACACAAAAACGCGGATGCAGGGCTTTATTGAAATATGAACCGTTACCTGTAGCGCTCCATGACCTTCTTCCGCTCGCCTACAGGGAGTGAAGCGAGATAGGACTTCCAGCCCGGGCACCATCCTATATGCCATTTCCAGATGCGCCCGAGCAACGACCCCGGGTCCCTGTCATAGCGCGCCCTCATGGGACAGGTCGCGCATGCAGCCGCTTGCGTTTTTTCCACAGTGTCTCCCTGTTCTCCGCCGCATGATACGAGAACGGCAGCGACCGTCCCGGTGATGGCCAGGACCGCAGCGCGGAGAAATTGTTTTTTGGTTAGCCTGTCTTTTTCTGTCATCGGCAGCCTCTCATGCAATATACCTTTTCGATTCCATATGCACAGGGCGCGACAGCCCATAGCGAAAGGGCCGCCTGACGCCCCTGCCGGTCGGGAAACCCCTGATGCGGGGCTTTTAATCTACATCAGAGGAATCCCTTTAGTGGCGATCTCATTCAGTATCGGCGAGATCGAATCCTTCGAGAGATAATCGTCGAGCCCTATCGGCACGGCCTCGAAGCGGTGATCGATGGATGAAGCCAGATAATTGAGCTTGCTCCCTCCCCTGAACCGGTCTCGGCCGAAGTCCCTGGATATCACTGCAATATCTATGTCGCTGTCCGGGCGTTTATTGCCCGCCGCATACGATCCGTAAAGAATGAACAGGTCAGCCCTGATTTTATTCTTCTTCAACAGGCTGCGGAGCTCTACGACCCGTTCTTTAATTTCCCTGATATCCATTCGTGAATCCTTATGCATTCAGCGAGATATTTTCTCGTCAGGCTTCTTGTCGCTTTTTTATATATCATGAATTTTTCATCGGGATATCTGCATTCCATGTTGAACTCATTGATCACCGTCACATAATTTTTCGTTTTTTCGAAAATATCCTTTGCGGCATCAAGGTCCCTGATCGACGCTTCTTACCAGAACCTGACAAGCTGTTTGGCTTCCCTGTTTTCCACGACTAAAATTGATCATCATCCTGATTCTAAAGTCAAGAAATAATTCATCGCAATACCCGGAACCCGAAAATACCGGTCGCACCGCCCGCAGCGTGACCGGGTCAGGAGCCTTAACCGGTTTCATCCATCCCGGATGAGTAACTTTTGATAATCCCGCAATCCTGTACTTTTTTTGTCACAAAATCCCCCTTTCCCGGACTACTTAATGATTCCTCAATCACACTCACAGGAGGCCACCTATGGCGACAGCGACCTTGAACCCGGCAATCAACTCGATCAGCGGCAGCGTGGGAAATCTGGTTCTCTACAAAAGATACGGCAGGACCGTCATGCGCGCATGGATCATGCCTCCCAATCCGAGGACACCGGCGCAGCAGGCCAACCGCTCACTGTTCAGGCGGGCCATGATCTCTTGGCGGGCATTGCCGGATTACGAGAAGGATTCATACAACCACAAGGGAAAAAAGCTGGGGATGACGGGCCACAATCTTTTCATCTCGCGGTACATGAAAAAAAACCTGAAAGAGGATGCGGATTCATGCCGCAGCAGCGACAAACGCGTTCATGAGGATGGGGACATGCAGGCATGCGGACTAGCGCACTCCTGCCCCTCCTTCGCCCTTCGGGAGAAGGAGGCCGGGAGGATGAGGGCAACTTCGCTTCACAGCCTGTACCGCTCCGTCACCGCTCCGTCAGCGGAAGGGATGACGGATTCACCCTAGCAGCAGGCCCCGCCGCCTTCAGAGCACCCGCAGACAGGCTCGCTCCCGGTGAGTTTGCCCCTGATTATGGCGCTGGCGCACCCCACGCCCGCATCGACCGCAATGGCGCCCGCGGAGCAGTTTCTCTGACAGGCCCCGCACTCCATGCACAGGTCCCTGTCCAGTACGGCCGCCTTCCCGCCGATCATAGCGAATACGGCGTGCGGGCAGACATCCACGCAGCGGCCGCAGCCGGTGCACTTTTCGCCTGTATATGTGAGCGTGGTTACGTTTTTCAGGTACTTCATATGATCCCCCGTACCAGCAGGTTGTGCGCGATCAGCCCGATCGCCGAGACGATGCTCCCGCCGATATAAACCGGCAGCGCATAACGGAGCTCCTTCTTCACTCCGGTCATGCCGGTATAGGTGCTGGCCCCGGTAAACTGCAGCGCCAGATATGACGAGACAAGCGGAAAGAAAACATACGATGCGGCCAGGAGAGCCGCATCGGCGCCTTCGAACATGCCGGAGTAAAGGACTATCGGTACAACGAGCGCAGCCCCGGCCACAAGTCCCTTGACGGCGAACGACCTGAACGGAATTACCGGCAGGAGCACGGGAGTGACTACGGCCCCGGCAAAAAGCGCCGCCAGCCCCAGCACGAGGAGCGGCAGCGCTCCACTGAACGCCTGCCTGAACAATATGCCCTCGGGCGCAAGGCCCGAGACCGCAAGCATCGCAAGGGCGAAAACGAGATAGGGCTTCACCGCCGGGCGCAGCTCCATGGGAGTGAGCGCCAGCCGGTCCAGAACGGTGAAACGCACCCTGCGCATGGCGTCGGTTTTTTTATAGCCCGCGCTCACGTAGGCCGGGATGTCCGCGGCCCGCACCGGTCCGAAGCGCACCGCAAAACCCGTTTCCCTTTTTACGGCATCGGCGTCCACGCCCACGGCCCCGAGCTGGGGAGCGATTACACGGCGGTGCCTCACCATCTCCGCCAGCCGTGAAACTTTTATCCTGTTGACCAGCTCGGTTGTCCCGAAAGTGCCTTTTCCGGCCGCGCACCAGACGTTGATGCCCCCGGTGTCGAGCACCAGTATCCAGGCGTCCTTGCCCGCGAGGGCGCGGCGCAGCACATCGAAGCTCAGCTTGTAGTTCGCGCTCACATACACGTCCGAGTCCATGCCGGGCCTGCCGACGGCGTAGAGGCCGGGATCGATCGCGTACTTCATGCGGAAACTGCTCACCCGGGCGCGCACCTGCCCCAGGCGGTCAGCCGCCTTCCACGCGGTCGATACGACCGGCACCCTTCCCGCAGGCGTGTCGATCGCGCCCTCGATCCAGCGAGCTCCGCGCAGCGCCTTTTCGTCATGGAGGGCCGGAGCGGCTTCAGTTGTACAGGAGCATGCTTTCGGCGCGCAGGAGGATTGCTGCCTGAGCGGCGAAAGCGCCGCCGGGTCCATATTCGTGTTCACTATCTTTAATGGCTTCATGCCGCCCCTCGCTTATTCATGGAATATTTTCTCGACCGGGGCTTCCCCCGGTCGCCGGAGCGATCGGTTCTGCGCACCGCATAAGGCCGGAGATACCCGGTACACCGTCACTTTTTCCTATGCTTGCAGCAGCGCCCGCTCGAACGGTCGAGCCCGCCGAACAGCGATTCGAATTTCTCCCGCATCTCGCCGAGCCTGTCCCAATCTATGCAGTAGCATGACTTCGGACCCTCGATCTCGCCGCGGATGAGACCCGCCTTCTTCAGCTCTTTAATGTGCTGCGATACGGTCGATTGGGCAAGCGGCATCACGTCTACGATCTCGCCGCAGATACAGCGGTCCTGGCCTGCGATGGTTTTCAGTATGGCTATACGCGCCGGATGCGACAGGGCGTTCGCGAAATCGGCCAGCCCGACGTCTTCATCTGCAAACTCGTTCTTCTTGTTCTGCGCCATAAATCTAATATCGTAAATATACGATAAATGTCAACGATTTTTTCAGATTTTCCGCAGATATACGTTCCTGAGGATTCCCTTCAGCTCCCTGATGTTGATCGGCTTGCTTATGAACGAGTTCATCCCGGCGCGCATGCACTTGGTGTACACGTCGCCGAGAACATGCGCGGTGAGGGCGATGATGGGGATGTCCTTCTTCGCCGCGCCGGCATTGCCCTGCCTGATCTTTTCCGTGGCTTCCATGCCGTCAAGCAGCGGCATCTCGATGTCCATGAGGATAAGGTCGAACTCGCTTTCTTTCAGCAGATCCATGGCCTCAACGCCGTTCCTGGCGATGACAACCGAATGGTTGTCCTTGACCAGTATCTTCTCGAGCATGACAGCGCTGACAAGGTTGTCCTCCGCCAGAAGGATCTTGAGCGCAGGAACGTCATCCGAAAAATCGTCATACTCGTCCTCGTGCTGCGCCGGCATCCGGGCGCCGTCGCCGGCGAACTTTACCGGGATGACGATCCTGAATTCGCTTCCGCTCCCCGGAGCGCTCGAGACATCGATGTTTCCTCCCATCAGCCTGACGATCTCCTTGCTGATGGAAAGCCCCAGGCCCGTGCCGCCGGCTTTTCTTCTGTACGACATGTCCGCCTGTTCGAACCTGTCGAAAATCACCTGGAGCTTGTTTTCCGGAATTCCTATCCCCGTATCGCGGATTTCAATGCGCAGGTCGAAAGTCCCGGCCGGGCCTTCCTGTTTCAGATCCGACGCCGACAGCCTGACGCCGATGTTACCCCTGTCTGTATACTTGATCGCGTTGTCGATATGGATGACCATTATCTGCCTGATCTTCATCGGGTCGCTTATGACGTAGACCGGCACTTCATCGTCGACCTCGACGCTCAGGCCGAGGCCCTTGCGCTCGGCCTGTATCGAGTAGGTCGATTGCAGGGACCTGCACAGGTCCCGTATGCTGAAAACGGAATGGTGCATGGTGATCTTTCCGGCCTCTATGCGCGAGTAATCGAGGATGTCGTTGACCAGGGAGAGCAGATGGTCGCTCGAGTCCCTGATCGCGGTGATGAAGTTCCGCTGCTCCTCGTCCAGGCCGGTCCTGCGAAGCAGCTCCGACATCCCTGAAATGACGTTCATCGGGGTGCGGATTTCATGGCTCATGCGCGCGAGAAACTCGCTTTTCGCCCGCGAAGCGTGCTCGGCGCGTTCGAGCGCCCTGTCGAGCTCCTGCCGGTTCATCACGCTCTCGGTTATGTCCTGGGAGATGCAGACAAAATACGGGAAAGCGCCGGCGTCGTCTCGCGCGGCGCCCACGGTCGTGCTCTGCCATCTCCATTCTCCTTTACTGTCCCTGAACCGATGCTGTACGTTCCGGATGGTTCCGCGGCCCGGGCCGCCGACATCGTCCAGAAAGCCGATGAATCCCCCGCGGTCTTCGGGATGGATGAACTCGGTTATCGGCCTGCCGACGATCCGGCCGGGATCGTGCCCCAGTATTTTCCCCCATGCAGGAGAAACCAGGAGAATGTTTCTGTTATGGTCGACCGTGTAGATTATCTCGTTCGCGTTCTCCAGGATCGCACGCATCCGTTTTTCGCTGCTCTTCAGCCTGGCGTCGATGCGTTCCCTTTCGATTTCGGTATTCACGCTCCTCCAGATCAGGTAGGCGGTTATCGAGAAAACGATCATGAACAGAAGCAGCCCGGAACGGACGAGCGTCGCCACGGTCTGCGAGATGTCGTTCTCGATGTCGTCGAAATACATGCCCGTGCCGATCACCCATCCCCACGGCTTGAAGAGTCTGACGTACGATATTTTCTTCTTGATTTCCGTGTCCCGGTCCTGGAACTGCCAGTAGTACTCGAGAAAGCCCTCCCCGTCCTTTTTGACCAGGTCGACCATTTCCACGAATATTCTGTGGCCCGCGATATCGGTGAAGCCGCTCAGGTCCTTGCCGACAAGGTCCTGCCGGTATGGATGCATGATCATGACGCAGTTCAGATTGTTGATCCAGAAATAATCCTGGCCGTGTTTCCCGTACCGGACACGGTTTATTCTCGCGATAAAGCGTCTCTGCGACTCATCAAAAGAGAGTTCTCCCCGCCGGAATCCCTTGTAGTATTCATCCAAAAGGCTGTGGATCGTATCGACCTGGTATTGAACGGTGTCCTTCTTCTTTTCCATGAGAAGCGAGCGGATTTCGGGAAGCACGATGAAAATCACGGACAATACGATGAGCACAAGCGTGAGAAACGCGGGCGCGATAATGGCGAGGATCCTGTTCCTTTTATACCGTGTATTGCCGTTTTCCATGCTGCGATAAAACTGCCGTCAGGTCGGATTTTTCGATATATACGATATTCTACCCTGAAATCGCTTAAAGGTCACACAAAAAATTCCGGAACGGCGTCTACTGGAAAGCGGGGACTATCGGCAGATGGCTGCAATCCCCTCGAAGCTCTTCGATTTCATTTCCGTCATTTCCACGGAGCAGCCGATGTCCTTCATGAGACAGCGCCTGAATTCGGCCACGGCCTTGTTCTCCCTGTCGTCCTGGTCCCTGGCTATGACGTCGCCATTGGCTATTTTGATGAACTTGAAGCAGCAGTCGTTTCTTATGGAAGCCGCGGTGCACAGGGCGAAGGCCGGCCTCCCGAGATGGTATTCCATGCCGGTGCGCGAAACCGACGCCAGCCCCAGCGTCAGTATCAGCGATGTTCCGGCTATGATGATCTTTTTCATGGTACTGGACCCCTGTAAAAAATGGAATTTCTGTGATAATGATCGGCCGAGGGATATGATTGCATGACTGAAATATGGGATCTCCGGCTCCCAGCCGGCCTCTAAAAAACCGCTTGCGAAATATACCAGCGGGTGGCATTCTATGCAACTGAACCGGGCGTACACGGCGGCCGGCAACCGCAAAAAATACCGATAGATAGAGAAAAAATTGTCCAAAAAGCCGATGAACTCAGACTCCCTTATAAACGACAAAATAAACCGGGCCTCCGAACGCGACCTGGAAAAGTTCACAGGGGTATACATGGACTATTACCCCCTAATTATGGGAGCCGCGATAAAAAGGGCCGCCAACCGCGACGAGGCAGAGGATATCTGCCAGGAGGTGTTCTCCATTCTGCTTGAAAAGATAAACGAGGTTCATGACCACAAGAGCTGGCTTATGGGAACCCTCAAGCTCGTCACGCTCAGGCACTACCAGGCCTTGAACCGCGACACCGCGGACATCGAGGCGCATTTCGACGATGCGAACCTCGGGTATGTGAACGGGTTCCGCGACACACGAATCATGATAGCCGAGGCCATGGATGCCGCAGAATGCACGCCCGATGATCGAACACTCCTGGATCTTGTGGCAGTACGCGGGTTCACCTACGAAAACGCGGCAAAAGCCGTGGGACTTTCGCGCAGACAGGCCCGGTACCGGTATGAAAGAATCGTCGAGAGGATCATTGAAAAACTCAGAAGAAAGGGGGTCAATGACCTCCGGGAACTGTTATGACGGAAAACGCCGAACTCTATAGCATGGTCATGGGAAAATACCGCATGTCCGACACGCTTACTGCCGAGGAGCAGGCATTCATGCTTGAAAGCCGTAAAAGGGTGCTCCGGGCAATACTCAAAAAATACCGGAAGTACAGCACTGCGCTCTGGTTCGTCATAGCCGTTGCGATCGCGTTCCGCAATATCGGGATAAAGCTCAGCTTTATTCAGGCGAAGGTGGCCCTCGGCGTCGCCCTCATCGTGGGCGCTGCCGGAGGGTCTGCCGCGTCCTACGCGGGCGCGAAATACATCTACGAACATGTGCGTCAGCGCGACGTACCCGAGGTGCGGGAAATCATTTCACTTGAATCACCGGCCTGTCTGAAGGAGCTGCCGGCGCCCCGCCCTGCAGCGATCGAATCCGCAGGCGAAAGGGCCCCGAAGCAGCCCGGTACCGCCGGGCAGGAACCGCCCCGGAGCCGGGTCACGGTTCCCAGCATGTAGGTCAGATGTCGAAATAGAATGTCGCTGCGAAGTCGATACCGTACATGTGGTCAACACGGTCCGAGTATTTTATCTTCCCGCCGTTGTCGAAGAAATAGAAAAAAACCTGGTACCTGAAACCGATCGAAAAGATCGTGTTGATGAAAATCGCGTCATAGCAGAGGGCCAGCTTTGAATTGAGCCCGACCTCATACCCGAAGTAATCGTCAGAATACCTGTAGGTGATGCTGTCGGTCTCGTAGTTGGTCGTCTCGAATTTCTGGTCCATCAGGGTAAACGAGAAAAGCGCGCCCATGGTAAACGAGAAATACAGGCTTTTATACAGGGGTATGGTGAAAACACACCCTATACCGGGCGCAAGATTGTCGCTCACGGTCGTCATTTTTTCGCGGAGGTCCGTGTCGCCCCACCACCCGTCGTCAAAGTCGTACTCCCATGTATATCGTAAATACTTGAACCCGAAGTATATCCTGAACCACGAGGCGACCGTGTAGCCGGCGGTGGTGTCCAGGTCATAGCGCCATATCCTGTAATCATAATCACTAAACAATGTAGCGCTGTCGTAGAACCCGAACATGAACATGGTCGACAGGCTCCATCGCGGGGTTATCTGGAACGACAACACCGGTCCCGAAAGAAAGTTCGCGAGGACATCGAAATCGATATCGACATAGTGCTGCTCCATGTTCTCTTCAGGTATCTCCCACCAGTTGAACCAGCTGTTCCACCCGAAACCCATTGAGGCCGCCCTTGCAGCAGGCGCGGCGATGAGCACCATGCACAGCATAACGCCGGCAGTTAATATCCGCGTTTTATTCAAAACATTCGTCTCTCTGCAATGAGAATTCTTGCGTGCGGTCAACTATTCCACACAACCTTGCTTCCAGTCAAACCGTATTCCGTCAAAAAAAAATTCTGAATTATAAATTTTTTCAAAATTTTTTGTCCAAATTTCGCCTCATCTCAGACTCCCTTATGATGCTTGATAGTTTGGAGCATCAAATTTAGAAACAAGAGGTGATTCAATGAAAAAGATAATTTTCGGACTATTGATGGCTGCGATGTTATCATCCTATTCCTTCGCGCAGGAACAGAGACCCTACGCTGCAAAAGGCGTATGGGAGCTTGGCGGCAATATCGAGTTTTACGGGACCCGGTATTTCTCCGGCAATCCCGAATACGACGACAGCTCGAGCCTGTATTTCAATTTAGCCCCGCAATTCGATTATTTCGTCATAGACGGCCTGCATATCGGCTTCGCACCGGGCCTTTCGATTAATTCCGATATCGACGACATCGATGACATAGCAACCTCGGTGTACCTGGTTCCCACCGCGTCCCTGGGCTACAGCTTCAGGCTTGCAGAAAAGCTTTTTCTCGATGTCAAGGGCTCCTACGGATTCGGAGCGAGGATTTACGACAATTATTTCGAAGAAGACGACCTTGACACCGACCTGTACATGAACTTCGGTCTGACCATCGGGTTCAAGGTCCCGGTAAGCAATGCCGTTTTCAATTTCGGCGTCAGGCAGAACTTCCAGTACGAAACCTGGAACGAGAAGTATTACGATGACGTGTATCAGGCCGGGCTCGTGTTCGGCGTAAGCGCGTACCTGTAAAAACGAGTAATAATAAAAATCACATGATGGAGAGAAAGCCATGAAAAAAACGATTAAAGCCATGTTAATGATTGCAGTATCGCTGTTCCTGTGGGCCTGCGAGGACGATCCTCCCGACGATCCGGCCATGAGACACTATAAGACAAATTCGATTTTCGTCCTCGACAATGATGTGTATGTAACCGGCTGGTATCACCCTACCGGAACCAGCGACCAAGTGAGCTGCTACTGGGTTAACGGAAAGCTCGTCGACACCTATTTCGAAAACGATGCAATGAAAATCGCGGCTGCATACGGCAACACAAAGAAATTCTCCTTCAATGGTACATGGAAATACTCGGTCAGCGGCAGCGACCTGTATAAGCTTAATAATGATAAATGCTTTAAAAACAACAGGGAGATAGAGGTAAATTTTGACGGCCACGAGTTCAGCGAAATACGCTATTTTTTGTACACCGCCCTGTTCGTGGACGGCGACGACGTATATATCGCTGGCAATGTCTACGGGACCTACCCCGACGGAGAAAAGGACAAGCTTTCATTCGTCTGGAAAAACGGCGAGTCGGAATACTCCGGCCATGACAGTTACTACTCGTTCTTCGTCAATGGAGCAGACGTTCACGGGGTTAACATGCACGGCATATATCACAACAATGTCCTTGTCGACGGCACGTACAACACTGGAACCACCTACGGGTCCATCTATGTCGACAACGGGAACGTCTATGTTCTGGGATATACCGGGTCAACAATGATCGGGGACAAGGAAAAAAGAGATTACTGCTTGTGGATAAATAACGAGCCTACGGAACTCCAGTCCGAGCCCGATGAAGTCATCACCTCGGTTTTCGTAAACAACGGAGACATATATCTGTCTTCGTCGTATCCGAATGGCGGCTGTTATGAATACCATGAAGGCAGTATGATCTATTACACCATGCCCTGCTACTACAAAAACGGCGAGAGAATCGATTTAAATTAGGCATACAGGATTGCCATACCCCCGTCCCCCGGACTCGTGATTAATCGCGAGCCAGGGGGCGCATGATACAATAATTTCATTTGACAGAGCGAATCCCTTCTGACAATGTTCCCTCTCCGGCCGCGTCGCCGAAACACAAAAAAAGGAGAAACGCCATGTCATCCAGGAAAATAGCGCTACTGCCGGGCGACGGTATCGGGCCGGAGATAATGAGGGAGGCCGTCAAGGTCCTCGACAAAATATCGAAAAAATACGCTATATCGTTCTCGTTCACGCACGCCGATGTTGGAGGGATCGCTATCGACAATCACGGGAACGCGCTCCCTGAATCCACCCTGAAGACGTGCGAACAGTCCGAGGCCGTACTCTTCGGCTCGGTCGGCGGACCCAAATGGGAGAAACTCCCGCCCGACGAGCAGCCCGAACGCGGCGCGCTCCTTCCGCTGCGCAAGCATTTCAACCTGTACGCGAATTTGCGGCCCGCAATCATATTCAGGGAGCTCAGGGACTCCTCCCCCCTGCGGCCCGAGATCATCGGCGACGGCTTCGACATACTCATCCTGCGCGAGCTTACCGGAGGGCTGTACTTCGGCACGCCCAAGGGACGCGAGGGAGACCGCGCCTTCGACACCCTGGTATACACCGCGCCCGAGATCGACCGCATTGCGCGCGTCGCCTTCGAGGCCGCACGCAAGCGAAGCAAAAAGGTCACCTCCATCGACAAGGCGAACGTGCTCGCGTCCATGGTGTTCTGGCGCGAGCGGGTAAACGCGATCGCGAAAGAATACCCCGACGTGCAATTGAACCACATGTACGTCGACAACGCCGCCATGCAGCTCGTACGCAACCCGCGCCAGTTCGACGTGGTGCTGTGCGAGAACATGTTCGGCGACATACTTTCCGACGAGGCCTCGATGATCACCGGCTCTCTTGGCATGCTTCCCTCGGCCTCGCTCTCCGATGGAACTTTCGGACTCTACGAGCCCGCGGGAGGATCGGCTCCGGACATCGCGGGCAAGGGCATCGCCAACCCGATCGCGCAGATACTGTCGGCCGCGATGATGCTCAAGTACACGTTCGGGCTGGATGCGGCCTACGCCGACATTTTCGGCGCGATCGAAAAGGTGCTCGCCGCCGGCTACCGTACCTCTGACATCATGTCGCCGGGCAAGAAGCAGGTCGGCACCGCCGAAATGGGCGACCTTATCGCAGAGCGGATATAGTAAACAATGCGGTTGTTGACTTTTCCCCTCCCTTGAAGGGAGGGGTCAGGGGAGGGTGATTCATAACTTCCACAATAATTCTAATTTTAATTGACAGTCTTCAGCCTTGGGGATTGTTAGTGTTATTCAATTTATAGTTCAAGCCGCAGGAGGACCGCCATGGCCGAAACATCATACCTGAAACAGAGCGACCCGGAAGTATACGAAATTCTCCGGAAAGAAGACAGGCGCCAGGAGGACAACCTCATCCTGATCGCTTCCGAAAACTACGTATCGCGCGCGGTGCTCGAGTCCTCGTCGTGCACCATGACGAACAAGTACGCCGAGGGGTATCCAGGCAAGAGGTACTACAACGGCTGCCAGCACGTCGACGAGGTCGAGTCCGTGGCCATCGACCGCATAAAGAAACTCTTCGGCGCTGACATCGCGAACGTGCAGCCCCACAGCGGGGCCCAGGCCAACATGGCGGTCATGATGTCGCTTTTAAAGGCGGGTGACACCTTCATGGGGATGAACCTGTCGCACGGCGGCCACCTCTCGCACGGCTCGCCGGTCAACTTCTCGGGCCTGTACTTCAACGTGGTATCCTACGGCGTCGACCCGAAAACGCACCTGATCGACTACGACGAGGTCGCGGCCCAGGCCAAAAAACACAGGCCAAAGCTCATCATAGCCGGGGCGTCGGCGTATCCCCGCATCATCGACTTCAATAAATTCAAGGAGATCGCCGACGGTATCGGCGCCAAGTTCATGGTCGACATAGCGCACATCGCGGGCCTCGTGGCCGCGGGACTGCACCCATCGCCCGTACCGGTGGCCGACTACGTGACCATGACCACGCACAAGACCCTGCGCGGGCCGCGCGGCGGCGTCATCCTTGCAAAGGGCGAGTATGAGAAAGACGTGAACAAGTTCATGTTCCCCGGCACGCAGGGCGGCCCGCTCATGCATACGATCGCGTCCAAGGCGGTCGCTTTCGGCGAGGCGCTCAGACCGGACTTCAAGGAATACCAGAAGCAGGTCATCAAAAACGCGAAGGTGCTGGCCGAGACGCTCCTGTCGCGCGGATTCACCGTGACCTCGGGCGGCACCGACAACCACCTGATGCTCGTCGATCTCAGAAACAAGAACGTTACCGGCAAGGACGCGGCCAACCGCCTCGACAGCGCCGGCATCACATGCAACAAGAACGGCGTTCCCTTCGACGACAAGTCGCCGTTCGTCACGAGCGGCATCCGCCTGGGCAGCCCGGCGCTCACCACGCGCGGACTCAAGGAAGCCGAGTTCAGGAAGATCGGAACATTCATCGCCGACCTCATCGACAACATGGATGACGATAAAACGCTCAAACGGGTCAAGGCCGAGGTCGCCGATATTTGCAGGTCGTTCCCGACCGATTTTCTGCGTCTCTCGTGACCGGGAAGGCTCCCGGTTGGTCCGCAGGACAATAACAGCGATCCTGGCCGCGGCGATTGCATGCATCACGCCGTTTGACGCAACCGCGCTCCCCGGCGCCGCCGAACCGGAGGTCATATTCGCCGTTACCGGCAACACGAATCCCGAATCCCCCTTCGTCGGCTTTACAGAAAGCCTGCCCGAGCTGGTTGACGCGCTCAACCGGGAGAACCCGCTATTCGTGCTGCATACCGGCAATATCGTCCGCGGCGGCGAAGACCGGGTGGGGATCATCGAAAAGGACGTTTCAAGGCAGTTCTCGCTGTTCCTCGAGTCGGCGATGAGGCTCTCGATGCCCCTGTATACCGCCGCCGGAGCGCTCGACCTGCACAACGGGTCAACCGAAATATATACCCGTCGCCTCGGACGCCCGCTCGATTATTCGTTCAATTACGACCGAATCCACATCGTGGTGCTCAATACGGTCGCAGTCGAAAACCCGGCCCGCAGCCGGGACAGGCAGATGAAGTGGCTTGCCGACGACCTCGAGCGCAACGGTAAAAGGGGGATGACGATCGTCGTGACCCATGACCGCCTTTTTTCCCCTGTCCGCGGCGAAGCGCCGTTCGAAGGAGCCGAGATCATCCACCAGGCGCTGAATAAACACGGGGTTGCGGCCGTGATCTCGGGTAGCAGTGCGTCGTTTTTCACCCTGACCAAAGACTCGGTCACCTACATCAACGCCGGCTGCGGCGGATTCAACAGCTCAGAGCGCTGCTATTCGTGCGCGCAGTATTATCTGGTGAGCTTTAAAAACGGCTCTGTCAGGGCCATGCCGAAATACCTGAAAATCAAATAGATAAAAAGAAGATCCAATCCCCGAAGGATCGCCACATTGGCTTGTCGCCTCCTCGCGATGACCGTCGCCGGATCCGCATGAGCACATCCCCCGATCCAGTCTTCATCTCCTATATCCCCCCCTTATCCCTCTTCAATTCTCTTCTCTGTGCCCTCCGTGCCTCTGTGGAAGATCCCCTTGAAAGCAAAAAAGCCCGCCCGGGCAAAATTCCATTGACACGAATAACCCCGCAAATTATTCTTTTTCCATGGATTTCATACCCGCTCCTGCCCGGGTCTCAGCCGCGATCCATATGCGCCCTGAGGAACGTTCAGGCCCCGCATCTCCCGGGCAGCGGCAGAAACGATGCTCTAGAGGACGACCATGAATGCACCGATCAGTCTGGCGGAATACAACCAGATCATAAAAGAGCTGACCGAAATTGAATCCGAACTGCAGCGCAACATCGACACAACGCTCTGGATCAGCGACCCGCACGGTGCGGGCAAGCGGTTCGTTTCCATTCTGAAGGGCCGTTTCGGCCTGGTATGGCAGACCGCATACGAGGCGCTTCCCAAGACGTTCCCCAGGGAGAAGCTCGAGTATCTCGACAGGATCATACGCAAGGGTAAATACATCACCACCGACAACTACTCCATGGAGCGCCAGGACGTCATCTCGTCCCTGGTAAAAATCATACGCTACAAGGTCCAGGACGTCACCGACTTCGACAAGATAAGGGGCAGCATCAACAAGGACCTGCGCCTGATCATCGAGAACGCCATCCTCAATTTCCACGTCCCGAATATCGTGTACGAAAACAATGTCGTGGCCGACAAGGTGATCTCGGCCCTGACCAGGGTCGTCAGGCAAGTCATTCTGGGAAGGCTCATCGTCCTGGGCGACGTGTTCGACCGCGGAGACGAGCCCGACAAGATACTGCGGATACTCATGCAGAACGACATGCGGCCCCTGGTCACCTATGTATGGGGCAACCACGATATACTGTGGATGGGCGCAGCGGCAGGCAACAAATCGCTCATCGCCGAGGCCCTGCGGATCAGCACCAGGTACGATAACCTTGAGTTCCTGAACAGGCTGGGCATAGACCTCACCAAGCTCAGGGAATTCGCGCTCAAACTCTACCCGGGCGAAATCACGGGCAATTTCAAGGCCAAGCTCGACATTTCGCGTAAAATGGAGAAGACCCTCGCGATAATACAGTTCAAGCTCGAGGAAGCGACAATCAAGAAATATCCCCAACTCGACATGGACGCTCGCCTGAACCTCGACCGGCTCGGCGAGATGATCAAAAAGGGCGACACCGGAGGCCTCACCGACACCCACTTCCCCACCATAGACCCCGATAATCCCGGCGAGTTCACTCCCGAGGAGAAGGAAGTGATCGAAGACCTCGCCCGCCAGTTCACCGCGAGCCTGCAGATAAAGAGGCTCATGAAATACCTTTTCGAGGAAGGAAAGCTGTACCACATCAACAACTACATCATGAACGTGCACGCGCTGATCCCGAGCACGGCTGAGGGGAAGTTCGAGACCCTGTACAAGAAAAAAGGGAAGGAGCTTTTCGATCATCTCGAAAACACGATCAAGCAGGTCGGGAAATACTATCTCGAAGGGGTCGAGCAGGAGGATTTCCAGCTCGCGGTGATGTTCTACATGTGGTGCGGCCCGAAATCGCCCTTCTTCGGCAAGCATGCCATGAAAACATTCGAGCGCTACTTCTATAAAGACAAGACCACGCACAAGGAAAAGACCCTTCACTGGGGCGAAAACATCTTGAAGAAAGAATTCATGGACCTCATCCAGGAGGAGTTCGGCGCCTCCAGGGTCGTTTTCGGACACACCCCGGTGGACATCTCTAAAGGGGAGAAAATCGCGACCCCGGACGGCAGGGCCATCAATATAGACGGAGGATTTTCCGAGGCATACCTGGCCCGCGGGCATTCACTCATTCAGACGCCCTATTCGATCTACGCCATAATCCTGCCGACCGAGGAGGAAATCGCCGAGTCGGGGCACAAGAAAGAGCCGCCCAAACTGATGTTCGAGCATATCGACACCTTCGACAGCCCGAAAAAAGTGAAGGAAACCTTTCACGGCAAGGAACTGCTCCAACGCAGAAACGACCTGCTGAAAAAGCTGAAACAATACGACAAGTATGCCTCACTTCATTCCTGACATCATAATACTTTTCGGCGCAGGACTTTCGCTTCTCACCTCTCTGGGGCAGCTGACCCTGCGTGAAAGAAGGACGGAAAACTACAACCTCGTCTTTCTTTTCCTCGTGCTGGGCCTGTGCCTTTTACAGATTTACTTCGTCACCAGCGGCCTGTATCTCGAAAGACCGGGATCGGTGTTCCTGTTCCTGACGTATGCATATCTCCTGGGTCCGATACTTTTTATCGCCTACTACTACGTGATATTTCCGGTGAGGGGATTCCCGGTCAGAAAAACACTCCTGTTCATCCCCTCGATGGCCGCTTTTATCGTCGACCTGTACTATTTTTTTCAGCCGAAGAACGTCCAGATCCAGATACTCAACGGCATCTTTCCAGGGCGAGAAGGTTTACTGACGCCGTTTGTCAAGAGCGTCATCGCTGGCTCATCGGTGCAGGCAATCGCCTATCTGACGTTCCTGCTCATTCTGCTTTTCAGGGAAAAATCGAGGCACGATCACGGGACCATCATGAATGTCGACATATGCTATTCGGTCTTCTCGATGGCCGCTCACGCGGTACTCGTTTCCGGGGCCGTTTTTTCTTCCCTGACTCTTATAACACTGGGCGGAGTCATGTCGAGCCTCTTGCTCATCTGCGCGTATGTCGTCGGATTCAGGTTCCCCGAATTTCTTCATCTCTTTTTCATCAGGGCGGTCAGAAAGGGAGGAAAAAGTCCGATTTCGGGCATCGAGACCGATGAGGTCATGGAACGTCTCATGAAGCTCATTAACGATGAAAAGATTTACTCTGAAGAAGACATCACCCTGCAGGACCTCGCCGACGAGCTATCCCTGACGATCCATCAGACGTCCCGCCTCATCAACGAGCAGTTCAACATGAACTTCAACAACTTCATAAACAAGTTCCGTGTCGACGAGGCG
>ERZ795054.1589-NODE-1589-length-20917-cov-8.025645_pt1 | contig 20917 bp, 20 predicted proteins | sample MGYA00375138_ERZ795054 | MGnify/ENA primary metagenome ERZ795054 (study PRJEB30183, sample SAMN05720215) | anaerobic digester metagenome | isolation source: active sludge of municipal wastewater-treating anaerobic digesters | place: USA | collected 2014-12-23 ... | reverse complement strand
TTTGTCACCCGCCAGCGGCCTAAACTGTGAAAAACCCTTCATGAATACGCGCTGTCGTTAGACCGAAAGACGCACATTACGCTCGTGCTGCGTCGCCATCTTGGGTAATATGAATTGCGCATCCAAACTTATGAAATTCCATCGCGTGATTCTGCCGCTTTTGGCGGCCTTCAACCTTCAGGCTGCGACGACGGATTGGCTGATCGATCCGTCCCCGTTCAAGGCGCGGGTCACGCCCAGCGCTAACGGACGCGAGGTGACCCTCGATAACGGCCTGGTGCGCCGCCGGATTCGACTGGCTCCTAACGCGGCGACCATTGCCTACGACAACTTGATCACGGGAGAGTCCATCCTCCGCTCGGTGCGGCCCGAGGCCCGTGTGGAAATCGATGGCGTAAGTTACGATGTGGGGGGACTGGCCGGACAACCGGTGCACAATTACCTGGACGCGGCGTGGGTGAACAATCTGGAGGCCGAGCCGGGGGCGTTCCGGTTCACACGCTTTAAGATCGGAAAGGCTGAAGAACGCTTTCCCTGGAAAAAACGGCTCGAATGGATGCCGCAAGACCTGCCCTGGCCACCCCCGGGAGTGTCGCTCGTGCTCGAGTTCACCGCACCGGAGGATTTTGGCCGTGCGGCTCAACCCATGAAGGTGCTGCTTGCCGACGATTTCACGAAGCTTGAACCGGAGTGGAAAGTGGCGCTAAGCAAACGCCATGAACGCACGTCGTTTCAAAATGAAGGCAAGGTTGGCGAAATCATGGCCCCGGCCAACCATTTCGCTTTTGCCGAGCGTCCGTGGCCGGCGGGGGCTTGTGCCGCGCAATGTCTCATTCATCCTGGCACAGATCGGGGGGCGAGTTGGGGGCCGGGCATGGCCCTGGTGTTTCCCGCAGGCGTGGTCAAGTTTAACCTGCGCCCCGAACGCGGTTGCTTTGGCATGGCCACAAACGGTGTTGAAACGGAACTGGGCAAGCTTGAGCCGGGCAAAGCTTACGCGTTGAAAATGACGCTCGGGTTGGGTCAAGTCGCGTGCGAGGCATCCCTCGATGGAAAGGTATGGCAGAAGATCGGCGAAGTCCGCACAATCGGCGCCCCGACAGCGGTGCGCGTAGGGAAGATGGACAAAAGCGGCGGCGCCAGCGACTTTTCAGAGAGCGGTCCCCTCGAGCGGTGCCGGGTTGCCGAATTTCGTATCCTCGGACCCATCGAATCTCTGCCCGCTTCGACCGCAGGCAGAGGGGTCTCCGTCGATGTGCATTACGAGCTTTTTGATGGGATCCCCCTGCTGAGCAAATGGATTGTCGTGCGCAACGCCACCGACCAACCGGTGCGGCTCAACCGGTTCATCAGCGAAATCCTTGCTGTGGTCGAGACCGAATCGATCGTGGACGACTCGCCGGCCTGGCAACTCCCGAATCTGATGGTCGAAACCGACTATACCTTTGGCGGCATGTCGGGACCGAATCATAGCGCCGGCGTGTTTTGGGTGTCCGATCCGCTCTACCGCACCCAGGTCAACTACAACCGGCGCACCCCTTGCCTGCTGGAATGCCGCCCCCCCCTGGGACCGGACCAAGTCATTGCGCCGGGCGCGAGTTTCGAGAGCTTTCGATCGTTTGAATTGGCGCAGGATACCACCGAGCGCGAGCGCAAAACCCTCGCCGTCCGCCGCATGTACCGCACGATCGCGCCGTGGGTGACCGAGAATCCGGTGCTCATGCATATTCGCAGCGCGCAACCGGAGGCGATTCGGCAAGCGGTCGATCAGTGCGCCGAAGTCGGGTTCGAGATGGCCGTGCTGACGTTTGGGAGCGGGTTCGATTTTGAGAGCCGCGACCCGGCTTACCAGGCGCGCATCAAAGAACTCGCCGATTATGCCCGCGCGAAGGGCATCGCGCTGGGAGGATATTCACTCCTAGCAAGCCGGGGCGCGGGAACCGAAACGGAGAACACGCAGGGTGTCCCGGCGCGCTTTGGCGTGATGCCCTGTCTCGGCGCGACCTGGGGCAGCAACTACCTGGCGCAGTTGCAGCACTTCATCGATGGGGCCGGCCTGGGCGTGCTCGAACACGACGGTTCGTATCCGGGCGACCTCTGCGCCAGCACGAACCACCCATTCCATAAGGGCCTTGACGATTCACAATGGGTCCAGTGGAAAGCCATTACCCGTCTCTACCAATGGTGCCGCGGCCAAGGCGTTTACCTGAACATCCCGGACTGGTATTTCCTCAACGGCGGCACCAAGACCGGCATGGGCTACCGCGAAGACAACTGGTCGCTGCCACGGGCCTACCAGGAGATCATCGAACGGCAGAATATCTTCGATGGCACCTGGGACAAAACACCCAGCATGGGCTGGATGTTCGTGCCGCTGACCGAATACCATGGCGGCGGTCCGGCGGCGACCATCGAACCGCTCAAGGATCATCTGGAACATTACGAGCAACGTTTGGCGAACCTCTTCGGCGCCGGCGTGATCGCCTGCTATCGCGGCCCGCGGCTCTACGATTCGGACGAGACCAAGGTCGTGGTCAAACGCTGGGTTGATTTTTTCAAGCGTCATCGCGCGATTCTCAACTCCGATATCCTCCACCTTCGACGCGCGGACGGCCGCGACCTCGACTACCTGCTCCATGTCAATCCGGTCTTGAAAGAAAAGGGACTGTTGATGGTCTACAATCCGCTCGAGCGCGAAGTAAAGAAGACCCTTTCGATCCCGCTTTATTATACGGGATTAACGAAAAAGGCCGTTGTGATCGAGCGGGACCGCTCGGCCCGCGCCTACACCCTGGAGCGCGAATACAGCATCGAATTGCCGGTCCGGGTGCCTGCGCGCGGAGTAACCTGGTTTGTCATCAAGTGATTCATCGACCGGATGGAAGACTTCGCCAACGCGCTGCTCGCGGAGAAACCGAACTTGTCGGTCGTGCGCGGCAACGTGTCGGACAGTTGGATTCATGGCTTGGCCAGTTCGCCCCACGCCATGAGGACCGTCGCGAACGCCCGCCCGAAACTCCTCGCGCTCGAGTCGCTGCGCACCCTCAACCTGGCCCGGGGCATCCGGCCCCCGCCGTCTCCCGAAGTCATTGCTGCGGGTTACGACAACAGTCTCCGTTGGAGCGAGCACACTTGGGGATTGGCGAATCAGCATTTCGTTCCCGGCCTGTACGGCGAGGCATTCGATCAAGCCTATGCCGGAGGACTTCCCCCGAACTACCAGCACATGGTCGCTTCGTGGAATGAACACGACCAGTTCGCCTTCCGCATCGAAGACCGTGTGGTGCCGGAACTTGAAGCCGAGTTGCACACGCTGGCCGAAAACGTGAATGTCCCCGGCCTCCGGATCGTCGTCTTCAATCCATTGCCCTGGCCTCGAGACGGCCTGGTGGACTTCGCGTTCCCGTTCATGGGTAGCATCGCCGGAAAAACGGCCGTCAAATCCGTCGACGACGGGGCGGTGCAGGCGTTGCAAACCTGGGGCGCCCACAGCCATCGCAACGGGCGTTTCGTGGCAAAAAACGTGCCGCCGCTCGGGTATAAGACCTACATTGTCACCAGTGATGAGCCACACAAAACCGCGCTGGTCGGCGATGCACCCTCGGTGGTCATCGAGAATCGTTGGTTCAAGATCACGCTCGATCCCGCGCGCGGCTGCATCGCCAGCATCATCGAGAAAACAACCGGCGCCGAATTCGTCGATGCCCATTCCCCCCACGGGTTCGGGCAGTATCTCTACCAACAGTTTGACCGCCAGGAGTGCGATGCGTACGTCCGCAGCTACATCCTTCCTCCCTACCTGGGCTCGCACGGCCCAGTCACCGCCAAAAGCACCTACATTCCTAAAAGCGCGAAACACCTGGATTTCTCGCCGACGAACATGACCCTCGGAGTCACGAAGAACGGCTTTTCTATTACGGCAACGCTCATTCCGGTCATGTCCGTCGGCGCAATGCCGCATACGGCCGGGCTGACCGTAACGCTCTACGAAGAGATGCCGATCATCGATCTCCAGTCGCATATCGTCCATCATCCCGCCACCGAGAATCCGGAGGCAGGCTGGCTTTGTCTGCCGTTTACCATCCCGAATCCCCAATTCCGCCTCCGCATGAACAGTGACGATTATTTTTCACCAACGGGAAGTGAAGAATAAATGTCATTGACCATCCGCACACCGGGAGTCATTACCGATCCGACCAAAGACATGATTGAAGGCGGAAACTTCGCGTTTTTCTGGACCCAGGGCGGCGTGAGCATCTGCGATCCCTCCGGACGCGGCGTGGGTCTTTGCTCGCCCGACGCCCCCGCGCTGAGCCTCGGCGAACCGGGGATCTACAAGTTCAAAGGCAAATGGACGAACCCGAAATCGTCGATCTATGTCCACCTCTTCAATAACAAATGGAACACGAACTTCCGCTCGTTCTGGGAGGGAGACCTCAGCGTGCGCGTCCGGCTCTGGCCCATCACCGGCTACACCGCCGAGAGGGATTTGGTCACGCCTTCCGAAGAGACGTTGGCACCGATGCTCACGGGGCTGTCCAACTACAAGGCAGGCGTCTTGCCTCCCGCTATGCCGGGCCTCTCGGTGTCCCGCAAAGGCATTACCGTGACCGCCTTCGGCCCGAATCCCGATGGCGCAGGCATCTTGCTGCGTCTCTGGGAGCAAAGCGGCACGGGAGGAGCCTTGACTGTGACCCTTCCGTCGGAGTTGAAAGCCACAAAGGCCCAACCCGCTAATCTGCGCGGTGAAGAATCAGGACAGCCGATCGCCATTACGGACCACCAACTGACCTTCCACCTGGCTGCATACGCGCCGGCCAGTTTCATCCTCCAATGCGCACCATAGAAATCACTCTCCCGCCAACCGAAGTCGCCCGTCCTATCATGAAGTTGAGCGACCTCAAGGACAGAGCAGATGCCATTGAGCAGGTTCTGCCCGCACGCATCACAAGCTCCTTTCCCCCGACGAACACCCGAATCATGATCCTGGCTTCTCGCCCTGCTCCGTTCCAACAGCCTCGAGCAAAACCGGGCTTTGTTCTTGCACTGCCCCTTGCTTGCCGCCTTTTCATTCTTACACTCACCGCGCTCTTGGCGGGAATGGCGGTTCCAGCGGTTGCGCAGAATGCCCCAGCCCCGACCAACTTGCTGCCGAATCCCTCCTTTGAGCAGAAAATCGAGATCGGCGTCCAAGGCTGGAAATCCCGAGCCTGGAGCGGAGAAACCGCCGCGCGCTGGACCATCGAGTCGCCCGGAAGAACCGGAACCCAGTGCCTGTCCATCGGCTCCGACCCGGGTTCGGATGCCGCCTGGTCAGCCACGGTCGCCGTTCGTTCGAACACCTTCTATCGTCTGTCGGGATGGATTAAAACCAAAGACGTCCGCGGGGCGGTGGGCGCTCTGCTGAACATCCAAAACCTCCAGCACGTGAGGACCGCCCGAGTGGCCGGGACGAAAGACTGGACCCAGGTCTCCACCATTTTCCGAACTGGGACAACGACGAATCTTGAGATCAACTGCCTTTTCGGCGGCTGGGGCGAATCGACCGGACAAGCGTGGTTCGACGATGTGGCGCTGGAGCCGTTAGCCAATCCGCCCGACGAAGCACCTCAAGCGACCATCACGCTCCATCCCAATGCGCCTTCTGTGCCCTGCAGTCCGATGATTTTCGGCGGGTTCATCGAGCACTTCGACGGCCAGATCTATGGAGGGATTTTCGAACCCGGATCGCCCCTGTCCGACGCGCGCGGCTATCGCCAGGATGTCATCGCCGCTTTTAAGGAACTCCGGCTCTCGATTGTGCGCTGGCCGGGCGGTTGTTTCGCCAGCGGCTATCACTGGAAGGACGGTGTTGGCCGGCCCCGCAAGCCCGTGCCCGATCCTGTCTGGGGCGTCGTGGACCCCAACACCTTCGGCACCGATGAATTCGTCGAATGGTGCCGCCAGGTGGGCTGCGAACCTTACATCTGCTCGAATGCCGGCAACGGAACCCCCGAAGAGATGAGAGACTGGGTGGAATACTGTAATGCAACCAGTGGCCTTCTGGCTCGTCTGCGCGCCAACAGCGGTAACGCCAAACCCTGGAATGTCCGTTATTGGAGCATCGGCAACGAAAACTGGGGCGATCACGAAATCGGCGCGCGAACACCCCAGGAATGGGGGCCCCTGGTCGCCAGATCCGCGCAATTGATGCTGACCGCAGACCCGTCGCTCGTGCTGCTGGCGGCGGCCACGGCTGAACGGGATTGGACCCTGCCCCTGTTGAATGCAGCCGGGAAATATCTCCAATACGTCGCCGTTCACGGGTATTGGCTCCCCTGCTGGGGCGAGAACCTCACCCCCGAATACCTCGCCTGCATCATGAAATCCGAAGAACCGGAAAACACAATCTCCCGCGTCATCGAAGTGCTCGACGAAGCCGGCTGCCGTGGCCGCGTGAAAATCGCTTTCGACGAATGGAACCTGCGTGGCTGGCATCACCCCGGATTCCCGCGCAAGGCTGCGAGCGACCCCCACGACGAGGCCGTCAACCAACTGATTCGCGCCCGGGAAAAAAACCACATCGCGTCGCAGTATTCCATGGCCGACGCCCTGTTCTCGGCGTCCTTTCTCAACGCCTGTCTCCGGCATGCCGAAGACGTGGGCATGGCCAACATTGCCCCGATCGTAAACACCCGCGGGCCGCTGTTCGTTCACCCGAAAGGCCTGGTCAAGCGCACGACGTTCCATACCCTGGCGCTCTATGCCAACCATCTCGAGAACCGCGTCTCCAGGATCGACGTGGACGCCGGAATGCTGATCCACGGCGAGGAATTCATTCCCGTCGTTGACGCCGTGGCCACCGTGGACAAGACCGGCAAAACATGGGCGATCGCCCTGGTCAACCGGCACCCTTCCAAAGAGGTGGATTGCACCGTGAAAATGGAGAATGTCCCGCTTCAAGGCACGCATGCGGCCATCGTTCTATCTGGCGATTCGCCCGAAGCCTACAACGATGTCGAGCACCCCAATCGCGTGGCCCCGAAGCGAACCCGGATCACGTTCAACCAGGGTGTCGCTAGGTTGGCCCCGCACTCCCTAACTTTGGTGAAGAAAGTTATCAAGTAACTGAATCGTTGGCTGCGAATCGTAGTCGGTATCGGAATCGAAAGGAATGGCATGGTTTTAGTCATGAGCGACACGGTGGGTACCATGCGGCCATCGATGGCGTCGGTTGACTAAGCCCGCTGGAGTTGGTCTACGATTCAGGAGTCAGCGGGTGATTACCGAGGGGATCAAAACGATACCGATTCCGATCCCGGCCCCGATGAAAACGGATCGAGCTGAAAAACAGCCAAGTCGCTGCACCGAACGGCGGCCCTGCCACGCAGCTGTGCAATTCAGAAGTCACGGGGGCCGCCATCGGTGTGCTGAATCGTAGGCCATGAAAAGTGCCCTTTGGCTGAGTATCGTTTGGTGGAGCGTTCTTGGCGCGGCTGAATCCTTGTGGGCAGGACAGGATCAAGTTTCCCGCGGGAACGTCCGCGAACGGTTTCAGGAAGCCAGGAAATCCATGAAATCAACGTCGGAATTCATTGCCCTGTATTTTGTGGCTTTGGAGGAGGTAATCGATACGAAAATGAGCGTCAGGAATCTCATGGATAGACAATGGTTTATGGGCATTTTGAGGACCGCAGCAGCGGACGCAGCCGTCACCAACTACACCTCAAGCGATTTTGAACGCCTTTACGAAATGCATACAAACAGTCTGCGCATGTTTTCCGTTTCCCTGGATCTTCCATTGAGGATCGAGAACTGGCCCCCGCCCGATTTGTCTTGGACCAATGAGGCATCTGGGATCAGTTCGTTCATAAAGGAGCACGGTTGGTCAATGGAAACAAACGAATTTCTTTTTTCCCCAAGGCATCATGCCGAGTCCATTTCCGGTTTGCCTTGGTCTGAACTTTCTAAGCGTACCTTCCGGGCAGTGACCAAGGGGAGCATCCTGTACGTTCCCTTGGCTGGATTCGGAGGGGAGAGTGCCGGAGTCGCTTGGAATCCAAAGACAAATCGTTTTCCTCAAGCCATTACCAGGTTTAAGCCTCTAGGATCCGGCTGGTACGCTTGGAGCCAAGGCGGTGGGCCGAGTGCAGATGGGGATCGTAGATATCAGGGACAGGATATGAAGAATGGCCAACCAAGCGGTGGAGCTAACGGGAGCCAGCCGTTCAGCTCAGAGACCAACAGCACGTCATCGGCGGCTGGCTCCCGTCGCTGACCTTTGCGTTGGCCATAGAGAATGAATGATCGAAAGAAACTGGTCCTCCGACTCTTGACGGCGATTATGATCGGAGCTGGTGTCGTCTTCTCGGCCCTGGGCGACCGCATGAACCGAGACCAGATGTCTGGCTGTCTCGTTTTCTGGACCTTTCTCGTGGTGTGGGCGTCATTTATGTTCTGGGCTGGCACTTGGCCGCTTTTCGCACGCCTCGCAGATGAACCAAAGGCACGCGTCCCATTCGGGATCGGGGCTGCGGCGCTGATTTTCGCGATTTTTCAGATACCGATGTGGAGCCTGATAACTCATCGGTTCCCACCGAACGAGTTTACAGGAACGCAGGCGGTCATTGCGACAGTCGGCGTTGTCATCAGCCTATTTGGGCCGGCTGCTCCTGTTGTCATCGGAGTCTCAAAGCAGTTGTGGGCAGCGAATCTGCAGCAAAGGCGAAAGCTCAAAGAAGGACAGGGGCCAACCAGTCGATGAAGCTGACGGACTCAGCGATGGACGCCAGGGTTGAGTTCCGCCTCGCCAGCGCTGAGTCCGTAGCTTATCTTCTTCGTTGGCTCTGAATCGGGATCGGGGTCGGTATCGGAATCGGAATCGAAAGAAACGGCATGGGTTTTGGACATGAGAAGCTTGATGTGTACCGCGCGGCCATCGATTACGTCGGTTGGGCTTACCGATTCTGCGAAGGTTTGCCGGGCCATCGAAACGCGAAGGATCCGTTGTTACGGGCCTCTCAGGCCATCCCGCTCAATATCGCGGAAGGCAACGGCATAGCAACTGAGGGAGACCGTCGTCGGTACTTTGAAATCGCCCGTGGTTCGGCCTTGGAGTGCGAGGCCGTGCAGGACGTGCTGCAAGTGTGCGGGGCGCTGACTCCTGAGCAGAACGCGCAAGCCAAGATCCTGCTTGATCGGATCGTGGCCATGCTTACGAAGCTGGGACAACGGGGGTACACGATTCACGAAGAACCGGGCGAGTATCGAGCCGGCCGAAACGATACCGATACCGATACCGACCCCGACTCCGATGGGAAGATGAAGCCAGAGAACAGCCAAAGCGCTGCACCGAATGCGACTCCGCCGCATCGGTGAGCTGGTCGTTCGGCGGAGAAGGCGGATTGAATGGAAGCGCTTTACGATTTTTTGAACTGGGCCTGGGAGCGGCACCACAACCCGCTCAGTTGGTATGTCCGCCCTTTGTTCCTGTTGCCGTACTGCTACTTCGCCTACAAGAAGAACGTGCTGGGTCTTGTAGCGACGGTATTAGCGCTCGCAACCAGCATGTTCTGGTTTCCCAAGCCAGAGCAATTGGATCCGCGAGCGGTGGCGTATCTCGAAATGGAACGGCAGTATCTCACCGGCGATTGGACGATCGCCAAGATTGCGGTGCTGGTTTGGGTGCCTGTCTTTTTTATTTTGCTGGGATGGGCATTTTGGCGACGGTCATGGATCATTGGGTGTGTGGTAATCAACCTCGGGCTTCTCGTAAAGGTCGTCTGGAGCTTCCATTTCGGTGGGCAATCTGGTTGGACGATCGTTCCGATCGCCGTGACTGGGTTGGTCGTGTGTAACGCGGTCTTGCTTCTCGCAAGGCGACGATTCAAACGTGGACAGGGAAGCCGGCCAGTGTCCCCCAGCCCGATTGCGACAACGGGCAGCCGCGCCGCTGCACCGAATGGCGGCCCAGTGGCGTCAGTTGACAGTTCGAACGCTCCCGGTGGGCCGCCATCGGTGAGCTGAGTCATTCGCCAAATGAGTATTGCAGCGCCTTTTAGATGGCATATTGTTTGGCCATGATAACGATCGACATGCAGCGGATGTCGCGAGAAGAGAAACTGAAGGTGATGCATGCGCTCTGGGAGGACTTGGCACGGGACGAGGACGCTATTGAGTCCCCGGCTTGGCACGGGGATGCCCTGCGCGAGACAGAAGAGCGCGTACGTTCCGGTTCCGAGAAGGTTCGCGATTGGGATGAGGCCAAGGCCGAGTTACGCAGGCGGGCTGGATGAAGCTGCGCATCCTGGATTCGGCGTTAGAGGATTTGGACCGCGGGAGGCAATTCTACGAGCGGCAAGGCGAGGGGCTGGGGGCGTACTTTTTGGACAGCCTCTTCGCGGAGATCGAGTCGCTCCTGTTGTATGCAGGGATCCACCGGAAGGTTTTCGGTTTTCATCGCCTCATCGCCCGACGATTTCCATATGGCGTATACTACCGAGTTGATGACGTTGCAGTGGTCGTTGTTTGGCGGGTGCTGGATCTGAGGCGCTCCCCAGCAGTCATTCGAAAGGCCTTGTCATGATGGCGAACCAGATCACTAGACCGAACGCGGGCGGGCCGCGTCAGTTGTCAATTCGATCGCCACTAGACGCCCGCGTCGGTCAGTTTTATCGTTCGCCGTGAGTATGGCATCGCCCTTCGAGAATGTAATGGAGTGCTGTCGGCGCTGTGTGGATTCTTGGTGCGAGCGCCGAGAAATTCGCTGTTTGAGTTTGGGCTGCCGGCATACGTCAGTCCTTTGGCACATACGGATCAGCTTCACGGCCTTCTCGACGCGTTGAATGACGTGAAGGTTTTATGTCGTGAGAAGCTGACGCCAAACGAGTTGACCTGGTTGATCGAGGCGCACAACACGCTCGAAGACATTTTGGCAGAGGTATGGAAACCGAAATAGCGGCGAACAAACCGTCTGCAGGCAACGCCGCTGCGCTCACAGTTTTCACGGTTGAGTTCAGTTCGGATGCCGTGGTTGCAGGCGCGAGTGCGCTTGCCAGCGGCAGTGCCTGACCTTTATCGATAGACCGACAGGCGGAAAAGACATGACCGGAGCGCGGCGAACATGGTTTGTGGTAAGCATCGCGGTTGTCGTGCTCGCCTATGTTGGTGCGTACCTGCACTTGCGGGCCAGTCACCGGATCATGAACTACAGCAACAGCCATCATTGGGTGGCCGAGAAGCGCTCACCGGGGCACCATGTCGTAGCCGCGCGAGATTCCGACGCCTTTGCTTGCGTGGTGTTTCAGCCGCTGATGCTTGTGGAGAGAGGGTATCACCAGATCGTTGATGACTGACGGGTCTATCACCTATCAAGCCCGCGCGGTCAATAGATAAACAGCAGGTGAGCGTGGCTTCTGACGCATCGCGTTCGGTGACACGGGACTTGCCCGATTCTGGAGGCCATGGCACAGTGCGGTTATGACCACCCAGTTTCCCACCGATCACGAGGGCCGAAAGGTGGCCATGGTGGTGCCACTGGAAGTCGTCATCGTTCCGGTAAATCATGACGTATCCGATCAAAGGGTATCCTTGGCGGCGCAATCCCGTCCCCGCATACGAGTGTTGGCTGACGCCCGAGAAAGCAAATCGAATAACGCGGCATATCAGGACTAGAAAGCTCTGCTATGCCCTGGCCATTTATCAAGCTCCCGGTGAGGCGCTCGTCAGTTTCTCGATGGAAGAAGCTTTGCGTTCGGCGGCCATACAGAGGAGCCCGCAGGATAGACGACAAGTGCATAGCCTCAAAAATGCACAAAAACCTGAAAAATGCATTTATTTTGAGTCATTTGTTGTTGTGGCCATTCATTTGTAGTCCATCTGGCGGTCTGCTGAGTAACATGCAAACGCGATCACTGGTTGTTCCAACGATATTTCTTCAGGCAGTCGTGGTGCTCATAGGCATTGGGGCCCTTGCTCTCATGCTTTGGGAACCTCACATCGAAGGCAGAAACGCGCACGCCACGCTCTTTGAGATCTATTTCAAGGATCCATTTTTGGCGTATGCGTATTTTGCGTCCATTCCATTTTTCGTGGCGCTCTATCAAGCTTTCAAGACGTTGGGATACATCCGACAGAATATGGCATTTTCGCAGGTGGCCGTAAAAGCTCTGCGGACGATAAAACTTTGCGCGTTGGCCCTTGTTGGTTTTGTTGCGGTAGGAGAACTTTACATCCTGTTGGGCAATAGTGATGATCGCGCAGGCGGGGTTTTTATAGGCATCCTCATCACCTTTGGCTCTTTGGTTGCCGCCACTGCGGCGGCGGTGTTTGAACGGATTTTGCAGAATGCCGTGGATATGAGATCCGAGAACGACTTAACAGTGTAACGAAAAAACAAACGAGAAGCCCACAACCTATGAACCGCCGTATTTTCCTTCGTCGCTCGACGGTCTGCGGGGCTGGATTCATCCTCCTCGATATGGCGAATGCGGCCTGGAGCGCGCAGAACAACAGTCAACTCAACGTGGCCCTCATCGGGGTGGGTGGACGCGGCCAATGGTTTACGGGCCAGATCCCGCGACTGGGCCATCAGTTCGTGGCCTTATGTGACGTCGATGACACACGGAATCCTGATGTTTACCCGAAGTGGCCCAAGGCACGGAAATTTCGCGATTTCCGTAAAATGCTCGACACGATGGGCCGGGAGATCGATGCCGTCATTGTCGCCACACCTGACCACACCCACGCAGTAGCCTCTGCCGCAGCCCTTCAGGCGGGAAAACCGGTTTACTGCGAAAAACCGCTCACTCGCACCGTGCACGAATCGCGGGCCTTGCGCGAGCTGGCGCGGCGCCAAAAGGTCGCCACCAGCATGGGCAACCAGGGCACGGCCGCCGGACCTTTCCGGCGGGCGCTCGAGCTCATCCGAAAGGGTGTTCTCGGCGAAATCCGGGAGGTCCACATTTGGAACAGCGAGGGGGGCGCCGACCGCCAGCAACCTCCCAAGGAGAGCGAGCCCGTGCCTGATTTTCTTGATTGGGATTTGTGGCTCGGTCCAGCGGCCTTTCGCCCCTATCACCGACAATGGCTGCAACGGAATGTATGGCGCGACTTTGGCACCGCACAACTCGGCAATTGGGGGTCCCACAGCACCAACCTCGCCTTCATGAGCTTGCATGTTCAGGATCTCTGGCTGCAGACGCCGCGGGAATCGACGCCCGTCCTCATCCGCGTCGAGGCCCAACACACGGGGGTGAACCGGCTGTCATTCCCCAAATGGGAAGTGATCCGATGGCAAATCCCCGCGCGCGCCGGCTTTCCCCCCATCACCTTCACTTGGCACAATGGTCGCGCCCCCGGCTCGCGCGATTTGCTCGAGAACATCATCGGCGAGGAACTCGACTGGGGTGACAAGAAGGATAAGAAATGGGTGGACCACGGAGGGGCAATCATCGTTGGAACCAAGGGCCGCCTACGGGCCACCGAACACAATGCGACCTTCCGCCTGCTGCCGCGCGACCAGTTCCAAGGGATCCAAACCGACCGACCGGAGCAAATCGAGAATTCCCAAGGCCACGAACAAGACTGGCTGCTCGCATGTCAGGGCGGCAAGGCCCCGTGGGCCAACTTTGACTACGCCGATGCCCTCAATGAGTTTCTCATGCTGGGCAATGTCGCCACCCAAGTCGAGCCGGGCACGATCCTGGAGTTCGATCCCGCGGCGATGACGATCACAAACCATCCGGCGGCCAACGCGCTTTTGAGGTCGGAATACCGACCGGGTTGGACGCTCTAAAACCGATCAACCATGAACAAAACGATCCTCTTGATTTCCCTTCTTATACCGCTGTCATGGATGGTCCCCGCCGCGGACGAGATCCCGGTCCACCAGGCCGAAAAGATCTACAATGCCACTCCGGCGACCGCGCGGATCCCGCCTAAACAACCCCGGCGCGTTTTAATCTGGAACACCCCAGCCCACCTGATGGACCGGGATCCCCACAAGGGGTATTGCATCCCTTACGGCTCGGCCGCCCTGAGAGCCATCGGCACGAAAACCCGCGCATTCGAGCCAATCGTCAGTGACGATTTGACCGTCTTTCTGCCCGAAACCATTCGTCAGTTCGATGCCATCGTCTTGAATAACAGCTCCGGTCCGTGGATCACTCCAACCGCCACGGACCTGGCGAAGGAGGCGTTTAGAAAAGTGGGCGCCAGCCAGGCCGCCGTCGAGGCGGTTCTTCGCCAGAGCCTCGTGGATTACGTGGCCCAGGGAGGCGGGATTGTCTCGCTGCATTATGCCATTGCCGCAAACGCTCACTGGCCTCAGTTCCAAGAGTTGCTCGGTGGCAAGTTCACCGGCCACCCCTGGAACGAGGAGGTTGGCGTGACGGTCGAAGAACCGGCGCACCCGTTGGTAGCAGCTTTCGGGGGCAAGGACTTCCGCATCGCTGATGAAATCTACGAATACGGCCGACCCTACGACCGGGGCAAACTGCGGGTGCTGCTGTCGCTGGATCCAGCTCATTCCAACATGGGCGTGAAATGGATCAACCGGACCGACCACGATTTCGCCCTGGCCTGGGTTAAGGCGCACGGTCAAGGGCGGGTGTTCAACACCTCATTCGGCCATCGCACCGAACTGTTCTGGGATCCATCCCTCCTGGCGTTCTACCTTGACGCCATCCAGTTCGCCACAGGTGACCTCGATGCGCCAACAACCCCGCGCCCGGATTGTCCCGTCCGCCGCATTCCGGGCACCGAACCGGTCCCCGGCTTGCCCGGTTTCGTGAGCCTTTTCAACGGCCGCGATCTGGAAGGCTGGGACGGCGATTCCCGCATCTGGTCAGTGCGCGATGGCGCTATCACCGGCCAAACCACCGAGAATATCCAAATCAAGGAAAACAGTTTCCTCGTTTGGAAAGACGAAGTGGAGGATTTTGAACTCCGGCTCAAGTTCAGGCTTGCGGGCGGAAATTCCGGCATTTATTACCACGCCCGCAGGCGCCCCGCCGGCCGATCCCAAGGCGGGGCGCTTGTCGGTCCCCAGGCCGATGTCTCCGCCGACGGGCGGTGGACCGGTGTCATCATGGAATACACCCTGCGCGAGGTGCTCGCTGAGCGCGGCCAGCAGGTGCGCATCGAGACCAACGGCACCCGGCAAATCACGGGCACTCTCGGCGATCCCGCCCGGTTGCTCGAAGGCGTGAATCTGGACCAGTGGAACGATTATCGCCTGTTCACGAAGGGCGGCCGGGTGATGCTCACCATCAACGGCGTGCCGATGGCTGAAGTCGATGATCAGGATCCGAATCGGCTGGTCCGCGGATGGCTTGGACTCCAGGTCCATACGGGTCCACCCATGCGGGTCCAATTCAAGGATGTTTTTCTTCGCCGCCTGTAACCCGCCAAACCAGGCAATACCAAAGGCAAAAAAACAAAAGAGAACCAGTTCATCGCCGGGAAGGCAGTGGGGTCAAAACCATATTATTGACAGATAGGCCAATTAAGAGGAAAGACCTTTAAGAATTCAGGTGGCCGGCGGGTGGCTGAGCGTCAACGTTCGGCAAACGACGCCGCTTGAAAACACGACGGACCATGGCGACGAAAAATGAGATTCAATTGGGGTTGCTGATGAGCGTGTTGGCTGCATGTGTGCTGATCGATGCAAGCGGTCGGGCTGCGGATGCTCAGACGCCTGGCGCGGCGAGAATTGTCTCGACCAATGTCCAGCAGCGGATTGATTTGGCAGCGGATCTGTATCTGCGGAAGATCGGCGCCGGCGCCTATGTGATAGGTCATTTGGCCCCCTGGCTCTGCAATTCTGTGCTGGTTGAGATGAGCGATGGCACGCTCGTGATGGGAGGCACGCCGTGCACGCCCGAAGCCACGAAATTAGTGTTGGCATGGAGCGAACAGGAGTTCGGGAAGCGCAAGATGGTCGCGATTAACACCGGGTATCATGTGGACAATCTCGGAGGAAACCCGGCACTGATTGAAGCAGGAATTCCGGTTTATGGTTCGGATATGAGTGTGACGCTTTTGAAGGAGAGAGGAGAGCCAATGCGAGGGACGACGTTGAAACTGATGGGAGATACGAATTCGCCGTTCCACGCCATTTATGCGAAGATGACATTCCGGCCGCCGGATCGCCTCTTTCCAATTCAAGACGGGTTGACACTGACCTTTGGCGGCGAGGTTGTGCGGGTGATTTATCCCGGTCCCACACAGGCCCCCGACAAGGTAGTTGTGTATTTTCCAGACCGGAAAATGCTATTTGGAAGTTGCATGATTCTTGCGGGGGACCGGCCTGGGAACACTGCGGAAGCGGATATGAAGCAGTGGCCGGTGGCGATACGAAAGCTGGGGCAATTCCCGGCCAAAGTTGTTGTGCCGGGTCACGGTGAACGCCTCGATCCCGGATTGATCCAGCACACTCTGAATTTGCTCGACAGGCAGTGAAAAGGCCAAAGACGCTCGTCCGAATGAGGACGAGCGCGGTCAGCCAAAGCTTCCAGGTCGAGGGTCCTTTGCGGGATCCTCGTCGTCGATCAGCTTTTCGATGGGTGTATTCCAGCGATGAATGCGGGAAGAAGGTGTGAGCCGATGTCACTACCCATGAAGCTGTGGCAGCCCGTTCTTCTCACTTGAGCCGGCCGAGACGATACCCCCCGATTCCGACGGGAAAATAATGCCGGAAGAAGAGCCAGCCATACGCCGCTCCGAATCCCGCCTAAGAACCTGTTTGAAAATTACAAGGGGTGCTGCGGCGAGGGATTTTGGCTGGGGCCAAGGCGGCTTGGGCCGAGCATCCCCGATGGGGGCTCTAAGGGCGGACTCGGTAAGCTGACCGATCAGCTGTAAGGGCATGGATGAATCCCCTGGGCCCTAGGGCCCTAGGGCTATTGCAGGCGGATGCGATAGAATCCGGATTGCGTGTCAACAGCGTTGGTGACGTTGAACGTGTTCATCGGCGGCGTTGCGGGCAAGTCGGTCCGAAGCACCTCCCATTCGGGCGCGGCCAAATCCGGCGATTTCAAGATGGAGTACCGCTTTCCGACCGCGCTCGTCCAACTCAAGGCCACACGTCCATCCGCTTCCCACTCCACCGATAAGAGTTGGAGAAAGGATTCGGGATCCGCGGGATCTGTCCCCGCAAGAAACTCGGTCTGATCCTTCACTCCATCGCCGTCATAATCAGTCTCCCGATCGGCGACCAGCAGGCTGTGGAAATGCTCCAGCTCCCACCAGTCCGGAAGCCCATTGATCCCCGGATCATCCTGAGACAAGTCCAGTCGGATGACGTCCTGTCTTTGGCCATCGAGATTATGATGATGGAGCAGCAATACGCCCGGCATTCGTTGATCCTGGTCGGCGGCCGCGGCTCGATCGACGCGCACCACCACCGGCTGCCCGTCCGCATGGAACGGGGTTTTCTCCAGACCGGATCGCGTCGTGTCCACCACAGGACGTTCCGCATCGAAAGTAATCCATCCTGTGTCCGAGACCATCATGGTGAGCCCATAGGTTTGAACGCGGTATCGGAATTGGGAACGGCCCTCCTGAAGTCCGATCTGGGACGCGCCCACCGCCTGGACCATGACGCTGTTATTGAACGGCGCCGTGTCTAGTTCATCGGGCGAATAGACGTTGAGAAAACCTCCGGATTCAGGCTCGAGCCAATCTCCATTTTCATCACGCTTCTGAACCAGGGTGAGAAAGACATCCGCGGCCGATCCATTGGCGGTGGTGGTTGCCGCGTTGTCATTGCTGACCACGTAGTCCGATGCGCCATCGAAATCGTTGTCAATAAAAACCTGCAGCGACACATAGGTGGGCTGCGGCGTCGGCCAGGATGTTGCGGTGGCCAATCCAAAATAGATCTGCGTGTCCTCGATGGAATCCGCCGACGTCCGATCGCTGGCGGCCCCCACCGCCAGGAGGCAGGCATCGGAATTGTATCTCGAGATCAATCCCAGATCAGGATAGGTCGCGCCCAATTCAAACACCGAGACCAGCGCCTCCGAAAACGCCGACTTGCCCTCGATAGGCAGGGTCACGTTGAGGGTCGACTGGGCGCTCAGTTCCGGTCCCAAAGCCATGGCTTTTGTTCCGGCATGATAATCGGATGCCCCCCGAAGGATGACGTGATAGGGTAGATGGATCGATTGCCCCGCCTCCTCAAACCAGATCTGGCCGCTGGCCTCATAGGGCGTCTGACGCGGCAAATCGGCCGTGACCAACGCCGTGGTGACATCCGGCGCCAGCTTGAATTGCGTCGGATCAGCGTGGAACACGAAGGGAACCGTCGCCGTGCCCTGAGCGGGAATGGTCACCCGGTTCGTCGCTGGAACCAGTTCCACCCCCTCCTGAGCGACGGTCGCTCTCACGCGAACATCGAATGTCGAGGCTTGACGGCCATGATTGACCAGGACCACAGAACAATTCGTTTGAAACGGACCATCCAACACCAGCGATCCCAAGGCCAGCGCCACGTTCCCATCCGACTGCGCCGCGGAAGCCGTCACCTGGACCTGGGCCGCCCGATCGACCTGGACCCGTCCGGCACCGGTCCTGGACTCCGGATAAGGATTGCCTTGATCGTCTTGCGTGCCCACCGCGGTGTTCATCATAGCCGCCTTAATATCTTCCACGCTCCAGTCAGGATGAACCTGGCGCAAGAGGGCGGCCACACCCGCCCCATGCGGACACGCCATCGAAGTCCCACTGAACCGGATGCCTTCGGTCCCCTTGCCCCCTGCGGCTGAAAGGATCTCGGTCCCCGGCGCCACGATCTCGGGTTTCAAATAAGTGGCCAATCCCACCGGGCCCCGCGAGCTGTCCCCTGACAAGTTGTCCCGGACCTCGCGGCGCATCACGCGCAGGGTTGCATCCAGGCGAATCACGACACCTTGATCAAGAAAGGCTTTAATAATCCGGCCGTCATACTCCGAAATCATCACGCCGGGAATGGTAATGTCGCCGGTGTCATCTCCTCCCATGACAATCGGATCGCCTTCCTGATTATTCACCATGACCACGGCAAGAGCGCCCGCTTGCTGGGCTTTCCGGATTTTGTCCACAAAAAAACAGGTCCCGCGATCGATCAAAGCGACACAGCCCCGCAGGGCCTCGGAGTTCTGGAGTGATTCACAGGCGTCATTCGGTTCCACGTGAACCACCGGGCCCGACAGCGGTCCGCACTGCGTCAGCGGAACCGTAAATTCCCCTTCCACAGCATAGTAATTGCCCGCGATCGGCGACGGGCTGACAACCTGGATGGCGCTCCCCTCCGCCTTGTCGATCGAATTTCCCACCGCAATCGCCCGGGAAGCGGAACCCGGCGGACCCGCGGCATAATAAATGTTGCCGTCATTTCCCGCCGCACAGACCACCACACATCCCAATTGAGCCAGGTTGTTGACCGCCACGATCTCCGGATCCTCCGGATCATGCGCCCCAAAGGTCGATCCGAGCGAGAGATTCACCACGTCCAGGCGATCCTCAAAATCAAAATCGCCATTCGGATCCGCCGCCCATTCGAGCGCGTCTACCACCCGATCGGTGCTGCCCGTCCGCCCAAACACCTTAAGCGCATAGAGCACCGCCCGAGGCGCCACGCCCGGCCCCACAGCAAACTGACTGGCATCCAGGTCGGCTGTATACTCGCCCGAGTATGCTTGGCCGTTGGTCGTCACCCCCACACCGGCCAGTATTCCCGCCACATGAGTGCCATGCCCATTCTCAAGGTCCAAGGGATCCGGGTCTGGATGCGGAATCGAATGCGCCGAATCTCCTGCATCAAAATCGTCGCCTGCAAAATCAAAACCGCCCGCAACCTTCACCGTGGGAAAGGTGCCCGGCTCGATGCGCGTCGGATCATTGTGAGTGTAATCCTCGACCTTTCCCGATCCGCCAAAGTCCGCATGCGTGTAATCAATGCCCGAGTCGATCACGCCCACACGGATGTTCCGTCCGTCCACCCCGGGCTCACGCGACGACCAGACCTCCGGTGCCCCGATAAACGGCACACTGTGCGTCAGGGCCCGCTGATGCTGGCGGACGGGCATGATTCTCTTCACGCTTGGCCACGCGGCGATCTCGGATAAATGTCCAGGCGAAACCCGCACCCGAATAGCGTTGCCCACCCGCGTCAGATTCCCTGTCACGCGGGCGCCGGCCGCCTCGAGTCGAGCCCGAACGCCCGCTTGTTCGGCCAGCAACTCCCGTCCCCGTCTCTGCGTGTGGATTGCGGATTCAGCCGTCAGCTTGCCCGCCCTGGAGCTTCGCGCCGCAGTCACGACGGGTTCGCCTTTCAACACCACGTAAACATCCATTTCCGCGGATGGCTTGCCGGCACGCCGTGCCTCGGGAGGGAGGATCGATTCAGCCTGAATCGGTCCCCTGCCCCCCAGGATGACCAGGATCGCAGAACAGAGCGCCAACTCTCCGCAATGCCGGAGCAGAAATCCCGGCCTGCCAAGGCTCTCACGCCTGGACACTTTCCATGAACCGCTCGTTTCGGAGGGCCGAGTTATACGAGAGCCCGTTGATGAAAACATGGGACTCGCAGAGCTCGTCCCTCCGAGGTTCATGGTCCCAACGCATGATAAACCGTGTCTCATCCATGCTCTCCGTGTTGTGGCCCATCCCCCTAGGATGAATTTCTTGCACCACAAGACAACCGCGAGGGGAAATTTTTTCATACACATCAAACATCCGAAGTCATACTCTCAAGTTTGTCGAATCCCCCCCATGCAATGGCCATCTGGTGAGATTCTGCTCGTCAAGCGGGATTCTATCGGGGAACCCTGATCGAAACCAGCTTTAAACGCTCCCCACCTGTTCGACGCCCGCGCGACAAAGCTATCAAACAATGAAATACCTGAATTTGACCCAGATTTTATACACTAGGATTGAGCAGTGACGGATCGATGGT
>ERZ795054.1588-NODE-1588-length-20919-cov-5.466545_pt1 | contig 20919 bp, 18 predicted proteins | sample MGYA00375138_ERZ795054 | MGnify/ENA primary metagenome ERZ795054 (study PRJEB30183, sample SAMN05720215) | anaerobic digester metagenome | isolation source: active sludge of municipal wastewater-treating anaerobic digesters | place: USA | collected 2014-12-23 ... | reverse complement strand
TACGAGACCTCCACGTCCGGCCAAGCGGGGGACAGAGCTCGGGAGGTCTCCCGCCAGAGGCGGCTGGACTCCAGGACGTTGGCCTTGTCCACCACGCAGAGCCTTCCGGACCGGCTCCGGGCGGCCCGGAAGGCCATGGTCAGGAGGCGGGTGATTTCCTTGCGGGAATACCTCTCCGTATCCCAGGCCACCTCCCCGTCGGGACTGCGGCCCCGGTCCCCGAAGTACATGCCCCCGGTGAGCTCCCGCACGATCAGGAGGTCGAAGCCCTTCCCCGCGATCTCGTCCTTCAAGGGACAGGCGGAGCGGAGTTCCGGGAAAAGCCGGGCGGGCCTGAGGTTGGCGTACACCCCCAGGCCAGCCCGGAGCCCCAGGAGCCCGGCCTCGGGTCTGCGGGCTCCGGAAAGGTCGTCCCAGCGGGGCCCCCCGACCGCGCCCAGGAGCACCGCGTCCGCGGCCTTGCAGGCCGCCAGGGTCTCCGCGGGCAGGGGAACTCCCTTCTCGTCGATGGCCGCGCCCCCCAGGAGGACGGTCTCGAAGCGGAAGGAGACGCCGAACTGGGCCCCGACAGCCTCCAGGACCCGGACCGCCTGGGCGGTCACCTCGAGGCCGATCCCGTCCCCGGGCACCAGGGTTATGGCGTTCTTCATGACCCGCCTCCCTCGGCGCCGGAATCCCCGGCCTCGGTCAGACGGGCGCGCACGTACTCCGTGAGGCCCCCGGCTTCCATGATGCGCCGCATGAAGGGCGGGAAGGGGGCGGACCGCCAGGAGGAGTTCTTCGTCCCGTCCGAGATGGTTCCCGATCCGAAATCCAGGGACAGCCGGTCCCCGGCCTCGATCCCGGCGGCGGCCTCGGGGGATTCCAGGATGGGAAGCCCGATGTTCACCGCGTTGCGGTAGAAGATCCGGGCGAAGGAAGCCGCGATCACGCAGGAGACTCCTGCGGCCTTGATAGCCACCGGGGCATGCTCCCGGCTGGAGCCGCAACCGAAGTTCCGGCCCCCCACGAGGACGTCCCCGGGCCGCACCGCCCCCGCGAAGGAGGGGTCCAGGTCCTCCATGCAGTGGGCGGCCAACTCTGCGGGATCGCTGGTATTGAGGTATCGGGCGGGGATGATGGCGTCGGTGTCCACGTTGTCCCCGTACTTGAAGGCACGTCCCGCGGCGGTCATCGTGCGCCTCCCGCCGGGACGGCATCCCGGGACCTGCCGCGGCTCGCGGCCCGGCCGCCGCCCCACCCGGGCTCCGGCGTCGAGAGGAGCCGCTCCCGGTCCGGGGCTTCCAGGACCTCCGAGGGGTCGCGGATCCGGCCCGTCACCGCGGCGGCCGCGGCCACGGCGGGACCCGCCAGGTAGATCTCCGACTCGGGATGGCCCATGCGGCCCACGAAGTTGCGGTTCGTCGTGGCCACGGCCCGCTCCCCCGCGGCCAGGATGCCCATGTGGCCCCCCAGGCAGGGCCCGCAGGTCGGGGTGGACAGTACGGCCCCGGCCTCCACGAAGTCCTCCGCCAGGCCTTCCCGGATCGCCTGGAGGTAGATCCTCTGGGTGGCCGGGATGACGATGCACCGGACGGTCCGGGCCACCCTCCGGCCCCGGAGGATGGCCGCCGCGATCCTGAGGTCCTCGATCCGGCCGTTCGTGCAGGATCCGATCACCACCTGGTCCACCGGGACGTCCCCCGCCTCCGACGCCGGCCGGACGTTGGACGGCAGATGGGGGAAGGCGACCACCGGGACGAGCCGGGACAGGTCGATCCGGACCTCCCGGGCGTAGACGGCGTCCGGATCCGCCCGGTACTCCCGGTACGGCCGCTCCGAAACGGAGGCCGCCCAGGCGCGGGTGGCCTCGTCCACCGGGAAGATCCCGTTCTTGGCCCCCGCCTCGATGGCCATGTTGGACACCGTCAGGCGCTCTTCCATCGTGAGGGCAGCCACCCCGGCCCCCTGGAATTCCAGCGATTGATAGAGGGCGCCGTCCACCCCGATCATCCCGATCAGGGTCAGGATGAGGTCCTTGCCCCCGGCCCACCCCGAAGGCTTCCCGGTCAGGACGACCCGTATCGCCTCGGGGACCTTGAACCAGAGCCGCCCCAGAGCCATGCCCGCGGCCATGTCCGTGGACCCCACCCCCGTGGAGAAGGCGCCTGCGGCCCCGTAGGTGCAGGTATGGGAGTCCGCCCCGATCACCAGGTCTCCCGGGAGCACGAGCCCCCGTTCGGGCAGGAGGGCGTGCTCGATCCCCATCTCGCCCACCTCGAAGTAGTGGGTGACCTCCTGTTCCCGGGCGAAATCCCGCATGCACTTGCACTGCTCGGCGGCCTTGATGTCCTTGTTCGGCGCGAAGTGGTCCGGCACCAGGACCACCCGATCCCGGTCGAAGACCGTACGGGCGCCCATCTTCCGGAACTCCCGGATCGCCGGGGGCGCTGTGATGTCGTTCCCCAGGACCAGGTCGAGCCCCGCCTCGAGAAGCTGCCCCGGCTCCACGGACTCAAGCCCCGCATGCGCGGCCAAGATCTTCTGCGTCATCGTCATCGGCATGTTCGTCTCCAGTCTCCCGTCGGGTCTCGGATTGCGTGTCCTTGCTAAGCTTGTACTCGTAGGAATCCACCAGGGCGATCCAGCTGGCCTCCAGGATGTCCGCGGACACCCCGACGGTGGTCCAGACGTCCCGGGAATCGGAGCTGTCGATCAGCACCCGCACCACCGAGGCCGTCGCGCCCGTGCCGGGCAGGACCCGGACCTTGTAGTCCGCGAGGCGCATCCCGGCCAGGGAGGGATAGAACCCGACCAGGGCCTTCCGCAGGGCGAGGTCCAGGGCGTGGACAGGTCCGCACCCCTCGGCGGCGGAGATCTCCCGCCGTCCCTCCACCTCCAGCTGTACCATGGCGTGGGCGCATGCCGAGGGATCCTCCGCGGGGTGCTCCCCGGTGGTCCGGTAGCGGCGAAGCTTGAAGCTGGGAACATAGGATCCGGCGGCCTTGCGCAGGAGGATTTCCAGGCTGGCCTCGGCCCCCTCGTACTGATACCCCAACCCCTCCATCTTCTTGAGCGCTTCCGCGGCCCGGACCACCTCGGGCGAATCCTTGGCGGCGTCCGGCAGGATCCTCCGGAACCGGTCCATCAACACGGACCGGCCTCCCACCTCGGAAGCCAGGAACCGTCGCTCGTTGCCCACGGCCCCCGGGGGAACGTGCTCGAAGGAGGCCGGATCCTTCCGGACCGCGTCCACGTGCATCCCCGCCTTGTGGGCGAAGGCCCGGCGGCCGACGTAGGGCATGCCCTCGTCCGGGGTGAGGTTGGCGATCTCCGTCACCCGACGCACCGCCCCGGCCAAGCCGGCCAGGGCGCCCGGGCCCAGGCAGTCCCGTCCCATCTTGAGCTGGAGGTCCGCCGCCACGGTGGAGAGGTTGGCGTTCCCGCAGCGCTCCCCGAAGCCCGCCAGGGTGCCCTGGACGTGCACGGCGCCTGCCTCGACGGCGGTCAGGGAGTTGGCCACTCCGAGGCCCGAATCGTTGTGGGCGTGGATTCCCAGGGGCGCGCCGACGACGGCAGCCCGCCGGGTGAACTCCGCCACCCGGGACGGAAGGCTTCCCCCGTTGGTGTCGCAGAGCACCATGCATTCCGCCCCGGCGTCCCGGGCGGACCGGAGGCAGGCCAGGGCATAGTCCGGGTCCGCCGCGAAGCCGTCGAAGAAGTGCTCCGCGTCGAAGATCACCCGACGCCCGGCGGAGCGCAGGAAGGCCACGCTGTCGCCGATCATCGCCAGGTTCTCCTCGAGCGAGACCCCCAGGACGGCGCGGACGTGGAAAGTCCAGGACTTCCCGAAGAGGACGACGATCCCGGTGTCCGCGGCCAGGAGGCTCGCCAACTGGGCGTCCGATTCGGGACGGGTGTCCCTGCGCCGGGTGGAGCCGAAGGCGGCCAGGGTCGACCGCGCCAAGCGCAGGCCCCGGGCCTCCCGGAAAAACTCCGCGTCCTTGGGGTTCGACCCGGGGTTGCCCGCCTCGATGATGTCCACCCCCAAGGCGTCCAGGGCCCGGACTACGGAGATCTTGTCCGTCACCGAGAAGCTCACCCCCTCGCCCTGGGCCCCGTCCCGGAGGGTGGAATCAAGAAGCGTTACGCGCGGAAGCCTGTCCATCGGCGTCCTCCTCCGCCCCGGCGGAGGAAGGGCCCGGGCCACCCTCCGCGTCCAGGTCCTCCGCCATGGCGTTGATGGCGTCGATATAGGCCCGGACGCTGGCCTCGATGACGTCCGTGGACACCCCGTGCCCGTTGTAAGCTCTGTCCCCCAGGCGCACCCGCACGTGGGCCTCACCCTGGGCGTCCTTGCCGCCGGTGACGGAATCCAGGGAGAAATCCTCCAGCACCGGATCCCGGCCCACGATCTTGTCGATGGCCTTGAAGGACGCGTCGATGGGTCCGTCCCCGGTGGCCACCCGCTCCTCCTTCCTGCCGTCCCGGGAAGCCAGGCTGACCGCGCTGGTGGAGGTTATGGAGTTGCCGGAGTTGATGATGAAACGCTCCAGCTTCCAGGCCGCCTTCCGGTCCGGAGCCCAGCCCCGAGCCAGGGCCTCGATGTCCCGGTCGCTCACGGTCTTCTTCTTGTCCGCCAGGGCCTTGAAGGCCTTGAAGAGCTCCGCGGTCCGGGCCGGACCGAGATGGAAGCCCAGCTCGGCCAATCGATCGTCGAAGGCGTGGCGTCCCGAGTGCTTGCCCAGGACCATCTTGTTCCGGGGCAGACCCACGGACTCGGGGGTCATGATCTCGTAGGTGTCCGCGCGGGCCAGTACCCCGTGCTGGTGGATCCCCGACTCGTGGGCGAAGGCGTTCTCCCCGACCACGGCCTTGTTCGGCTGGACCCGGCAGCCCGTGACCTGGACGACCAGGCGGCTGGCGGCGTAGATCCGGGTGGTGTCGATCCGGCACCGGGCGTCCAGGGAGTCGGCCCGGGTCCGAAGGATCATGGCGATCTCCTCCAGGGATGCGTTCCCCGCCCTCTCCCCGATCCCGTTGACCGTGCACTCCACCTGATCCGCCCCGGCCTCCACGGCAGCCAGGGAGTTGGCCACCGCCAGGCCCAGGTCGTCGTGGCAGTGCACCGAGAAGACGGCCTTGCCCATGTCCGGGACCCCGGCCTTGACCCTCCGCACCAGGTCCCCGAACTGACGGGGCAGGGCGTAGCCCACCGTGTCCGGCAGGTTGACCGTGGAAGCCCCCGCCTCGATGGCGGCCTGGAAGATCCGGCACAGGAAGTCCGGGTCCGAACGGGAGGCGTCCTCGGCGGAGAACTCCACGTCCGGGCAGAGCTTCCGGGCATAGCGGACCATGGCGACGGCCTGTTCCACCACCTCGTCGGGCTTCATGCGGAGCTTGTACTCCATGTGCACCGGCGAGGTAGCGATGAAGGTGTGGATCCGGGGGCGCTCCGCGGGCCTCAGGGCCTCCCAGGCGGCGTCGATATCCCCGGGCACCGCCCGGGCAAGGCCCGCCACGGCGCAGAGGCGCACCTGGCGCGCGATCTCGCGCACCGAGGCCAGGTCCCCGGGGCTTGCGATCGGAAAGCCCGCCTCGATGACGTCCACGCCGAGCTTCTCGAGCTGCCGGGCCACCTCGAGTTTTTCGCCCAGGTTCATGCTGCAGCCCGGAGCCTGCTCGCCGTCCCGCAGGGTCGTGTCGAAGATCGCGATTTCGCGTGCCATGGCTCTCTCCTACCTCTTGTCCCGGGTCCAGCTCATCATGGCCCTCAGTTCCGCCCCGACCTTCTCGGAGGGATGGGCGGCCTCGATGGCCCGCATGCGGTTGAAGGCCGGGCGGTTGGCCTGGTTCTCCAGGATCCACTCCCGGGCGAACTGCCCGTTCCGGATCGCCGCGAGGACGCGCTTCATCTCCTTGCGGGTCTCCTCGGTGATGATCCGGGGGCCGACCGTGTAGTCCCCGTACTCCGCGGTGTCGGAGATGGAATACCGCATGAAGGAGATCCCCTTCTGGACCACCAGGTCGATGATGAGCTTCATCTCGTGGATGCACTCGAAGTAGGCGCTCTCGGGCTGGTAGCCGGCCTCCACGAGGGTGTCGAAGCCGGCCTTCATGAGGGAGGTTACCCCGCCGCAGAGGACGCACTGCTCCCCGAATAGGTCCGTCTCCGTCTCCTCCTGGAAGGTGGTCTCCAGGACCCCCGCCCGGGCCCCGCCGATCCCCGCCGCGTAGGCTAAAGCCTGGGCCTTGGCGGTACCGGAGGCGTCCTGCTGGACCGCCACCAGACAGGGGACTCCCTTGCCTTCCTGGTACTGGGATCGGACCGTGTGCCCCGGCCCCTTGGGCGCGATCATGACCACGTCCACTTCCGGGGGGGGGACGATCTGCTGGAAGTGGATGTTGAAGCCGTGGGCGAAGGCGATGGTCTTGCCGGACTTGAGGCCGGGCTTCACGCTCTCCGAGTAGAGCCGGGCCTGCTTCTCGTCGTTGATCAGGATCATGATGAATTCCGCCGACGCGGAGGCGTCGGCCGCGGTCATGACCTTGAACCCCTGGGCTTCGGCTTCCTTCCAGCTCTTCGATCCCTCGTACAGGCCCACCACGACGGGGTATCCCGAATCCCGGAGATTGAGAGCGTGGGCGTGGCCCTGGCTGCCGAAGCCGATCACCGCGATGGTCTTGCCCGCCAGGGCCTTCTTGTCGCAATCCTTGTCGTAATACATGGTAGCCATGTCGTTCTCCTTAGAGGGTCGTCGTCGGTACGGCTCCGTACGGGGCCGATTCCGCCGGCTCGGGCCGGCTGAGGGTCGATGCGCCGCGCTGGAGGGCCGTGAGCCCGGTGCGGGCGATCTCCGGGATCCCGTAGGGTCCCAGCAGGTCCAGAAGCCCGTCGATCTTGGGACGTTCCCCGGTGATCTCCAGGATCATCTCCCGGCGGGACACGTCCACGATGCGGGCCCGGAAGATCCGGGCGATGTTCACGATGTCTCCCCGTGTCTCCGGCGTGGCCTTCACCTTGACCAGGACCAGTTCCCGGAAAACCCCGGCCCCGGGCTCGAGGCGCAGGATCGAGAGCACGTCCTCCAGCTTCTCCAGCTGACGGGCCAGCTGTTCCAGTACGGCCTCGTCCCCGATGGCGGACACCGTCATCCGGGAGACCGAGGGATCCAGGGTCTCGCCGACCGAGAGGCTCTCGATGTTGAATCCCCGCCGGCTGAAGAGCCCGGAGATCCGGGACAGGACCCCGGGATGGTTCTGGACCAGGGCGGACACCACGAAGCGTTCCGCGGTCGGGATTTCCGGCGACACGGCCATGCCTACAGGCTCTCGCAGAGGGACCATACGTCGAGGACCGGCTCCCTGCGGGACTTTCGGGAGACCTCGAATCTCGAAGGTGCGGTCCCGTGCCTGGGGCAAGCTCCATCACCGTGTTCGCGGGACCGAAGGTGTCCCGCGGGGCAGTTCGTTCGATTCGTTCGGGCATACAATCGCGCGTCCATGACGGCTCCTCCTAGGGCGCGGCCCGGTCCGGATGGTTCCGGGCGATCCGGGGTGAGTGTCACGAAGCTTGTGAAAGGTTTCGGTCCCGCCGAAGGACGGCAAAAAGGAAGGCCGTCCGGCGCCGCGGACCTTTCACAAGGTTCGTACCACCAGGGACGGCCTAGTACGGTCGGGCTCTCTCCGCCCGGCCGTCATCCAGCGAAGGAGCCCTACATGCCCAGGATAAGGAGGAGGACGATAATGGTGAGGATGTAGAGGGAGGATAGGGTGGGATTCTGTGCGGCGAAGGCTGCCCGGACGCGGGCCGCGGAGGCGAGACGCCCGCGGCGGTCGAGGGCGATTCCCCGGAGGGAGTGCGCCATTTCACCGGCCATGGGCGGACCCTAGCACGCCGAAAAAACGAGTGTCAAGCTGCTATGCATAGAATTCGTTCGAATTGTTGAAATATTTCAGTAAAAATGTAGGATTCTATTCGACTTTTGCTCGATTCCCTCTACAATATCCAAGAAATTAAATCCCGAGAGCCGCCGCGAGTCGGTCCATCCCGGCCCTTGCGGCCGCCCGCCGGACCGGTATAGAGTCCCTTCCCATGGAGAGTACGGATCGAGGCGGGGCCGCCGGTGCCCCGAGAGCGGCCCTTCGGGCGGCCCTGCCCGCGACCTTCCCGGTCTTCCTGGGCTACACGACCATCGGGGCGGCCTTCGGCCTGCTCCTGGCCAGCTCGGGACTTCCCCTCTGGGCCGCTCCGGCGATGAGCCTGTTCGTGTACGCCGGGGCCGCGCAGTTCATGGGAGTGGGGATCATCGCCTCGGGCGCGGGTCTTGCGGAGCTCGCCGCGGCCACCTTCCTGCTCAACCTGCGCCACATGGTCTACGGCCTATCGTTCCTGGAGCTCTACTCCCGGGCGGGTGCGCGGAAACCCTACCTGGTCTTCACACTGACCGACGAGACCTACGCCCTGCTCTCCACGGTCTCCGTTCCCCCGGGGGTCGACCCGGACCGGTTCCGGTTCTGGGTGTCCGCCCTGAACCAGTCCTACTGGGTCCTGGGCACCCTGGCCGGGACCCTGGCGGGGGGACTCGCCGCCTTCGACACCCGGGGCCTGGAGTTCTCCCTGACCGCCCTGTTCACGGTCCTCCTGATCGAGCAGACCCGGAAGGTCCGCAGCCCCCTGCCCTACCTGGCCTCGGGGGCCTGCGCCGCGGCCGCCTACCTGGCCCTGGGTCCGTCCCGGATGCTCCTTCCGGCCATCGGGGCCGCGGGGGTCCTCCTCTTCGCCCTGAGGAAAAGGCTGGAAGCCCGTGGATAGCCTCCGGATCCTGGCCTCCATCGCGGTGATGGTCGCGGCCACGGCGGCCACCCGGGCCTTGCCCTTCCTGGTCTTCCGGGACCGGAAGGTCCCGGGATTCGTCCCCTTCCTGGCGGGCTACGGACCCCCGGCGATCCTGACGATCCTGACCCTGTACTGCTTCAAGGACGTCGACTGGACCGCCGCCCCCCACGGAGCCCCGGAGTTGGCGGCGGCCGCCCTGACCGCGGTCCTGCACCTTTGGAGGAGGAACACCCTCCTGTCCATCGTCGGGGGAACCGCCCTCTACATGGTCCTCATCCGGATGGTGTGAAGCTCCGGCCGCAGCCTTTCTCGAGCCTCCGACGCCCGGGCTGGTATCGGGCGCGGCCCGCATCCCCACCTTGCGCCCCGCCCGGCATCGGCTATACTCGAAGCGACGGCTTCCGGGCGCCCGCGCCGGGGCCGGGAGAGGAAAAACCGTGGACGAGACGAAAATTTTTGGAAACCGGCTGCCCGGACGAGCCCTGAAGAGCGCCGAACGGACCTTCCGCCGCTACGCCCGCCGCTTTGCCTTCTCCCCGGACGACTCGCCCGTACTGGGAGCCGTGCCCATGGGCCCCGCCTACGACCTCTTCGGGGTCCGCAAGCTGGAGGAGCGGAGCCCGGACGGGGGTCCCTACGAGGAGATCGACCGGGAGAAGGGCATCGTCCTGGGCACGATCCGCATGGGCTTCGGGCATTACCGGATCGGGCTGGCCCTGGCCTCCGCGGCCCGGTCCATGGGGCTCACCCCCTACTGGATGGACCTGATGTCCTTCCCGGACACCGCCGCCAGCCGGACCATCGACTACCTGGAGGACCTCTACAACCTAGGCTCCCGGGTATCCCAGCGCTTCAAGTGGTTCGACAAGTACGTGTGGGAGAAGATCACCTCCGACATGGCCAAACGGCTTTCCTATACCGCCCGGGACCGGGCCCTGGCCCGGCTCTTCGCGCCCCTGCTGGGCGGCGTCCCCCGGGACATTCCCTTCCTGTCCACACACCCCTGGACCGGCCACGCCGCGGTGAAGGCGGGGATGGGGGACGTGGTCACCCTCATCCCGGACAACTATCCCCTGGCCTTCCATCTGGTCGAGGGGAGCGTACACGTAGTGCAGACCCCCTCGGCCTACATGGGGTATCGAACCCTCCGGGACATGGGCGGCCAGGAGGAGTTGATGTATGCCCTTCCCCGGGACGACATCCGCTACGTGGGGCACTACGTGGACCACGAGATCGTATCCGCGGTGGAGGAGGACTGCTCCTACCGCCTGCGCCGCCTGCGGGACAAGGAGACCCGGCGCTTCCTCCTGACCATGGGCGGCGCCGGTGCCCAGGCGCGGCGCTTCGCGGACATCGCCCGGGCCTGCAAGGGGGCTATCGAGGAGGGGAAGTTGGCCCTCCTGGTGAACATGGGGGATCACGCGGGCCGCTGGGCCGAGCTCCGCTCCTCTCTGGACGCCGACGGCATCCGCTACACCCTGCACTCGGACTGGACGGAAACCCAGGCCTTCGCCCAGGAGATCCGGACGGGCTCCGTCTCGGGGGTCCACGTCTTCCTGCACGAGGCCTTCTTCGCGGCGGTATACACCACGAACCTGCTCATGCGGGCCTCGGACATCATGATCACCAAGCCCAGCGAGCTCGCCTTCTACCCGGTTCCCAAGCTCTTCATCCAGCGGGTGGGCCGGCACGAGGCCTGGGGCGCCATCCGGGGCTCCGAGATCGGGGACGGGACCCTGGAGACCGCCTCGGACGCAAGCCTCCACCAGGCCCTGCGCCTCCTGGTGGAGGAGAACGACCTATTGGAGATGTACATCGGGAACATCCTGAGGAACGCCCGGGCGGGGATCTACGACGGGGCCTACGGGGCCGTCCACCTGGCACTGGAGCGCCGGAATCGTACCTGAACACCAAGCTTGACCGCCGGACCGGACACGGGTACCATGCGAATCCGATGATAGGGGCTGTCCAATAAGCAACCGACCTATTGGACACCCCGGAGACGCGCCGGGATGGTGGAATGGTAGACACCGGGGACTTAAAATCCCCTGGCCGCGAGGCCGTGCCAGTTCAAGTCTGGTTCCCGGCAACCGAAATCCGCCGAGCCGCGGGCGGAAACACTCAAGGTTTGGATATATATCTGCCGATAAGAAACTGAACAACTCTGTCCCCGGGGCCGGGACAAGCGCCTACAAGGATGGAAGCGCCGGATGACGTCTGCAACGAAGAGCCAGGAAGGCAAGACAACTCTTGTTTCGTCCATCTCGGAGGAAAACACCCGGCTCCGCGCCCAGGTACAAGTCCTCGAGACCAAAGTAGCCCACCTCGAGCGGAAGATCTCCTTCCAGGCCCAGTCGGGCCTGCCCACCCACTTCCGGCTGGAGATCGACCTGGACGATCTGATCGAATCCGAGAACGCGAAACCGGACACCCGGGGGTTCACGGTCCTCATCGTCCAGCTGGGACAGACCTACTCCATGGTCCGCAAGACCCTGAGGTCCAGCATCAGCGAATGGATCCTGTACCAGACGGGTTGCCGGGTGAACGCGGTCCTGGGACCCGAGGACCGGGTCTACCACACCCGGGAGGACGAGTTCGTCCTGGTGCTCCGGGGAGCCAAGGGGCAGGAGCTCAAGAAGGTCCTACGTCGACTTCTGTCCTCCCTCTGTGAACCCCACGTCTTCGCGGGCTTCACGGTCTCCCTGCCGGTCACCTCCGGGGCGGCGTACTTCCCCGAGCACGGCCGGACCCGGTCCAACCTCCTGCACTACGCGGATGTTGCCGCGGGCTCCGCCCAGGAGCGGAAGAAGAGCTTCGTACTGTTCCGTCAGAACCTGTTGCAGACCGTGGTGGAGCGGGTGGAGCTCCAGAACTCTATCATCCGGGCCATCGAGGCCCCCGCCATCCGCCACCTGGGGGAGCAGTTCTCCCTAGTCTTCCAGCCCAAGCTGATCGTGTCCGGGATCGAAGGCAGGGTGCTTCAGGTGGAGAGGATCGAGGCGGAGGCCCTGATCCGGTGGAACCACCCGACCCGGGGTCCCATAGCGCCCGCGACCTTCATACCCCTGGCGGAGGAGACGGGGCTCATCGAGCCCCTGGGCAAGTGGCTGGTCTACCAGTGCGTGCGCAGGTTGTCGAGCTGGCACAAATCCGGCCGGGCCGACATCGGCCTGTCCGTGAACCTCTCGCCCCGCCAGTTCCGGTCCGGAGCGGTGGAAGAAACCCTGGCGGGGCTGATCTCGTCCTCCAAGATCCCCGAACGGGCGCTGACCGTGGAGCTCACGGAGACGAGCCTTTTCGAGGACGCCGAGGCCACCACGCGGATCCTCCAGCGCTTCGCGGCCATGGGCGTGCGGGTCTCGGTGGACGACTTCGGGACGGGGTATTCCTCCCTGAGCCACCTGCACCGCTTCCCCCTGGACGAGATCAAGATCGACCGTCTATTCGTGGAAAACCTGCACCAGAACCACCAGGACCGATCCATCGTCCGGTCCCTGGTCGGAATAGCCCGGGACCTGGGCCTGGACCTGATCGCGGAGGGCGTGGAGCGCGCGGACGCGCTCCGACACCTCTACCGCATGGGCTGCCGGGGCTTCCAGGGATTCCTGTTGTCCGTACCCCTGTCCGACGAGGAGCTCCTGAAGTTCCGGGACCGCATCGTCCGGGACGGCATGACCTTCCGCATCCCCGCGGGGGCCGCCGGGGACTCCGCGGAGACCGTGGAGACCGCCGACACGTAGGGGTGGTCCGCCTCGACCGGCACCGGCCGGCCCAGGAGGCGCTCGATCTGGCGCAGGAGGGGCCGCTCCTCGGCATCGCAGAAGGACAAGGCCGAGCCCGAGGCGCCCGCGCGGGCCGTCCGGCCGATGCGGTGCACGTAGGTCTCCGGCTCGTTGGGCAGCTCGTAGTTGAAGACATGGGTGATCCCGTCCACGTCGATCCCCCGGGCCGCCAGGTCCGTGGCCACCAGGACCCGGATCTCCCCGCGCTTGAACCCGTCCAGGGCCCGGATCCGGGCGTTCTGGCTCTTGTTCGCGTGGATGGCCTCGGAGGAGATTCCCTCCGCACCCAGGGCCGCGGAGAGGCGATTGGCGCCGTGCTTGGTCCGGGTGAAGACCACGGCCCGGCGCACGTCCGCCTTGCGGAGAAGGTGGGCCAGCAGGTCCTTCTTGTTTTCCTTGCGCACGTGCAGGATATGCTGGTCCACCTTGTCCACCGTCGGCTTCTCGGGCTCCACGTCCACCCGCGTAGGGTTGTCCAGGATGGACGAGGCCAGGACGGCTATGTCCCGGGGCATGGTCGCGGAGAAGAGGAGGGTCTGCCGCTTCTTCGGGAGCAGGGCGACGATGCGCCGCACGTCGTGGATGAAGCCCATGTCGAGCATGCGGTCCGCCTCGTCCAGGACCACCGTCTCCACCCGGTCCAGGCGGATATAGCCCTCGCCGTGCAGGTCCAGAAGCCGGCCCGGGGTGGCGGTCAGGACGTCGACCCCCCGGGAGAGGGCCTTGATCTGGGGATTCTTGCCGACCCCCCCGAAGACGCAGGCCCGGGAGAAGCGGAACCGCCGGCCGTAGGTGCCGAAGCTCTCGTCGATCTGGGCGGCCAACTCCCGGGTGGGGGCCACGACCAGGACCCGGGCGGCCCGGGGCTCCGGCCTCGCCGGGAAGGCGGCCAGGCGCTGGAGGATGGGCAGGGCGAAGGCCGCGGTCTTGCCGGTGCCCGTCTGGGCCACGCCCAGGAGGTCCTTTCCGGCCAGGAGGCTGGGGATGGTCTTTTGCTGGATGGGCGTGGGAGAGGCGTAGCCTTCCTCGGCCAGGGTCGAGAGGAGGGACTCGGCGAGCCCCAGGGAGCGGAAATCGGAATCGTTCATGGAAATCCTTGTCGTGACCTATGTGTCACGAAGCTTGTGGTGTGGATGGTGAACGGTGAATCGCGAAGGTTAATTCGGACGCGATCCCTCTCGGGAACGCGGCGGGCGGCTCTTCAGGATTCGGCTACCATATCCGGACCCGTTCCGTCAGCCCGACGGGCCCGCGGATCGGATCGGCGCCGATGTTTTACATTCTCCGGGCGCGCATCGGCGGCACGTCCGGTTCGAAAGTACTATACAGGAAACGGGCGGTCGTGGATAGCGGGGGGACCGGCGCCGTTCCCGCACGGGCTGCCGCGGCGGTGCGGGCCGTCCGGAAGCCGGCCGGGCTTCCGGGCGGCTCCGCCGCCCGCCTACGCCAGGGCCCGGCCGGGCTCCTCGATCATCCCCGCCAGGTCCCGCAGGAAGGCCGCGCCCACGGCCCCGTCGATCACCCGATGGTCGCAGCCCAGGGTCAGACGCATCCGCTTCCGCACCGCCACGGTCCCGTCCGGCAGGGCTACGGGCTCGTCCAGGGCCGCACCCACGGCCAGGATGGCCGATCCGGGGGGATTGATGATGGCGGTGAACTCCTCCACCCCGAAGCCTCCCAGGTTGGTGATCGTGAAGGTGGCCCCGGTGTACTCCTCGGGACTCAGCCCCGAGCCCTTGGCCTTGGCGACCAGGTCCGACATCTCCGCGTCGATCCGAGAGATCCCCTTGGACCCGCAGTCCCGGACAACCGGGGTGATGAGCCCGTCCGGCAGGGCCACGGCCAGGCCGATGTCGACCCGGGACCGGTATTCGACGGACGCCTTCCCCGCCCCCTCGTCCTTCCAGCCCGCGTTCACGGCGGGATGCCCCGCCAGGGCCGCGGCGGCCAGCTTAGCCAACAGGGCGTTGATCGAGGGCTTGCGCCCCTCCGGATCCGCCAGGGCCTCCCGCAGGGCCAGGAGGCGGCCGGCGTCCACGGTCCGCTTGAGGTAGTAGTGGGGCGCCGAGAAGAAACTCTCCGAGAGGCGCCGGGCGATGACCGCCCGCTTGCCCGCCACGGGCTCCATCCGGACCGTCTGTTCTCCCGTGGGTCCCCGTGGAACGGCCGACGACGAGGGGCCCGACCCGGGGCGAGCACCCGCCGGGACAGGACCCGCCCGGCCCGGGGCCGGGCCGCCGGATCCGCCCGCCGCGGCGGCCTCCACGTCCCGCTTGACCACCCGGCCGCCGGGGCCCGTGCCTCGGAGAGTCCGGATGTCCACCCCCAGCTCCGCGGCCAGGACCCGGGCCAGGGGCGATGAGGGGGCCGGACCCGCGTGCGCGGCGACGGGCGGCTCTACCGGGCGCGAAAGCCCCGGGCCCGCGGTGCCGGGTACCGGGGAGGCGCTTGCCGCCGAGGCGGCGACGGTCGGAGCCGCGGCGGCCGCCTCGGTACCCCCCGCTTTCGAGCCCGCTCCGCCCGCCCCCGGGGAGAGCTGGGCCAGCAGGGCGTCCGGGCTCTCCCCGGCCTTGCCGATGATCCCGATCACGTCCCCTACGGCGGCCCGGCCGCCCTCGGCCAGGAGGACCTTGAGCAGGACCCCGTCCTTGGGGGCCTCGTAGTCCATGGAGGCTTTGTCGGTCTCCACCTCGCAGAGCACCGAGCCGGCCTTGAAGGCCTGGCCCTCGGACACCTTCCACCGGGCCAGGGTCCCCTCGGTCATGGTCGGGGACAGAGCTATCATGTAGAGTTTTTCCGCCATCTCATCCCTCCGCGTACAGGACGCGCCGGGCCGCGGCCACGACCTTGGGCACGTTCGGCTGGGCCGCCAGCTCCAGGGCGTGGTTGTAGGGCATGGGCACGTCCTCTCCCGAGACCAGCTCCACCGGGGCGTCCAGGCGGTCGAAGCAGTTCCGGGATACCAGCCAGGCCACGTGGGAGGCGACGCTGGCCTGGGGCCAGGACTCGGTCACCACCACGCAGCGGTTGGTCTTCCGCACGCTGGCGTAGATCGCCTCCTCGTCCAGGGGGCGGAGGGTCCGGAGGTCCAGGACCTCGGCCGAGAAGCCCTGCCGGGCCAGCTCCTCGGCGGCCTCCAGGACGGTCCACAGGGGCTTGGAGTAGGTGATCAAGGTGACGTCGGATCCCGGGCGCCGCACTTCGGCCTTGCCGATGGGCACCAGGAACTCCCCGTCGGGGACCTCGCCCTTGAGCCCGTACATCATCTCGGCCTCCAGCATCACCACGGGATCGTCGTCCCGGATAGCACTCTTCAAGAGACCGTAGGCGTCCGCGGGGGTGGCCGGGGCCACTACCTTGAGGCCCGGGACGTGGGCCCAGTAGCTCTCCAGGGCCTGGGAGTGCTGGCTGGCCAGGTACTCCGCCGGGCCGTTGGGACCCCGGAAGACGATGGGAACCGAAAACTGGCCGCCGGACATGTAGCGCATCTTGGCGGCCTCGTTGACCACCTGGTCCAGGGCCAGGAGGGCGAAGTTGTGGGTCATCCACTCCACCACCGGCCGCAGACCCGCCATGGCGGCCCCCACCCCCAGGCCCGTGAAGCCCAGCTCCGTGATGGGAGTGTCCAGGACCCGGTTCGGACCGTACTTGGCCAGGAGGCCCTTGGAGACCTTGTAGGCCCCGTCGTACTCCCCGACCTCCTCCCCCATGAGGAGGACCCGGTCGTCCCGGGCGAGCTCCTCGTCCAGGGCCCGGTTCAGGGCCTCTCGATATGTCAGGACTGCCATGATGCCTCCGAGGGAGCCGTTTCGCCGGACTCCCGATCCGCGTAGACGTCGGTGTAGAGCTCGTCGGCCGCCGGCTCGGGGCTGGCCTCCGCGAAAGCCGCGGCCTCTTCGGCTATCGCCTCCGCCTCGGCCCGGAGGGCCTCCTTCTCCCGGGCGGACAGGAGCCCCGCCTCCTCCATGCGTCCTTCCAGGAGGAGGATGGGATCCCGGGCGCGGTAGGTTTCGACCTCCTCCCGGGTGCGGTACTTCTGGGGATCGCTCATGGAGTGGCCCTTGTACCGGTAGGTCCGGGCCTCCAGGAGGGCCGGCTCGCCGGCCGCTTTGGCCCGCTTCACGGCCCGCACGGCCGCGTCGTGGACCGCCAGCACGTCCATGCCGTCCACCGCCTCGCCATGGGCCGCGTAGGCCCCGGCCATGGCGGAGAAGTCCTCGTTGGAGGAGACCTTCTTCCAGCTGGTGCCCATACCCCACTGGTTGTTCTCCACCACCAGGATCAGGGGGAGCTTCCAGATCCCCGCCAGGTTGAAGGCCTCGTGGAAGGCCCCCTGGTGGATAGCCCCGTCCCCGAAGAAGCAGACCGTGGCGCCCGTAGGCTGGGAGCCGGACAGACGGCCCCGGTAGGCCTGGGCGAAGGCCACGCCCGCGGCCACGGGGATCTGGGCCCCCACGATGCCATTGCCTCCGAGCATGTGCTTTCCGGCGTCGAAGAAGTGCATGGACCCGCCCTTCCCCTTGGAGCAGCCCGCGGCTTTCCCATAGAGCTCCGCCATGGCGGCCTTGGGGTCCATGCCGCAGGCCAGGGCGTGGCCGTGGTCCCGATAGCCCGTCAGAACGTAATCCGTGGAGAGGTCCAGGGCCGAGATCACCCCGACCGCCACGGCCTCCTGGCCGCTGTAGAGGTGGCAGAAGCCCCCGATCTTCCGGAGTCCGTACATCTGCCCCGCCTTCTCCTCGAAGGCCCGTATGCGGTGCATCGACTCGAGCAGGCCCATCAGGAATTTCTTGTCGTGCCCGCCGAGGGTTTTCTTGTCAGCCATGGCTCGCCTCCACCCGGTGGGACTCCCGCTTGAGCGGCAGGAAGAGGGTCGCCTCCTCGATCTCCGTCTCCAGGACCACCAGATCCCCGGGCTTGGGGTTGATCCTCCAGAAGATCTGGAGGTTCGGACCGATCGCCTCCAGGACCTCGACCTTGAGCTCCGGCTCGTCCACCACGAAGGCGTTCCCCTTCAGGGAGACGACGCGGTCCAGGGTGCGGCTCTGGAAGGCCCACTCCACCTTCGGATTCGCCCGGATATTCTCGACCTTCCCGAACCCGGAGCCCGTCACGGCGAAGAGCCTTCCCGGAAACCGGGGAAGGAGGGCGGGGGTCATCCACCGGGAATGGGGGTAGCCCCGGCCGTCGATCGTGGTGAGCACCCCCACCTTGGATTCCTCCAGGAGCGAATGCAGGACGGATACGATTTCCTTGAACTCCATAGTAAATCTCCTCTCCGAGTACGAATCCGGGTCGTCGAATCTCCGCCCCTCATCCGGTTTCCGGCACAACCGAGGCGTCCCGGGGAATCCCGGCCTCGGTCGCTTCGGCCGCCCAGGCCCGGAGCTCCCCGAGCAGGGCCGCGTCGAAGGGCCTGCCCGCCCAGGCTTCCGGAAGCGGACCAAAGCTCGGGTCCTCCGCGGCGGCCCCTTGTTCGTCGGCTACGGAGGCGCAATCCGGGCAGGACTGGACGCGGTCCGCCCTCCCCCCCCGCACCCGAAGGTAAAGCGTCCCGTCGCCCTGCGCTCGAGTCGGCCCGAGAGCCACGGTGAAAGGCATCGTGGAGCCGAAGACCCAATCCCAGGATCCGTGCTCCCGCTCCCGGTCCGCCCAGGAGTCCACGGGCAGGACTCGACCCGGGTCTTCCGGTTCGCATGCCCCGTACCGGGCTGCCAGCTCCGCGAAGAGGACGTCCCGGACGTCCCGCACCGTCAGGCCCGGCAGGACATCCGCCAGGTTGCGCACCCGGGAGGGCACGGATGCCACCGCCCGGTCCCCGGCCGAGGGAATCCCGGCCAGGGAGGCCCGGAGGGCGTCCAGGTCCGAGCATACCAGGAGGGTCCCGTGGATCAGCACCGAGGGTCCGAAGTACCTCCGGGCCGTCCCGCAGACCTTGCCGCCCTCCACGAAGAGGGCTCCCCGGGGATCGCGGACCGTCTCGAGCCCCAGGCGGCGGAGGGCCGTCCCGACGAAATCCAGGGCATCGTCCACGACCCAGGCGTCCCGGTCCACCAGGAAGGACCAGTTCAGGTTCCCCCCGTCGTGGTAGACCGTCCCGCCTCCGCTCCGGCGCCGGAACACCGAAAAACCCGCCCCCGTCAACGCCTCCCTCCAGGGGTTCTGGTTCCGGCCGATCACCACGCAGGGATCGTCACGGTAGACCAGGAACACGGAGGACCCCCGTTCCCGGGATTCCAGGAGGGCGTCCTCCCAGGCGAGGTTCCTTGCGGGAGAGCGCTGTGTAGACTCGTAGGGTGTCCAGCTCACGTCTTCCAAGATACTGGAACCAGGAAGGAAACGCAAAATCCGTATAGTGTTACGAACCTTGTGAAGCCAAGGGCTGGATCTCCAGGCATGACCTAAGCCGCCGCATAGGAAGGGAGGTAGTCGACCTCCAGCTTGAGAGGTGTCGGATACCCCTTCACCCAGATCCTCCGTTGGGATTCCGTCAGGAAAGTCCGGCTCAGGAACGCCCTCCGGCTGAACATCTCCGTGAGGGCTTGCTCGATCCTTCTTCGGGGTATCCCCGCCGCCTCCCCGTGGACTCTATCCTGATCAGCCCTCCCTCCGATCCTGTACCGTTTCCTATAGTTGTGATGCACAAGGTAGCACAGGAGCCGGGACATCCCGTTGGCCACATTGCGGCTAAAGCAGACCGTCTCACGATGGAGGTTGGCCAGGTCCTTCCGGATCTCCCGATCCAGGTAGTTCGATGCGAACAGTGGATTAGAGAAAGTCCTCGGGAGCTCGGAATGGACCCGGAGGTGGGCGACCCTGTGGACCTCATCCTGGTTTCGGAAGAGTGGATTGTTGAAAAGGGCGTGCTGGTATTCCTTTTTCTCATCGGTGATTAGCACCAGAGGGAATCCTTCCCGGGCAGCCCTGTCCTCATGTATCCCGTCGAGAATGTCCCGGAAGGTCCTGCCGACCGCTCCCCGCTCGAAAGATACCCGGGGGTAGAGCTCCTCGGCCCGGGCTCTCTGGGAGGGCGTCATGGTGCCGGAGCGTCTGCGGGTGGCGTGGCTCGCGTCCAGGACGAACCGGGAGCCCGAGGTGATCGACAGGGTGATCTCACTAGGAAAGAATCGGGAGACCGTGAAAGACAAGAGGAATTATTACTGCCAAACAGTCGCCTTCTAAGCAATAGCAAATTGAAGTTTTACTCAATATATGTTATTAATCATATCTAATGAGGAATCCAACCTCAAACAGGTAAAATTAGACATCATAAAGATAGCCATGAGATAAGCGAACCCAACTATATAATACTTCGTGATATATGCGGAATCTCCTAACCTGAGGTTTGTATTTCCTACTCGAAAACACTTCGAAAACCACTTCCACGGATTGAATGAGGTTGCTGCTAACATGATACCAATATGGTGAAAACAGAAGGGATTTCATTCACTATGTAACATTTATTTGATTTAGCTATACATTATGTAGGTTCCTTGCCTTTTTTGCTTGCGTCATTCTCGGATCCGTTCTATACTCGGCACTACCAATTCCCAGGGAGCGCGCCGAATGATCAATTACGTCACGGGTGAGGATATAGAGGCACTGGCCAAGTCGGGGAACAGCCGGCTCGTCCTGGGCCCGAACGACAGGCTTACGGGCATAGCCCGGGAAAACTGCGAGCGCTACGGGATCAGCATCGTCGCACCGGGATCCGACACTTCGGCGGCTTCGCCTCGAAGCGGCGCCGGATCCCATGCCTCGCCCGCGGCTTCTTTCGTGCCCGAGTCCTTCCGCCCCTCAAGCGCCCCCGCCCGTGTCCCGAGAGCCGGGTCCGGCGGCTCCGGCCCCGAGGGCTACGACATCGAAGCCTGGAGAGCCGAGTTCCCGATCCTCAAGGAGGCCGTCCACCTGGCCAACTGCTCCCAGTCCCCCCAATGCGACCGGACCCGGGCCGCCGCGGAGGCCTACCTGGACAGCTGGGGCCACATGGGCATGGACTGGGACCGCTGGGTCCAGGAGGTCAACCTGGCCAAGGCGGAGTTCGCGCGGATCATCAACGCGGATCCCGAGGAGGTCGCGGTCGGGACTTCGGTGTCCGAGATCACCAGCACCATCGCCTCGGCCCTGGACTTCGGGGGCAAGCGGCGGAAGGTGGTCGTCACGGACGTGGAGTTCCCGACGGTGGGCCTGGTGTGGCTGGCCAACGAGAAGTACGGGGCCAAGGTCCAGTTCATCCCCGCCAAGAACGGGATGATCGAGCTGGACGACTACTCCCGGACGGTGGATAAGGACACCCTGATCACCTCCTTCTGCGACGTC
>ERZ795054.1586-NODE-1586-length-20935-cov-4.722701_pt1 | contig 20935 bp, 17 predicted proteins | sample MGYA00375138_ERZ795054 | MGnify/ENA primary metagenome ERZ795054 (study PRJEB30183, sample SAMN05720215) | anaerobic digester metagenome | isolation source: active sludge of municipal wastewater-treating anaerobic digesters | place: USA | collected 2014-12-23 ... | reverse complement strand
GGTGTAGGTGAGGGTGATGGTGTAGATACCAGGGGCGCTGTTCACGATATTGGCACCACCGGGTACCAGGGCATTCACTGCACCTCCCAGGTTGGTGTTCACCTTCACGCCGATGTTGCCGCCGCCGATATCGAGGGTGGTGTCGAGTTCGATCTTCCAGCCACCACTGTAGCGGAACTTCCAGTCACCGCCGCGGAGCTCCATGTCGGTGAGCGTCCAGGTCATGGTGTTCAGGTTGAAGGCAGACTCGTCCATCTGGGTGGAGGCTCCCCAACCGTCGGGGGTAGCAGCACCGATGATGCCCCAGTTGACGCGGGCGACAACCACTTTTCCTACCTCGGTATCGATAATCACATGGTACATGCCATCCTCAGGAACGGTGAACTTGGTGCTGGTCTCGGCCAGGCTGCCGCGCCAGAACTTGGCGAGCTTGGGCTCGTCGTTGGTGGGATTGGTGATCTCGGCAAAGTCGGTACCGGGACCCCAGGTCTTGCGGGTGCTTCCGGACACCTGTACGATGTTGAAGCCACCGGTAGCCTTGATGGGAATGTACAGTTCATACAGGGTTGCGCGCTCGGTCTGGTTGACCTCGTTGCGGGTCACGGCCATGCGGGCCTTGTCCACGAAATCATTGGAGACCACGGCGTCGCCCTTTACATAGAAACCGTCAAGAACGATAATGGGATCATCATCGTCGTCATCGTCCTTGTTGCAGCCCACGAAAGTGAAGCTGGAGGCAAGCAGGAGGGCCCAAAGCAGGGTCATCATTCTTTTGAAACTGATCTGTTTCATTGTTGATAAGGATTTGGTTAGAAAATTGGGTTTAAAATTGGACACAAATTATCACAATAGGTTAGGATTAGCGTCGGTAGCCCATTTCGGGATGGGGAAGGTACGGCGTTCGGGGGAGGAGGCATCTTTTTCCCACCAGGCCTTTTCCCATTCACCGAAGCGGATAAGGTCCTGGCGGCGATGGCCTTCGAGATAGAGCTCGCGTCCCCTTTCGGCCAGCAGCTGCACGAGGGTGGCCCCGCTCCAGGTGCTGACCCCGGCCCGCTGCCGTATCGGGTTGATCCATTCGTCTCCGCTGCGGCCCTGGCGGATCTCGGTCTCGGCCTTCATCAGGTAGAAATCACTGATACGGAAGAGGGGAAAGTCGTTGCTGAGGTTTTCCTTGGCGCCTTTCTTGATCTCATATTTTCCGGCCCTGGCCCCGGTAGTGCGGATTTGCTCAGGGGTGAAGTCGGGGGGCTGCATGTAGAGCGCGGGAAGATGGGGATCAATGACCAGGGGTTTGAAGGTCTCCCCGTCGATGATCTGATTGCCCTTGGTGTCGAACTGCGGACCGTAGATGTTCCATGCATCGCGGCGGATGTCGGCTGCTTCGTAGGTGTCGAAGTGGGTGGGGACGATGCAGAGTCCGTTCCACGGGCCCACCGGCATATCGTACTTGAGGTTGTGCTGGTAATGCAGGGTGCGCATGTGCAGGCGGAAGCCCTGGAAATTATCTTCATCATAAGGAATGCTGAAGATGATCTCGGGATTGGCCTCATTGGCCGTGGCGAAGGGCGAAAGCACATCGTTCACCAGGTTGTAGGGGCCGGCCAGGACGCTGTCGGTATATTGACCGGCCAGGGCCCACTGCGGGCTGCCCGTGTATACTTCGGCATTGAGGTAGAGCTTGGCCAGAAGGGCAAACCCGGCGTAGCGGGTGATCATGTACTTGTTGTCGATGGGCTTGAGTGCGGGCAGGGCGGCTGTTACCGTGGCCACCAGGCTGTCGAAGATCACCTCTCGCGCCACTTTGGAGGGCTTGTCGGGCACCCCGATGGTGGTGGTCAGGTAGGGTGCATCCCCGTAGTTGTCGATGAGCAGGTAATAGTAGAAGGAGCGGAGCACCTTGACCTCCGACATCTTGGCCCGGATGGCGTCGTTCTGCGGCAGGCCCAGCATCATATCAATCACCTGGTTGCAGGTGGTGATGCCTGTCCACATGGAACTCCACATGCGGTTGACGCCTTCATCGTCGTTGGTCCATTGGTGGCGGTGCATATTCCTCCATTTTCCTCCGTCGTCCCAGTCGCTGCCGCGGGTGGGGCCACAGAATTCATCGGAGCTTATTTCCTGGGCGAGGAACCACCAGCCTTCGTCATCGGCAAAGGGTTTCAGCTTGGTATAGGCGTCCACGCTGAGGTTGGCGATCTGGTTCTCATTTTCGGGGTACTTATCCCCGGGGATCTTGTCGAAGAGCTCTTCATCGAGCTTGGTGCAGGACCCCAGGGCCAGCACCAGTGCGAAAGCGATGAGATAGAAATATTTCGTTTTCATGACCGTGCTGCTTAGAAGGTTGCTTTGACACCAAAGGTGATAGAACGCGTTTTCGGGTATACATTGTACTGGTCGATGCCGAAGGAAAGGCCATCGATCTTGGTCTCAGGGTCTATGCCGGAATATCCTGTGATGGTGAGCAGGTTGTTGGAGGAGACGAATACGCTGAGGTCTTTCACCCACTTGGTCTTGGCTACATCAAAGTTATAGCTTAATGCCACATAATCAAGCTTCAGGAAGGAGGCATTCTCTACATAAATATCGGCGATGCTGGATCCGGACTCCCGTCCTTCGTTCCACCAGTCAACGGCGGCCGGAAGGGCATTGAGGGAGGGCAGGTTGCCGGCGTTTTCGAAGAACATGGCCGTGGCGTTGTACACATGGTTCCCCACCATGGCGCGGAAGGTCATGTCGAGGTTCCAGCGTTTGAAGAAGGTGAAGTTGTTGGTCCATCCCAGCTCCACATCGGGGGCGGCATTGGCTACCACGGTGCGCTTGGCTTCGCTGAGGTTGTCGGTGAACCCTCCGCTCTTCGATTCATAGATGAACTTTCCTTCCTTTAGGGTGACGTAGGTAGGCAGATAGAAGGCGCCGGTGGACTGGCCCACCATGATCCCGGTGACGTAGAACTCGTCGCCCACCATACCGCGGCCGGAGATATAGCCTTCCTTGCGGACGGCCCCTTCCTCGAAGTAGTCGCCCAGGTCGAGGATCTCGGTTTGGTTATGGGCCACGTTCAGGCTGGTCTTCCATTTGAAGTTCTCATGGTCGACGGCATAAGCCTGAACGTAGAGCTCAATGCCCTGGTTCTGCATGGCGCCGGAGTTGGCGTAGGTTTTTTGGGCAAGGTTTGGGGGCACGGGCACCGAATATTCCCCGAGCAGGTCGGTGGTTTTTTTCTTGTACACCTCCAAACTGCCGCTGATCTTGCTGTTGAGTACGGCGAAGTCGATCCCGATGTTGGTTTCGGCCGTTTCTTCCCACTTCAGGTCGGGGTTGGCGTTCCATGCGGGCTTGAAAGTGATGACTTCCTGTCCGGTTTCGGGGTTGATGGCGATGCCGCTGGGCTCCCATACCACGATGCTGCGGTATTCCCCGATCTCCTGGTTACCGGCCACGCCGTAGCTGGCCCTCAGCTTCAGCTGGTCGAGCCAGCGCAGGCCCTTCATGAACTCCTCGTTGCTCAGGGTCCACCCTGCGGCCACGGTGGGGAACCAGCCCCATTTGTTGTTGCTGCCGAACTTGGAGCTGCCGTCGCGGCGTAAGGAAGCGGTAGCGTAGTAAGTGTGTTTGTAGTTATACTGGGCCCGGCCGAAGAAGCCGATGAGGTTCCACTTTCCTTTCCAGGAATTGATGTCGCCCCATTTGATCTCCTGCAGGACCTGGAGGTTGGAGGGTCCGGCGTAGTCCGACTGTGCATTTCCCCCCTTGGCGAAGAAACCGCTCTTGACGGATTCCTGCCAGCTGTATCCCCCGAGGAGATCGAGCTGATGGTCTTCGGTAAACATGGTGGAGTAGGTGGTGGTGAGCTCCATCAGTTTTTCGGTGGTATTCTCGTATTCCTTCTTGCCGTGGCCGTTGTCGGCGGAGGCATACAGGTTGGCCGGACGGAAGTAGTTCTTGTTGTGGTCGTTGCGGATATAGCTGAAGCTGCCGCTGAAGATGAGGCCCTTCATCGGCTCGAAATCCGTACGGAAATTGCCCAGGTAACGCTTGGCGTCGCGGTCGTTGGTCACCTCGTTGATGATGGCCAGGGGGTTTTCATAGTTGAACACCCTGGAGGTCTGGTAATAGTCCCCATTGTCGTCATAGACGGGATCGGTGGGGTTTCGGGAGATGGCCTGGTATATGATGTCGTCCTTGTCCCATCCGTCATAGTTCTCGTAATCATTCTTCTCAAAGGTCCCCACCATATTTCCGGAGAAGCGGAGGATATCGTTGAAGGCGCTGTGCGTGAAGTTCATGCGGGCAGAAGTCCTTTCCTTGGAGGTCCCCTTCATTACACCCTGCCAGCTGGCCTGGGTGAGGCTGGCGTAATAGGTGCTGCGTAGGTTGCCCCCGGTGAGGCTGAGGTTGTTGGAGGTGGAAACTCCGGTACGGTAGATCTCATCCTGCCAATCGGTGCTGGAACCCCCGTCGGTAAACACTGAGTCTATAGTGGCGCTGGGATCGGTGAGCTGTTTTTCCTCGAGCAGTGACTGTGCGAAGTCACGCATCTCGCCGGCGGTAAGCACATCCAGCTTTTTAGCCACTTTCTCCAGGGATACCTGGGAGCTGAACTTCACCTCACTGAAGCTGGTCTCCTTGGCGCCCGGCTTGGCGGTCTTGCCCTTGCGGGTAGTGATGATGACCACCCCGTTGGCCCCGCGGGAGCCGTAGATGGCGGTGGAAGCGGCATCCTTGAGGATGTTGTAGGACTCGATGTCCTCCGGGGCGATGATGGTCGGGTCGGCCCCAGGCACCCCATCGATCACGAAGAGGGGCTGGGTGCTGGCGCTGAAGCCTGATGCCCCGCGGATGCGGACGGAGAAGCCCTCGTTGGGGTCGCCCCCCTTCTTGGTGATGGAAACCCCCGAAGCTTTGCCCTGCATGGCCTGGATGGGGTCGGTGATGACCCCGCCCTGCAGCTCTTCGGCGCCCACATTGCTCACGGCCCCCGTCTTGTCGGTCTTCTTCTGGGTGGCATAACCGATCACGATGAGGTTCTCCAGTTCGGTCACCGTGGGCTTCATCCGGATATCAAAGGTCCCCGGCTTCTCCACCAGGAGCTCCTGGGTAGCGTATCCGACATAGGATACCACCATGACCGATCCCTTGGGCAGGCTGAGAAGGTACTTCCCATCCAGGTCGGTGGTGGTGCCGTTGGTGGTCCCTTTCTGAAGCAGGGTCACTCCGATGAGCGGTTCTCCCGTGCCATCGTCCCTGACCATACCATTGATGTTCAGCACCTGGGCGTGCAACAACGTGCCGGCCAGCATGGTGCTGAAAAGCAAAAGGAGGCGTATGCCCCTGTAACGTAGCGTTGACTTCATGGTAAGTGTTTTTTCATTCATCCCGATCCAACACCTGTAGGAGGGTGTGCCAGGCGCGCCGGACCGTTTGCCCTCAGCCCGCCATGACGCGCAAATATAAGCACAGACATAGGTTTGTACCAAATTAAGCATCTCGTTATTTGAATGTAATCACCCCAGCTCGAGACGGACGGCATCCCACGGGTAAAAAGTGATACCTTTACTTTTCGGCCCTGTCGGAGGATACCGGTCCAGGGCACGCCAGTTTAGCAGGGAGTGTTTTCCGTCAGTGCACTTGACAGTCAATTCATTAGCTATGCATTATCCGTTCAGAAGCATATCCATCCTGTTTATCGTTTTCCTTCCGGCCCTCGTTTCAGCCCAGTTGGTGACTACGAACCCGGCCTTTCCCACCGACCAGGATGCCGTGGTGGTTTATTTCAACAGCAGCGAGGGGAATGCCGGGTTGGCCACCTATTCCGGCGATGTTTATGCACATACCGGGGTGATCACCGAAGCCAGTGTGTCGGCATCCGATTGGAAGTACGTCAAGACCGGCTGGGGACAGAACACGCCTGAGACGAGGCTGACCAAGATAGGCTCCACCCTGTACAAGCTGGAGGTAGGACCAAGTGTGAGGGCCTATTACGGGGTGCCGGCAGGGGAGAAGATACTGAAGATGGCCATGGTGTTCCGCAGCGATCTGCCGGTGAACAACGGGGGTTATTATGAAGGAAAGACGGCCAGTGGAGGGGATATCTTCATTGAACTTTTTGAATACGGGTTGAATGCTTCGCTCAATGCCCCCGCTTCAGGCTTCCTGCTTCCGGAAGCCGGGGACACCCTCGACCTGCTCCTTCGCGCCCAGGCGGCGGATTCCCTCTTTCTGTTCCTTAACGACAGCCTGCTGGTCTCAGGCACGGGCGACTCCCTGGCCTGGACCCTCGTGGCTGCCGGGGAAGGCAAGTATACCGTCAGTGGAGTGGCTAAAGATTCGCTGAACAGCGTGGCGGACTCCTTCTACTTCTTCATCCGCCCGCCCCTGACCATTGCCCCCTTGCCGGCAGGGGTCAGGCCGGGGTTCAATCCCGGTGGAACGGGCGAGGCCATCCTTTGCCTGTATGCCCCTCAAAAGCAGCATGTGTTCCTGATCGGCGATTTTACCGCATGGGAGCTTGATACCGCAGGCTATATGGCCCGTACGCCCGACTTGCAGTATTACTGGAAGCGGGTGAAAGGGCTGGATCCGGCAAAAGAGTATATCTATCAATACCTTGTGGATGGAGAGATCCGGATAGGGGATCCCTATGCCCATAAAGTGAGCGACCCATGGAACGATGCCTGGATCCCGGCTTCTTCCTATCCCGGCCTCATCCCCTATCCTGCCGGCAAGACCAGCGGCATCGCCAGCGTAATTCAGCTGCAACCCGAGGCGTATGCATGGCAGACTACCCAATTTACACCACCTCCACAGGATAAGCTCGTAGTGTATGAGCTGCTGGTCAGGGATTTTTCAGTCAAGCAGAACTTCCAGGGCGTCATCGACAGCCTGGGGTACCTCAAGCGCCTGGGGGTGAACGCCGTAGAGCTCATGCCAGTGAACGAGTTTGAAGGCAACCTCAGCTGGGGCTACAATCCAAACTTCTACTTCGCCGTGGATAAATACTACGGCAGGCCCAATGACCTGAAGCGGCTGGTCGACACCCTGCACAGCCTGGGCATCGCCGTAATCCTGGACGTGGTCTACAATCACACCTTCGGGTCGGGACCCTATGTCCAGCTTTACTGGGACAAGGCCAACAACCGCCCTTCCGCAGCCAGTCCCTTCTACAATATGACCCCACGTCACGACTTCAACGTGGGGTACGACATGAACCATGAGAGTGCCGCCACCCGCCGGCTGGTGGGCCGGGCGCTGAAATACTGGCTGGAGGAGTTCCGCGTGGACGGCTTCCGTTTCGACCTTTCCAAGGGTTTCACCCAGCGATACACCCTGGGCAATGCCAGTGCCATGGCCCAGTATGATGCCAGCCGCATCGCCATCCTGAGTGGCTATGCCGATACGGTGTGGTCGGTAAACCCCATGGCCCTGGTGATCCTGGAGCATTTTGCGGACAATACCGAGGAAGTGGAGCTGCAGTCGCGCGGGATGATGCTGTGGTCGAACCACAACCATGCCTTTGCCGAAGGCGTGATGGGTTATAATGGGGGGAACAAATCGGACCTGAACTGGATGTCGTGGAAATATCGTGGTTTCTCTGCCCCGCGGGCCATAGGGTATGCTGAGAGCCACGATGAGGAACGGCTGATGTACAAAGCCCTGCAATGGGGCGCTTCCAATGGGGGCTACCACATCAAGGACAGCGTGGTGGCGCTCCAGCGCATGCAGCTCAGCGCCCTCTTTCTGCTGGGCCTGCCCGGACCCAGGATGATATGGCAGTTCGGCGAGCTGGGATACGATTACTCTATCGACTACAACGGGCGCACCGGGGAAAAGCCGGTGCGCTGGGACTATTTCGGCCACACGCACCGGCGGGCGCTCTATTCCTTCTATTCCGCCATGAACGACCTGAGGGGCAGTACGGAAGCCTTTCATACCGGGGACTACGACATTTCCCTGGTGAGCGGGGTGAAGCAGGTGGTGCTGCGCCATCCGGATATGAATGCGCTCATCGTCGGAAATTTCGAGGTCACTGCCCAGGAAACGGAGCTTACCTTCCCTTCGGCGGGGATGTGGTACGATCACTTCAGCGGGGACTCGCTAAGACTGAAGACGACCTCCTACACCATTGACCTTGCGCCGGGTCAATTCCATCTTTTTACAGATAAAAGGCTGGAGCCCCCGGCAGGAGTGGAGCCGATATGGCGGCTCCCGCCCCAGTTTGAGCAGGGGATGCTTCATGTCTACCCCAATCCTTCTTCCGGTGACATCAGCTTTTACGTTGAGCTCCCCGATGGAATGGAGGGCAAAGCGAAGTTGGAGCTGAGCGATCTTGCAGGCCGCAGTGTTGGTTCCGTTGAACTGACGGTGAAAGGAAGGGTCGTCGTCCCCGTGAGCGATTTAGGGATCAATCTGGCCGTCGGAACCTACTTATGTACCATCACCCATGATGGGCGCAGCGAGACAGAGAAGCTGATCGTCAGATAGTTGAGAAGGTAATACACTATTCAATCTGATTCAATATCCTGTACTGATATGAGTACCAAGCCTCGCCTGAGCCTCGCCCAGATCATTAATATGAGTATGGGCTTTCTGGGGATACAGTTCGGTTTCGCATTGCAGAATGCCAACGCTTCCCGCATCCTGCTCACTTTTGGGGCTGACCTCCACGAGTTGAGCTGGTTCTGGCTGGTGGCCCCCATCACGGGGATGATAGTACAGCCTATCGTAGGTTATTTCAGCGACCGCACCTGGAACCGTCTGGGCCGCCGTCGTCCATATTTCCTGGCGGGGGCCCTGCTCACCAGCACGGCCCTTATCCTGATGCCCAATGCCCCCCATCTGGCCACCTTCATTGCCCCGATGTTCATAGGCGGCGGCCTTCTGATGATCATGGACGCCTCCATCAATATTTCTATGGAACCCTTCAGGGCCCTGGTGGCCGATAAACTTCCGGAGGAGCAGCATACCCTGGGTTTTTCCGTTCAGACCCTGCTCATCGGCATAGGGGCTGTGGTGGGATCCTGGCTGCCTTACATCCTGAGCGAATGGATTGGAATTTCCTCAACAGCGGAAGGCAAGGGTCTTGTACCCCCCAATGTCGTGTTCTCGTTTTATTTCGGTGCAGCTGTCCTGCTGTCCGCCATCCTTTGGACTATTTCCACTACATCGGAATATCCGCCAGCGTTCTATGCCGAAAAGAAGGCAGAAAAGAGTGTGAAATCAAAGGGTTTCTACATTCCCCGGACGATGTGGCAGCTGCTGATCGTGCAGTTCTTCTCCTGGTTCGCCCTCTTCTCGATGTGGGTGTATACCACGCCGGCGGTGGCGATGAACCTCTTTGGTACCAGCGATCCCAACAGTCCGGCTTACCAGGAAGCGGGAAACTGGGTGGGTATCCTTTTCGGGGTGTACAATGGTGTTTCCGCACTCATAGCCCTGAGCCTTCCGCTGATCGCAAGAAGGATCGGCAAACGCTTTACCCACGCCCTGGCCCTGAGCCTGGGAGGGTTATCTTTCCTGTCTTTTTTCATAATCCGTGATCCAATAATGCTATTGCTCCCGATGGTGGGGATCGGTATCGCCTGGGGAAGCATCCTGGCAATGCCCTATGCGCTGCTGGCCAGCAGCATCCCTCCGGAAAGGATGGGATTGTATATGGGGCTCTTCAATATGTCGATCACCATACCACAGATCGTGAACGGCATCTTCGGAGGGCTCATTCTGAAGTATTTCTTCCACGGCAACCCTATGCTTTCGTTGCTTATGGCAGGTGTGCTGATGATATTGGGCGCGGTGAGCGTGGTATTTGTAAAAGAAAAATCTCCCGAAGAAGGGGAATAGGGAAACCCGCGCGGTGTTCGTCGCTCTCGCTGGGGAAGTGGAAAGGAGGGAGTTTGAGTGCGAGCAAGAGGTAAAAACAGCGCGGTGTTCGTCGCTCTCGCTCCTCACACTCGCGCTGTTTTTGTGGGCCCACCTGGACTTGAACCAGGGACCGACTGATTATGAGTCAGTTGCTCTGACCACTGAGCTATAGGCCCTTGGGATTGGCATCCCCTGAGTAACAGGATGGCAAATTTACGCATTTTTGCAGGCAGTACAACACTTCCCGCAGATGGTGCACTTAGGTAATCTTGTTCTGGATTTCGGAGGCGTGGTGCTCGACCTTCACCCGGAGCGCAGCAGTCAGGCATTTCAGGCGCTGCTCCCGGAGGGGGAGGTACTGGAAACATACTGGCCGGAAGCGATGCGGCACATCATGGACTATGAAGCGGGCCGGCTGGAAACACCGGACTTTTTTCACCGCTTGAAAGTATTGATGGGCAAGGACACGAGCATTGCAGACCTCCAGCATGCCTGGAACCTCATGCTTGGAGAGCTCCCCCCTCATCGGGCGGAACTGCTGTGCAAGGTCCGCAGGCACTACCACTGCTATCTGCTCAGTAACTCCAACGGTGCCCACTACGACCGTTACACAGAGGACCTGCGCCTTGCCTATGGCCCTGAGGGGCTGGCTGGTCTTTTCGATGGATTGGTGTTTTCCTTTCAGGAAGGATGCCTGAAGCCCGGCCCGGAGATTTACCGCATCCTCATGCACCGGTTTGCCCTGGATCCTTCGGCCTCGGTGTTCATCGACGACCGCCTGGAAAACGTGGAAGGCGCCCGGCAGGTCGGGATGAAGGCTATCTGGCTGAAGGAAGGAATGGAGCTGGCCTCCCTTTTCACTGAAGAAGGCCGGCTGAAGGGGATATGATAATCCGGTCCAGATTCATTACGATGTGATTGCCTGAAGGGATGCTCGCCCCGGTCACTTTTCACTTCAAACTCTAATACGCTCTCCCGATTTCCCCGAACACCTCCTTCACCTGGTCCAGAGTTTCGGTTTTCATCAGCTGGAGCTTGAAGGGTTTGAAGTCCGGGAGCCCTTTGAAGTACCTGGCATAGTGCTTTCGGATCTCCAACACTGCCAGGCGTTCGCCCTTGCGTGAGATGGAGCGTTCCAGGTGACCCAGGCTCACTTCGAGGCGTTCGGCAAGGGTAGGAGGTGCGCAGGCCGTCCCGGTTTCAAGAAAGGAGCGTACTTCCCTGAATATCCACGGGTAGCCGATCATCGCCCGGCCGATCATCAGTCCGTCCACCCCGTAGCGGTCCAGCTTCTCCCGGGCAGTTTCCGGGGAGATCACGTCCCCATTGCCTATGATGGGGATGTGCATACGCGGGTTGTTCTTCACCTCGGCGATCATGGACCAGTCGGCTGTGCCACCGTATAATTGCCTGGCGGTGCGCCCGTGGATGGAGATCATGGATATTCCTGCATCCTGAAGGCGTTCGGCAACCTCCACGATGGGCTTGAGCGAATCGTCCCAACCGATGCGGGTCTTTACGGTAACGGGTACCTTAACCGCCTGGACCACGGCTGAGGCGATGCTCACCATGCGGTCGGGATCCTTGAGCATCGCAGCCCCTGCGCCCTTGGCGATCACCTTCTTCACCGGGCAGCCGAAGTTGAGGTCGATCACATCGGGGCCGGCTGCTTCGGTAATGCGGGCCGCTTCCACCATGGCTTCCACCCGGTGGCCGAAAAGCTGTATCCCCACCGGACGTTCGTTTTCGAGCACATCCAGCTTGTTGAGTGTCTTGCGGGCTTCCCGCAACAGGCCTTCCGAAGAGGCGAACTCGGTGAAGACCATATCCGCTCCATGCTGACGGCAGAGTGCACGGAAGGGAGGGTCGGTGATGTCCTCCATAGGGGCGGCCAGCAGGGGAGTCTTACGGTCGATCAACAGGGGTCCGATATGCATACAGGGGCCTTAGTCATTATTTATTGTGAACGCCCGTATTTCCTATGCTGTGCCGTCGCCAGGGGTGGTCTGCCTTCGTTGCCAGAGCATGCGGAGGCCAAGGAAGGTCAACATAAGGCTGAAAGCCACGAACCATCCCTCAAAGGGCAGGCTGAGGGTTTCGGGGTCCTGTGTTATCGTACCGCGGGCATGCAGCCAATACACCAGTACTACGGCCAGGTTGTTAAGGGTATGCATAAGTACCGGCACCCAGAGGTTGCGGGTCCAGAGGAAGGCATATCCCAGCAGCAGGCCCAGCAGCATCCTGGGGAAGAATCCGAAGAACTGCAGGTGGAGGGCGCTGAAGGCTATGGCGGATAGCGTCACGCCCAGGTGGCTGCTGCGGGTCCAGCGGATCAGCAGCGGCTGCAGGGTACCCCTGAACAGCAGTTCTTCTCCCAGGCCGGGGATCAGGGCCATGATAAGGATGTTCAGGAGGAGGCTGGTGGGGCCCATGTCCGAGAGAAAGGCATCACTGAGGGCGGTGGCCTGGGCTTCCTGTTTGCGCATCCAGCCTTCCATTCCGTCCAGGGCTGCGGGCAGGTCCAGGGAGGCGTTCCATTCAATCACCACATTCAGCGCAGGCAATGCCATGGGAAGCAGCAGAAGGGCGGTGAGCCAGGGGATGGCGAGGGTGCGGGTCTGCAGCCTCAGGGCGGCGGCCGCGCCACGGCGGCCGTACAGGGCCAGGGCGGTAATGAAGGAAGGTACGAAGAACACTCCCACCTGGTTGATCAGTTGTCCGGTGCGCAGCCAGGACAGGCCCCCGGGCAGATCGACCGCGGCGGCTCCTGCGCTAACCACCTCCATGCCGAACACGGCGCTTCCCAGGAGCAGGGCCAGTCCGGAGAAGGCCAGGATGCATAGCAGCCAGATGATGAGGAAGAGGAGGATGGCACCGGAAGGCCTATGTGGGTGGAGCATCAGGTTTTTGGGATAGGGGGAGTTCAGGTCAGGTTAGGGCGGGTTGTCGGAGAGACATAAAAAACGGCTGCACCCAAGAAGGGGCAGCCGTTTCATATTTCATATCCTGCGTCAAAGGCCTTCTTTGTGAAGCTTTTTTCGCGTTGAGTAGTTGATCTTGAAGGCACCGGCCTGGCGAAGTTCCTGTTTGACATCTGTCACAATTCCCATTTTGGTTTCGCCATGGACCTTCATGGAGGTCGTAAGGAACTTACGGTCCACTTCATCCCGTGCTTCGCGTTCGGTGGCAATGAACTCCTGGATGTCGCCCACAGTATGATAGCTGTCGTTCAGCTGAATACGGCTTTCGGTACCGTAGAGTTCTGATTTCATCGGGGGGCCGATGTAGATAAAGCTGACGAGCGACTTTTTTTCGAGTTTTTGCACTTCCGTGGCTTCAGGGGCCTTGATCTTGACCAGCAGTGTTGTTTCCCTCATCACAGTGGTGACCATGAAGAAGAACAGGAGCATGAAAATAATGTCCGGAAGGGATGCGGTGGAGATCCCTGGGTTACCTCCAGCTTTTTTCTTTTTGAATCTGGACATGGCTAATTATCTCCTACATTTTCAGGTTCGGCTTCTGAGATCGAGATCGGGACGGCTTGCTGTACGGCCTTTTTCTGATCCTCGTTGATCAGCTTTTCAAAGTCCATTCCGAAGTATTTACGCGACAACTCGTTGCGGAGTTCGTTCACGGCGGCAGCCAGCTCGTTCTGCACCTGGATGTACATATCGTAGGAGGTGCCGCGGTCGTTCTTGAGCGAGATGATCCCTTTGGAGACAAAGACGGTTCCCAGCAAGGGGATGGTTTCTTCCTTGACTTCGGGGAAACGCTCGTCATCGATATGGATACTGAGGAATTCCTTGGCTTCATCCTTAAGGTAGCGGATGTCGCCGGGCTTATCCCTGACAAGGAGCTGATCGTTCCGGTTCACGAGAACCTTGAAGATATTGCGTTCTTTGACGTCCGGGATGGGTTGGTTGGGATCGGGAGGAGGAGGAAGGATACGCGCGATACCTGTATCCACATCCATGGTGGTAGTCACCAGGAAGAAGATCAACAGGAGGAACGCGATGTCCGCCATTGACCCGGCATTGATCTCACCTACAGGTCTTCTCATTGTACTGGGATTATTTTTTGAATATGCTGGCCACGGCTGAGAAAAGCACCGTAAGCAGGGCCAGGCCACCGAGGATATAGGTGCCGATCAGGGCTGCGCTGACCACCCTGGCGCTGGTTGGGGTGATGTCGCCGTTATTGTAGGCCAGTTGAAGCACTTCGCCTTCGAGGCTGTCGCTGGCCATGAGCCAGGAGATGAGCCCAATGGCGACGAGCAGGCCGATGGCGAGCACGGCACGCATCGCATTGCGGGGGTTGTCGATGATCTGGTAGATCGGGAAAACGAACACCAGCACAAGGGCAATCCCGATGGCGATGTAGGTCATCCAGGAGAAGGGATTGAGGATCTTGTCCTGAAGGTTCGGGTCATTCGCCATGACCGTATCACCCTTCGCCCATATGATCGCTACGAGCAGCACGGCCAGGGCCATGAGGATGGTGGTTATGACCCGGAATACATTATGAACGACCTTTTCCATCAGACTACTTTTTGGAAGATTCGTACTTGGCCAGGATGTCGATATAGGAAATGGTACTGTCTTCCATGTCGTTCACCAGGCTATCCACCTTGGATACGATATAGTTGTAAAAGATCTGCAGGATGATGGCCACGATCAGACCGAACACGGTGGTCAACAGAGCGACCTTGATACCGCTGGCAACTACGGTGGGAGAGATGTCTCCTGCCTCGGCGATGGCATCGAAGGCCTGGATCATACCCACCACCGTTCCGAGGAACCCGAGCATAGGGGCGAGGGCGATGAAGAGGTTGATCCAGCTCAGGCCTTTTTCCAGCCGGCCCATGAGCACGCTGCCGTAGGCAACCACGGATTTCTCTACGCCTTCAATGCCTTCATTGAACTTGTCCATACCCTGATAGAAGATGCCTGCTACGGGTCCGCGGGTATTCTTGCAAACTTCCTTGGCGGCTTCCAATCCGCCATTGGCGAGGGCCGTCTCCACTTTATTCAACAGTTTCTGGGTGTTGGAGGAGGAGAGGTTGAGGTAAATGATGCGTTCGATGGCCAGGGCCAGACCGAAGATGAGGGTCAGCAGGATGATGCCCATAAAGCCGGCGCCCCCTTCGATGAACTTCTCTTTGATGACCTGATGGAACCCCTGTTCTTCTGCCGGGGCCTCCAGCGTTTCGGCCGGCGCGGCGGCCATGCCCGTATCGGCGGTCATCGCGGCGCTGTCCACCACTTCTTGGGCCTGATCGGCTGCTGCGTTCTCATCCTGGGCGTTCACGTTCCAGGTGAAACCGAAGGTCAGCAGTGCTGCGATCGACAGTAAGGCAACCAGTTTTTTCATAGCGACAGATGTGTTTGTTTGGAATTGGGGAATTGTTTGAGGTTAAAATCCTTTGGCGGAGAGAGTGGGATTCGAACCCACGATACCCTTTTGGGGTATACACACTTTCCAGGCGTGCGCCTTCGACCACTCGGCCATCTCTCCGTATTGCCCACGTTTCAAGGGACGTTCACGCTCCATGTAAGGCGGGGCTAAATTATGAAAATTTTCAACATAGGCATTGGCCCCATTCTAAATTAATTCTAAAGAAGCCCGGGTCCGGGTTGTTGCTATAAAATTGTTAATCAATGAGATAAAAATAGTCGCCGGGACAGGTGCGAGACCATGCCGGGTCAGGGAACGGGCTGTTGAAAAAGTTAAAGGGGAAGGTTGAACAGACGGGCGTAAAGCTGGTGCACATTGGCCACGCCCACCAGTTCCAGTCCGTCGCCGGCTTTACGCAGGCCTTTCAGCGAGGCCCTGGGCACGAACATGCGGCTGAAGCCCATGCGGGCGGCCTCGGCCACACGCTGTTCCAGCCGGCTCACGGCCCTCACTTCGCCCGACAGCCCTACCTCACCGCTGAAACACACCTGGGGGTCCAGGGGGCTATCTTCAGCTGAGGACAATACGGCCCCCACCACGGCCAGGTCGATGGCCGGGTCGTCGACACGAATACCGCCGGCAATGTTGAGGAAGACATCCTTGGCGGCCAGCCGGAACCCGCTTCGTTTCTCAAGGACCGCCAGCAACATATTCAGCCGGCGAAGGTCGAAACCGGTGGCCGAGCGCTGGGGGGTGCCGTAGGCGGCAGTGCTCACCAGGGCCTGCACCTCGATCAGCATGGGCCGCAGCCCTTCGAGGGTGGAGGCGATGCATACCCCGCTCAAGGGCTCTTCGTGATGGCTGATCAGGATTTCAGAGGGGTTCAGGATCTCCCGCATGCCGCGGTCGCTCATCTCGAACAGGGCCACTTCGGCTGTGGAACCGTAACGGTTCTTGCTGGCCCTGAGCACACGGTATCCGTAATTGCGGTCCCCCTCAAACTGCAGTACCACGTCCACCATGTGTTCCAGCACCTTGGGGCCAGCCAGCTGCCCGTCCTTGGTAATGTGCCCGATCAGTACCACTGGTGTGGCCGTAGTTTTGGCAAACTTCTGAAGCTCGGCCGTACATTCCCTGATCTGGGAAATGCTGCCCGCTGTGGATTCGATGTACTGGCTCTGCAGGGTCTGGATGGAATCCACGATCACCAGGTCAGGGCGCATGCGCTCCAGGTGCTGCAGGATGCCCTGGGTGGAGGTTTCCGTCAGTACATAGCAATCCCCCAGCGATTCTCCGAGGCGGACGGCACGCATGCGGATCTGCTGCTCGCTCTCTTCTCCTGTAACATACAATACTTTGCACCCTTTCATGCGCATGGCCGACTGCAGGGTGAGGGTCGACTTTCCGATGCCCGGCTCCCCTCCGATCAGCACCAGGGATCCTGGTACCAGGCCCCCGCCCAGTACCCGGTCCATCTCGCCCAGGGCCGTACTGATGCGCTCCTGCCGGTCGAGGCTGATCTCGTCCAGGCGCTTGGGCTGGGCAGCACCCTCGGCACCCGTGCGCTTCCAACCACTGCCGCTCTCTTTCTGCAGCAGCTCCTCCGCAAAAGTGTTCCATTCCCCACAGGAAGGACAGCGTCCGAGAAATTTCGGGCTCTCATGACCGCAGGATTGGCAGAAATAGGCGGAGCGGGTTTTGGACATGGGGATATTCTATGTTCTATGTTCTATGTTCTATGTTCTATGTTCTCCGGTCCCTCAGCCTGGCACTGAGCTTGTCGAAGTGCTGTCGAAGGGTGTTCTGTCATCAATACGTTCTGGTTTCTGACAGCGAAGGCGGTGATTGGCAGCTGAAGGGTATGGATTGCTCTTATTCTTATTCGCTTTGTCCGGGGTTCGCTGTTCTTATCCGTTCTTCGATGGCTGTGGTAGAGTATCCCGGGAGGTAATCCAGGGTGACCACCTGGCCGCCTTTCGCCATTACGATATCGGAGCCAACGATGTTTTCGACCGCATAATCGCTCCCTTTCACAAGGATATCGGGCTGCAGACTGCGGATGAGTTCAAGCGGGGTGTCTTCCCCGAAAAGGATGATGTAATCGACAAAACCCAGGCCGGCCAGTACCATGGCGCGGCCAGTTTCGTCGTTGATGGGGCGGTGAGGCCCCTTGAGGCGGCGCACGCTGGCGTCGGTATTCAATCCGATGACCATAAGGTCGGCCAGGCGGGCGGCCCGGCTAAGGTAATCGATATGTCCGCGGTGAAGGATGTCGAAGCATCCGTTGGTGAACACCACGGAAGCCTGGCCTTCATGCAGCAGGGCGGCGAGGCGGGAAGCGCTTCCCTCGGGGAAGATCTTAAGGGCCGGATCAGGCGTTCTGGACATGATTACGATTGATTACCGGCAGGAGCAGCACGGCGGCCAGTCCGGCCAGGATGATCATCAAAGTCTGGGCAGTCCAGGCCAGCCAGCCCAGGGCATAGCCGGTGGTTGCTGCCACGCCGTATATGGATGTCACTTCCGCGATGATCGCCGGATAAATCCCTATCCCACCCTGGACGATCATGATGCCGATCGATCCGAAAACGAGCATGGCCAGCCCTGCTTCGGGACCCAGTCCGGAAGTTCCGGGAAAGCTGAAGAAGCATAGGTAGATCATCAGGTAGTACAGCCCCCAGATCAGCAGCGACTGGAAGATGAAGAGGAAGGGGCGTTCGATGCGGGCGATGGAGATCAGTCCTTCGATCAGTCCAAGGATAAGCCCACGCAGTTTTTGGTACAGCCGAAAGTGAGCAAAGCGTTTGCGGATGAGGTAGAGGAAGGCGGAAAGGGCCACCAGCGAGCCCAGGAGGATCAGCCATAACGCGGCACCATCCTGCAGGAACTGGAATCGTTCGGACAAGGGCATCCAGATCTTGTCGTAAACATAATCCTTGATTCTTCCCCATTGCAGCACCAGGGTCAGCAGGAAGAGGCCGCCGAAAATGACCAGGTCGATCACCCGTTCCACGATTACGGTGCCGAAGGATTTCTCGAAGGGCACCTTTTCATAGCGGGCCAGGGCTGTACAACGGGTTACTTCCCCCAGGCGGGGCAGGGCCAGGTTGGCGAAATATCCTACCATGACGCAGGAGAAGGAATTGATGAGGCGTGGCCGGTAGCCCATGGGCTTCAACAGGATCATCCAGCGCATGGCCCTCACCAGGTGGCTGAGCACGCCCAGCACTATGGCGAGCAGGGCCCACCAGTAATTGGCTCCCCAGAAGGAATCCCAGATCTCGGCCTGTTGCTCAGGGCTCAGCTTTCGCAGGAACAGCCAGATGAACAGGGCGCCGAGGCCAAGGAAGAACAGCAGTTTGGCCGCCGATAGCAGTCGTTTGTTCAACTCAGGTCAGTTGGTTGTGGAAATCGGGGAACAGGATCACCGGCTGGAAGGCGGGGGCCTGTTCCACATCGATGGAAGCATAGGAGACTATGATGATCAGGTCGCCTACCTCAACCTTGCGTGCTGCGGCACCATTGAGCCCAATGGTGCCGGAGCCGCGCTCACCACGGATCACATAGGTGTCGAAACGCTCCCCGTTATTGATATTGTACACATGCACCCGCTCAAACTCTATGAGGCGTGCGGCCTCCATGAGGTTCTCATCGATGGTGATGCTCCCCATATAGTTGAGGTTCGATTGGGTGACCGTTGCCCGGTGAATCTTCGATTTCAGGATCTCGATCTGCATAGGGCGCAAAACTACGAATAAAGCATCATATTGTCGATCAGACGTATCCTGCCCAGGTTCACGGCCACGAAGGCGGCGCAGGGCTCCGGAGGTTCCGGCCAGTGCTGCAGTGGCTGCAGGTCGGATGTCCGGGCTATACTGAAGTATTCCACGCTCATCCCCGGCACTCCATTAAGACGGTCGGTGGCATAGTTCACCAGGTATTCCACGGTCTTTTCCCTGCTCATCTCCCTCACCTTACTCAGGGTGTCGTGGATGACAGGAGCTACAGCCCTTTCCGGGAGGCTGAGGCGTTGGTTGCGGGAGCTCATGGCCAGTCCGTCGGCTTCCCTTACGATAGGGCAGGGGATGATCTCCACTCCCAGGCCGAGTTGTTTCACCAGGGCCTGGATGATACGCAGCTGTTGGTAGTCCTTCTCCCCGAAGTAGGCCCGGGCTGGCTCCACGATATCGAACAGACGGCGGACCACTACGGCTACTCCATGGAAATGGCCCGGTCGAAAGGCACCTTCCATCACGGTTTCCAGGGGGCCGAAGATGTATTGCTCCTTGACCTCTTCAGGGTACATCTCTTCCGCAGATGGGGCAAAGACCGCATGACAACCTGCTGCCCGCAGCATCTCGAGGTCGGTGTCGAGGGTGCGGGGGTATTTGGCAAGGTCTTCCTTATTGTTGAATTGAATGGGATTGACGAAGATGCTGACGACGGTGACGTCGTTCTCTTTCACCGAGCGGCGAACGAGCTCGAGGTGGCCTTCGTGTAGGGCGCCCATGGTGGGGACGAAGCCGATGGAATCTGCATCCTTGCGGTGGCATTCCAGCCAGCTGCGGATGGCGCTGATGGTGGTAAAGACTTCCACTATGGATCGATGGTTTATTTAGGCGGAGCTGCTGAAGGGGTGGCCGGGGCCGGAGGGCGGGCCAGGATGATCAGCATGTCTTTTTCCAGGGTCTCGGCCGGGGTTTCGGTGATGCGCCCCATCTCCTTCCCTTTTCGGTAAAAAATGAAGGTAGGGACCCGTTCCACACCGAGTTCGTCGAGATCCAGTCCCCTGGCCTCCTTGGCTCTGTCCACCCCTACGAGGGTGAGTCGTTGCTCGTCAATACCTGCCTCATCCAGGATGCGGAAGAAGCGCGGGACCTCGCGCTGGCTGTCGGAACACCAGGATCCAAGCACGATGGTTGCCTCCCAGTCGGAGGGAAGCTTCTTAAGTATCTCAATGATTTTCTGATCCGGTTCGTACTGCCGGTATTCTTCCTCATAGTAGCGCCCGAAGACCTCCCCTTTCAGTCCATCGCGGTTAAGATAGCCGCTGAGTACTTCAGTGCCCAGCTTTTTGTCGATGATCACCTTGTTCACTTCCTGGGCGGTGAATGCCCCCGGGAGAAGGGCGGTGAGCACTATCAGGACAATGATTCCCTTAGTCTTCATTTTCATCGTTTAACGCAAATGTAGTCATTTGCAGCACAGCAGCCGCCAGCGTTTGGAAATCAGCGGGGGCATTATTATATTTGGCCCACAGGTATACCAAGACGCAAACCCCATAACCATAGCCTATGAAACAACCCCTTACACCTTCAACGCAGGAGAAAGGCAGCCTTGAGCAGAAGATCAAGGCCTATTCTCTCGCTGCTGCGGCCATCCTGGCCGTGCAGCCTGCTGCCGGGGCGGTCGTTTATACCGACCTGGTTCCGGATTCCACCTATTCAGGATCGAATGCCGATTTCCTTCTGGATCTCAACAACGATGGAGTGGACGACTTCAACATCCAGTTCACCGTGGGTACCGCCTCGCGCTCAGTGCGTATCCTACCCAGTGCGGGCAACGAGGTGCTGGGATCCAGCGGTGGAGCGTACTTCTATCCCTTCGCACTGAACCTCAACGACCCCATCGGGGGGGGGCAGGCCACCTGGAACGGCACGGCCAACGGCGGATACCC
>ERZ795054.1582-NODE-1582-length-20980-cov-6.530609_pt1 | contig 20980 bp, 17 predicted proteins | sample MGYA00375138_ERZ795054 | MGnify/ENA primary metagenome ERZ795054 (study PRJEB30183, sample SAMN05720215) | anaerobic digester metagenome | isolation source: active sludge of municipal wastewater-treating anaerobic digesters | place: USA | collected 2014-12-23 ... | reverse complement strand
AGCTACATTATGAGGAAAATTTACGCTTTTCTGGCGCCGGTTTTAATGCTGGGGGTCGTATTTCTGGCCTCCTGCACCCTTATCATCAACAGGATGGGCGACTCGCTCTCTTCGCAGTCGGGCGGCAACACCTTCACTATGGACGACGATCCCGAGCTGATCGGTCAGGCGCTTCCTTTCGCGCTGAAAATGTACGAGACGCTTCTCGATAAATCCCCCAAAAACGCGAACCTTCACCTCACGACCGCCAGCGGCTTTGTATCGTATGCGAATGCATTCGTCGAAACGCCGGCCATGATGATGACGGATGACGAGTTCACGAAAAAACAGGCCCAGTTACAGCGGGCGAAGAGACTTTACATCAGGGGACGTGATTACGCACTGAAGGGGATTGAACTTCGCCACAAAGGATTCCTCGAGAGCATAGAGCGGGATGATTTCACAACGGCTTTCATTAAATTTACGCCCGACGACGTTCCTTTTATGTACTGGGCCGCAGCGGGCTGGATGGCCGCATATGCGGTCGACGGATTCGATTTCGAGCTTGGCACCACCATATCACGGGCCGTGGCGATCATGAAAAAGGCCCTCGAACTGGATGAAAAATACGACAACGGCGCAATTCATGACTTTTTCATTTCATTTTACGGGGCCCTGCCCGAATCCATGGGCGGCAGCCTGGAAAAGGCGAAAATTCATTTTGAGCGTGCGATCGAGCTTTCTGAGGGATGCAAGGCGTCGCCGTACGTATCATATGCCGCCACGGTATCGATAAAAAAGCAGGACGAAGCGGAATTCACCAGTCTTCTGGAAAAGGCGCTTGAGATCGATATAAACGCAAAGCCTGAAAGCCGCCTGGCGAACGTCATTGCCCAGCGGAAGGCGCAATGGTATCTCGATCACAAGGAAGACAAATTTTTATTGGGATCAGAATAAGGAGCTTAGTGATGCGATTGAAAAAAACGGTTACAGCATGTCTGATTGCAGTCATGGCCGTAATGCCGCTCAAGGCAATGGTCATCAAGGTGGGGAGCATCGCCCCTGAGGGGTCTCCATGGGACGTGGCCCTGAAGAAGATCGCCGTTCAATGGAATAAAATTTCCGGAGGCGAACTGACGCTGAAGATATATCCGGGGGGGATTGTGGGAGCCGAACCCGACATGATACGAAAAATGCGCATCGGCCAGCTCCAGGCCGCGATATTCACCGGAGTGGGGATGAGCTATATTTCACCCGAAGTCCTTTCCCTGAGCCTTCCGTTCCTTGTCGACAACGACGACGAGCTCGATTACCTGATGCTGAAAACCACTCCATACTTCAATGAACTGATCAAGAAGAAGGGATTCCATGTCGTAACCTGGTCCAAAGCAGGGTGGGTCAATCTTTTCAGCAAAAAAAAGGTCATATACCCGGCCGACCTCAAGGCCATGCCGCTTGCGGTGTCCGAGGCTGACCCGGACATGCTGCAGTCGTGGCGGGCGATCGGATTCAATGCGGTGCCGCTGGCCACAAACGATATCATGACCGGGCTTCAAAGCGGAATGATCGAATCATTCTATGCCCCCCCGCTCGTTTCAGCCGCATTTCAGTGGTTCGCGCTCGCGCCTAATATGAGCGACCTGAGGATCGCCCCAATGGTCGGCGGATTCGTTGTTACTGAAAAAACCTGGCAGCAGATCCCGGATGCGCTAAAGCCGAAACTTGCCGAAGCGACCAAAAAAATAGTCGTCGACCTTTATGCCGATACCATAAGGCTCGAGAAAGAAGCCGTTGCGACCATGAAAAAGCACAAGCTCGTCATACATCATATCCCTGCCGACATCGTTCCCCTGTGGAGAAAGGAGTCAGAGATAGGATACAAGGTGTTCATCGGTAAAACATTTCCCAGAAGTTTCTATGACGAACTGAAAGCATATATCGCCGATTATCGAAGCAAAAAGAAATAGATTAAAGAAATGATAAAGATAGAGATGTCAAAGATACCCGGTTTTTGTAGAAATGCTTTTCATCGTCTGGAAAATTACTTTTCGTTCGTTCTCCTCTTCCTTCTCGCGCTGTTTCCCGTGATGGAAATCATCGCGCGTTCCTTTTTCAGGACCGGAGTGCCTTCATCCACCGAGTATATTCAGCATATCGTGCTCTGGATCACCTTCGTCGGCGGCATGATCACGTCCCGTGAAGGAAAGCACCTCTCGGTCTCGATCGGCATCGACTCTCTAAGAGGCATTCCCAAAAATATCGCAAGCGCGGTTACGGCCTTCATCGCTTCAAGCACGATGGTCAGCATCGCATGGTGTACCCTCTCCATGGTTTTTATGGGCTTTGATCCTGAGATCAATGTCGGGATCTTTCCGATACGCCTGATCACGATAATAATGCCGATTGGCTATCTCATTATAGCAATAAGGTTTATAACCAGGATCGAGGAAAAAGCGATACAATATGTATCCGCGACCGGTATTTTAGTGGGAACCGTCTTCTCGATTCAGTCAATCATCAATCTTATCATGGCGTTTGATTGCCGGATTCCGCAGTTTTTCGACAGCGCAGCCATCGCAATCGGTTCTTTCCTTCCGCATATTGCCGCGCCTGTCGTCGTTCTTATTATAATTGCGGCATTTTTCGGCATGCCGATTTTCATAACACTGGGAGGCATAGCCTATTATCTTTTTGCGAGATCCGGCGGGTCCCTTGAAGTGATACCCAATGAGGCCTATGTAATGCTCATCAGCCACTCGATTCCGGCCATCCCGCTTTTTACCCTCGCCGGATTCATACTCTCGGAAAGCAAGGCGGGCGAACGACTGGTGAACCTTTTCAAGGCATGGTTCGGATGGCTTCCGGGCGGCATGGCGATAATGGCGATACTCGTGTGCACGTTTTTCACGACTTTTACCGGGGCTTCCGGCGTAACGATACTTGCACTGGGCGGGCTTTTATCGTACATACTCGTCGAGAGCGTCAAGTATTCAAAAAGCTTCAGCACGGGATTATTGACCGCATCGGGAAGCATTGGCCTCTTGTTTCCTCCGAGCCTGCCGGTCATCCTCTACGGCGTTGTTGCGCAGATCAGCATCAAGGACATGTTCCTCGGCGGCCTCATACCCGGGTGCATCATGGTGGTGGTACTCTCGGCATATGGCATATTTACCGCAGTCAACAAAAAGGTTGAAAGAATCCCCTTCAATCCGAGGGACGCACTGTTCTCGATCCGTGAATCGATCTGGGAGCTGCTGCTTCCTTTCATAATCTTTCTCGGCTATTTCGGGGGTTTCACCACAATCGTCGAGACGGGTGGAGTTGCGGTTTTGTATTCCCTGATAATCACGATGATCGTTCACCGGGATATCACCGTCAAAAAAATACCGGATCTCATGCTGAAGTGCATGCCGATCATCGGCGGGGTTCTGGTGATACTGGCACTCTCGAGGGGCCTGTCCTATTACATTGTCGACGCTGAAATTCCAATGAACCTCAGCATGTGGGTAAAGGACCATATACATTCGCGGGTGTTATTTCTGCTGCTCCTGAACCTGGCGCTCCTGGTGACAGGGTGTCTCATGGATATTTTTTCTGCTATTATGGTTGTCGTTCCCCTGATAATCCCCCTGGGAGAGGTTTTCGGGATTCATCCGGTCCACCTGGGGATTATTTTCCTGGCAAACCTCGAACTGGGTTATTTGACTCCGCCAGTCGGTTTGAATTTGTTTCTCGCATCCTACCGGTTCGAGGAAAGTTTATCGACGATATACAGATATACTCTTCCCTTTTTGCTCGTTCTGGTCATATCCGTAATAATAATCACCTATGTTCCCTGGTTCTCAACCGGTCTGCTCGAAATATTGAAATAAGGGAACATCTATAAATTACATTATAGATGTTCCCATGTGGTCGAAGCCTTATGCACATACTGTACGGCTTCGAGAGCTTGCAGGATGCAATCCTGCAAGTTAAGTTGGGATGGCTTGAAAAAAATGCCATTCGAACATCCTGTTCAGCAGGCACATCCAGCGGGGATTTTTATAATCATCCCCAATCCTCATGGTTTAGTTGAATTTTTGTATAATAATATCCCAAAAGCGAGACGAAAATTGAAAAAATGCTTGTCGTTTTTTAAATTATTATGTATAATTAATGATTTCAAAAATTTGGAGGTTCATGATGAATCCAAAAAACGAAAATCTCGCCGAGATTGAAGTGAAAATTAAAAAGAAACAGAAAGAAGCCCAGGAAGCAAAAGAAAAAGGAATGCATTCCACATTGAGAAACCTGCTGGCTGAATTATCAGAGCTTAAAAGACAGGAAAGAAAGCTCCATATGGGCAGTAGATAATGCCTTGTTTGTTTGTATGCTTTTTCGCCGCAGACAAAACGTTTAACAATCAATAATATCGAGGAATAGATGGGATTTTGCACTAATCGCTTAATCCCATAATTTCCGGTAAAGATTGACCGGAAGAATTATTAATAACCCCCGGTTCATATCTCATCCATTTGAATAATAGTCTTGACAATTACATCGTTTTTCATTGTCCTCAAACAAATCAATGTTAAAAGGATGACCCGTAATTCTTCCGGATATGACCTTCATAACGATTATTTCAGTATATGATTTTCTGGTCAAATATATGATGATCGCTTCGCTCGTGATTGCCGGATCAGGCGTGATCCTTAAAGGCTTAAGAATGATACGATCGTCGAGATACGCTCTGTCTCATCGGGATGGCGAAAACAATTCTACAAGAATACGCTGGAGTCCGGAATCTACGGCCTGGGCTTCCCGTCAATTCACCATTACCGAGCGATTATATCTGAGATTCAAGAATTCGCTGTTTTATAAAAATCCGTCAATAATGGCGGTGACGGTCATCTTCCATCTGCTTATGATACTGGTCCCATTTTTTATACAGGCGCATGCGATATTGGTTTTTCAGTATTTCGGAATCCGCTTTGTATGGCTGAACGATAGGTTGATAATCCTTATGACATTAATCGTTCTGGGCATGATTGTCATCATGCTTGCCAGAAGGTTCATGCTCGACAGTGTCCGCGCGATAACCGGCTGGAGAGAAATAGGGCTCTTGATTACGGTATCTCTTCCCTTCGTTACCGGACTCATGTGCTACTTCCAGAGGGGGGAATATGAAATAATGATCGTTCTGCACATTCTATGCGCGCAGATTCTTGTCGTCATGCTCGGTTGGTCCAGAATGGGGCATGCAATCCTTTTTATGTTTTCCCGATTATTCATCCGGGGAACTCACTCTTTATCAGGAAACGCACGAGAATGGGGAAGGAAACTCAATGAATGACGTAATGGGAAATCGCATATCGATTGACGCGGATGCGATAAACAGAATGCTGGATGAAAAAATCGAGATAAAACTTCTGCTGTCCAACTGCGTTTCCTGCGGCCTCTGCTCAGGAACCTGCTTTTACTATAAAAAAACAAAGGACCCTGAATCGACGCCTTCATTTAAAGCGCTGAATTCCATGGGACTGCTTTTCAGAAAAAAGGGAAAAATATCCCCAAAAGATCTCGATCGAATGAAGTCACTGATATGGGGGAAATGTGTCCTGTGCGGCCAGTGCCGGTGCCCGATAGGCGTCAGTATCCCTTCCATTATAGCCTGGGCAAGAGCGATTTGCAGGTCGCAGGGTGTATGTGAAAATTACGCCGACAGTCCGATGGGGGCATGATGCTGATGGATAAAAAAAAGTTTATGGCATCTGCTGTTATCGTACTCATCGGCTTTATAATTACAAATTTATCGGCGCAGGAAGAACATCTGTTTATCGACAACCGGTCGTTTTATGCGGCGAAACAGCGTTCAGGAGTGAATTTCCCTCATCAGAAGCACATGATCGCGGTCGATGATTGCATGAAATGCCACCATCGCTATGAGAACGGCAGGAACACGCTTGATACCGATGATCTGGCTGCAAATAATCACGCAATCCGGTGTCCCTCGTGCCATGGGTTTTCAGGCAATTCAAAATACAATCTGACCGAGGCCTATCATCTTCAATGTATCGGCTGCCATGAAAAGATGGAGAAGAGTGCCGGCCCGCGGCTCTGCGCCGGATGCCATCCCAGAAGAGGAGCGACAAAATGATCATAGCCAGGGAAAAAAAACTTGAAGATATTTATTCTCTGACCTCTTCGTATCAAAAAATAATGATCGTCGGGTGCGCCGGATGCACCGCCGTATGTCTTGCGGGGGGTCATCAGGAGGTCGTTCGATTTAAAGAAGAGCTTTCACTTTACATGAAGAAACATGGAACTGAAGCTGCACTGAAGGGGTATACCGTTGAAAGGCAATGCGAACCGATTTTTATTTTCGAGCTTGTGGAGCGCATGAGAAATATCGACGCCATTGTTTCCATGGGTTGCGGTGCGGGAACACAGCTCCTCGCCGAAAAATTCGATGACATACCGGTATTCCCGGCGCTCGACACCATATTCGTCGGAATCAGCAGGGAAACCGGCCTGTATGAGGAGAACTGCAGATCCTGCGGCGATTGCCAGCTCGGTTATACCGGAGGCATCTGCCCGGTTACAAGATGCGCAAAGGGCATCTTTAACGGACCGTGCGGGGGCTCCACAAACGGCAGATGCGAAGTCGATCCGGATATCCCGTGCGCATGGTGCCAGATTTATGAACGGCTGAAAAAACAGAACCGCATTGAAAACATGTACGCCATACGCAGGCCCATGCAATGGAAAAACCAGAATCCCGGAATCTTGATCCAGAAAGGATTTAAAAAGCAGTGATCGGCGGATCAATATCGGATGAAAGAATACATGAAACATTCTACAGCCGGGGAAAACAGCGGAAAACTGCAGAGATTATGCCGATCCGGGGACTTTGTGGTGACCGCCGAACTCGGACCTCCGAAGGGGAATAATCCGCTTATTGTCGAAAAAAAAGCCTCATATCTTGCAGGATTCGTCGATGCGGTAAACGTCACCGATAATCAGACGGCGATCGTCCGCATGTCAAGCATCGCCACGGCTGCGCTGCTCGTGCGCATGGGAATAGAGCCGGTGATGCAGATGGTGACCCGCGACAGGAACAGGATCGCCGCGCAGAGCGACATCCTCGGGGCCGCCGCACTCGGTATAAAAAACGTACTCTGCTTGAGCGGAGATCATCAGATGTTCGGAAACCATCCATTTTGTAAAGGGGTGTATGACATCGATTCGATACAGCTTGTTTCGATTCTGCGGACGATGCGCGATGAGGGTGTTTTCCCCGATACCGGCGAAAAAATCGACGGAGCGCCGGATTTGTTTATCGGGGCCGCCGATGCGCCTTTTTCGGACCCGGTGGAATACCGTCCTTACCGGCTGAGAAAAAAAATCGATGCAGGAGCCCAGTTCATCCAGACCCAGTGCATATATGATGTCAAGGCTTTCAGGGAATACATGCGCAGGGTAAGGGATCTGGGAATTCATGAAAAATGCTTCATTATCGGCGGTGTCATGCCGTTGAAATCCCTTGCGATGGCGCGTTATATGCAGCAAAATGTTCCCGGTATCGTCATTCCGGAATCGTTTTTTCGCTGTCTTGCTTCAGCTCCCGGCGGCAAGGCGGGCGACGAGGGAATTAAAATATGCTGTGATATCATAAGCGAGCTGAGGGAGACTGACGGAATAAGCGGAATACATGTCATGGCCGTCGAGTGGGAACACAGGGTTCCGGAAATTATCGATAAATGCGGTCTACTTCCCCGCCCGTTAGTTTAAATCCGATCGAAAAAATCGGTGAGTATGACCGAGAAAACATTCTCTATTACACGCTTGTCTATCTGAAAAATTGAGGCGATGTCGATTATCTGATAAAAAATCGCATATGCCGGCATCTCGCGTAATCAATAAAGGCTTGATAAAAAAATACGCTGCAATATAATATAGCGTATTTCGGTTATTGCAGACAATCAACTCGACAAAACAGGGACAGGTGGACAACATGGGCCCCAATGACAATTCTATGGCCAGGAAAGCTGCGAGCGGCATCTCAACGGACATCGCGGAAACTATCACGATCAACGAGTATACGAAGCTTGCCGACTACCTGAGAAAGTCCGTTGAAAGGAAGGGCGGGTACAAGAAGGAGCTTTACCTGAACAGGCACCGCCAGGACAAAAAAATCATCGGGCTGGCCCTGAGTTACATTTCAAATTATCTGCAATACATGAAAAATGACCAGACCGATGAGATGTATGAAGAGATCGTCGGTAAAATCGGCTTGACTAAAGAGGACCTCGATTACATCGCGAAGCATCCCTTTGACAAATGCGGCGAGGAATTCTATTATTCAATCCAGTATTACGTGCTTTCATGCTTCGAGAACCTGGATTTCGATTTCGTCAAAAAAGCCTGCGAGATCATCGCGCTGAGGACCTCGTCGTTCCAGCTCACCTATGACAGAAAGGGCTCATTCCAGTTTCTCATCATTCCCTTCCATCTGATGGGCAAGCTGGTCGGGAAGGTTTCGTCAAAGTACAGCACCCTTTCCAAAAGTACATCGAAAACCCTGTCGTATTTCTGGCAGAAAAAAAAGCGCCTCGAGATCGAGTTCTCCTACGAAAAAACTCCGAAGCGTCTCCATCCGCAATTGAACCGCCCTGAGACACTGACCGTCAAAGGACAGGCATACAAGCCGATGGAAGAGACCGCTTACCGCACCGGCATCTCGGACTATTTTTCAATAATATCTCATTCCCTGAACACTCTCGGCATCGTCCATTTCAAGGGTCTGTATCTCAATTCGGGCGTCGAAAACAAGGAGCTCCCGCTGCTGCCGGACCAGATGGGGCGCTTTCATGATGGCAGGTCATACAGGATGGATTCCGAAGGATTTTTCTTCGACGTGAATGATCCGGGCGGCCCCAGAATGGTCGATTCGTTCGGGAAGAAGGTCCACTTTGCCGAAAAAGCGCTTTTTGCGTTCGATGAAACCGGCTGCGTGATTTACGGTCTCGACGAGAAAAAAGCGGCAGCCGACAGCAGGATTCGGGAGATCGTTGCATGGAATTCCCCCAAAAACCGCTTTATCATTTATTATGACATGATAATGCCGTGGCAAAAATTCAAGGTTTCGGTTGCAAGGGACCTGCGAAATCGGATCATCGCCGAACAGGGAAAAGATCCATTACGGATGGAATTCCGGGAATTGAAAAAAATGCTCAAAAAGCATTACACGGAAGAGCTGCGCAAGGCGGTGCGCTACAGGCGTTTCGGACGCAGGTATATACTGCCGATGTGTATTATCGGGGCGGCAGCCTCTTTCTGGATACCTGGGGGGCTCGGATTTCTTCAGAATGCCGTATTCGCCTTTTTTACAGCAGGCATGGCCCTGGGACTGTCGAGGGATCTGTATCGCGGCCTGATCCGGAGGGTGGGGATACTGAAGAGCGAGGACATCGTCGACTACCGCGACAGGGAAAACTTCATCCTGAAAGGCCTGAATCAGGAGCGGGGGTACGCAGTGGACAGGGCCGCCAAGACGCAGGAAATTTTCAACAGGCTGATCGAGGAGATCAAGCAGACCACCGTTTCTACCGAGGAAATACTCACCGGGCTGGACGAGTTCTCGAAATCCAACCAGTCGAACGTGGAGGCGCAGGAGAAGCTCCAGGTGATCATACACAACCTGGTCGAACAGGTGCGCGAGATGAACATCCAGACGGCGGGATTTCTCAAGAAGCTCAATGACGAGGTTAACAGCTCGTTCGCCGAGATATACCGCGCAGTCGAAATCAACAACGAGATAACGAAAAGGATGACGCTGGAGACCGAAAAGATTTCTGATTCACAGGTCATGCTCAACGATATAACGGACCAGATAAACCTTTTGAGCCTGAACGCGAGCATCGAAGCGGCAAGGGCGGGCGAGCACGGCAAGGGATTCGCCGTCGTCGCAGAGGAGGTGAGCAAGCTCGCCGAAAAATCGCAGAGCGGCGTCAAGGAGATCAACATCATCAACGCATCGGTGCGTTCCGGGATCGACGAGATGTACCACAAAAACAAGGCGACGGTCGAACTCCTGAAAAAAATAAACGGCAATGTCCTTCAGGCGCTCGAGACCATACAGAGGGAGATAACGAAGATGCCCGAGCAGGTCTTCAACTCCGCCGATACCGCTTCGAGCGAGATCGAGAAAATAGCCGCCTCATCCGAGGAGCTGACCGCAAGCATCGAGGAAATTTCCGCCAACGCCGACGCCATCAACAACAGCACGGTCGCGACGATCGCTAAAATTGAAGAGGAAAAAAGAGCCATATGAAAGTCTTGCTCGCCGGGTACAATGTCGACGCCGACATCATAGAAACACTCAAGGAAAAGGCGGACTGGGACCGCGACAACGTGACACCGGAAACGCTCAGCGCGTCATATGCGAGGATTTCACGCGATCCGCGCGACGTATCGGTCCTGCGCCAGGTGGCGAGCGCCGAAGTCGACGGCGCGAGAAAATCCAACGAGCGCATCATATTCGGGTTCGGCCACCATTCGGTCGCGGAGCATGCTGTTTTTAACCTCGATATAATCGGGCTCTCTCGCCTCGCGGTGGAGGAGGTGCAGCGCGCCAGGCTCGCCTCTTATACCGAAAAATCGCAGCGCTATATAACACTCGAAGGGGATTATTTCACGCCCGAAGAATTCAGGGGCGAGCCCATCGAACGGGAATTCCGCGAAACGGTCGCATTCCAGAATAAAACGTACTCCGCGCTCTATGAAGCGCTCAAGAAGCACCTGTTCGTCAAGCACGCCGAAACGGTGAAGACGCCGCTCGGCGAGAGGACCGTGGACGGATGGGCAAAGGAGGACGCGCGGTATGTCGTTTCCCTGGCGACCCTGTCGCAGATGGGGATGACGGCAAACGCCCGCACTCTGGAAAACATGCTGCGGCGATTCAGGTCGAGCAGGCTGCCCGAGGTGCGCGAGCTGGCGGACGGCATATTCAGCATAGTGGGGAATTTCACTCCATCGATAATACAGTTTACAGAGCCTAATGCTTATGACACGATGCGCAGGGACGATATCCGCGAAATGTCGGGAGAGCTGAACCTCGCGGCTGCCGGAGACGGCCATGCCGGAAACGATAGCGTGTCGCTGATATCGTGCACCCCGGATGCGGATGCGGTTATCTGCGCGGCTGTAGTGTTCCAGTATTCAGGGCAATCCTACAGGGAATGCCTCGATGCGGTGATGAACATGAACGACGGCGAAAAGAGACGAATCATCAAGACGGCTCTTTCGAAACGGGAGTTTTTCAACAGCGTCGACCGCACGTTCGAAACGATCGATTTCACCTATGAGCTGACGGTCAGCGCGAGCAATTACGCACAGCTGAAGAGGCACCGGATGAGCACGCAGATCGTTCAGGATTACGATCCCGCGCTGGGATTTACGGTGCCGCCGTCGATAACCGAAGTAAACATGGAAGTTCCGTTTCGCGAGGCCATGGACAGATCGGCCGAAACTTATGCCAGAATAAAAGAAGCGTATCCGGATTTAAAGAATTATATTCTCACGAACGCGCACCGGAGGAGGGTGGTCCTCAAGCTGAACGCGAGAGAGCTTTATCACCTGGTCTCGCTCAGGGAGGACGAGCACGCTCAGTGGGACATCAGGGAGACGGCGGCCGAAATGAACGCGCTGGCGAGAAATGCCGCACCGCTGGCGTGCATGATGCTCTGCGGGAAAAACAGCTTCAGCCGGCTCAGGGACGAAGTTTTCGGGTGATGAAACCCATAAGGTTGTAGACCAGCCTCGCTGCAGTGAAATCGGGCGCGTGAAATTTATTTATCGGCGCCAGCTCCACCACGTCGAATCCCACGATATTCCTTTCAACGCATATTTTTTCGAGCAGCTCCATCGCCGCGTACCAGTCGATGCCCCCGGGCTCGGGGGTGCCGGTCGAAGGGACGAGCGCGGGATTGAACACATCGATGTCGAACGTGATATAGACGTTTTCAGGGAATGATTTCGGAAGAATTTTACTGGGAATCCCGCGGCGGGCGAGCAATTCCGCATCGAGCGAGGGGATTCGCCGTTTCAGTCTGTAATCCGCCTCGGGCGGTGAAAGGCTTCTTATCCCGATCTGGAAGAGAGGGATGCCGGCATCCACGACGCGTTTCATGGCCGATGCGTGGCTGTACGGGTCGCCTTCGTAAGAATCGCGCAGGTCGGCGTGGGCGTCGAACTGGACCACTCCGAAATCGCGGCAGACGGAAGCGAAAGCCGGAAACACCCCGCAGGTGACCGTGTGTTCGCCGCCGAGTACTACCGGTATGGCGCGGCTGCGGATGCTGTCTGCGACCGATTCGGTGATCCGGGCCAGTATCTCAAGTATGGAGCCGCCGCACCGGACCGGGGCTTTGGTGTGAATCCCCTTTTCAGCCGGAACTGAGCGGCCGTCGTACACCTCGAGCTGCTGCGAAGCGGCGAGTATGGCGGACGGTCCGTTTTTGGCGCCGGCGCCGTACGACACGCTGCGTTCGAGGGGCACCGGAATCACATGGAACATCGATGATTCCGCAGGGCCGTTGCCGGTCTCGGAGCCCAGAAAAGGGGGATATTTGCCGCGTATCATGTTCATGAAAGCCTTCCCTTGAAATCCGCATAGCCGAATTCCCGAACGAGGCGGATTTCGTTTTTTGACGTGCTGCATATCGCGATCGAGGGGAGACCGATACCGTTGAATGTGTTTGTCTTGACCATGGAATAGTGCGCCATGTCGAGAAACAGCAGCCTGTCTCCGGGCCTGAGCGGCTTATCGAACGAATAATCGCCGATGACGTCTCCGGCGAGGCATGAGATCCCAGCAAGCCGGTACGTGTAGGGGAGTTCTCCGGGCATGCCGGCGCCGGGGATAGCGGGCCGGTACGGCATTTCGAGAACATCGGGCATGTGCGCCGCCGCAGACGTGTCCATGACCGCAATGTCGATCTCGTTGCGGATCACGTCGAGAACCGTGGCCGCGAGCACGCCTGCGTTCAGGGCCACCGCCTCTCCGGGTTCGATATAGACATCGACGCCGTATCTTTCGGCGGTGCGGGTTATGAGCGAGCACAAAAGATCGATGTCGTAATCGTCCCTGGTGATATGGTGGCCCCCTCCGAAATTCACCCACTCGAGCCCGTGAAGGTGCCGTCCGAACAGCTGATCGAACGCGGCCAGGGTCTTTTCGAGCGCCGGAGAATTTTCCTCGCACAGCGCGTGAAAGTGCAGTCCCGATATGCCTTCAAGGCATGAAGGATCGAACTCGGATGCGGTGATGCCGAGGCGTGAATGTTTTCCGCATGGGTCGTACATGGGAACCGGCGCCTGGGAGACCTCCGGGTTCACCCGCAGCCCGAATTTTTTTTTGGGCGATGAAATGACATCGGATTTGAAGCGCCGGTACTGGTTTCCGGAATTGAACACGACGTGATCGGACCAGCGCAGAATTTGGGCGAAGTCATCGTCGCTGTACGCGGCAGCGAAGGAATGCACTTCCTTCCCGAATTCTTCCCTGCCTAGGCGCGCCTCGTGCGGCGAGCTCGCGCATACGCCGTCCAGGTAATCGCGCATGAGGGGGAACAGGCTGAACATGGAAAAGGCCTTGAGTGCGAGGAGTATCCTGCACCCGGTCCTTCGCTTCACGCCTGCGAGCACCTCGAGGTTTTTTCTCAGGGAGTCCTCGTCGACGATGAAGCAGGGGGTGTTCACCCGGGAGATGTCAAGGCCTAGAAAAATGTTTCCTGCCATGGCAGTCCGTGCTTGTTCAGTTTGTCCATGAACGGGTCGGGATCGAACTGCTCCATGTTGAACACGCCTTCGCCCCTCCACGCTCCGGTGAGTATCATCATGCCGCCGATCATGGCGGGAACGCCGGTGGTGTATGAAATGGCCTGAGACTGAACTTCCCGGTAACACTCCTCGTGGTCGCAGATGTTGTATACGTAGTATTCACGCTCCCTGCCGGATTTCGCGCCTTTTACCACGCACCCGATGCAGGTCTTGCCCCTGGTCAGCGGGCCCAGGGAGGCCGGGTCGGGAAGGAGCGCCTTGAGAAACTGTATCGGTATGATTTCCTTGCCTTCGAACATGACCGGGTCGATGCGGGTCATCCCCACGTTCTGCAGCACTTCGAGGTGCTTCAGATAGTTGTCCGAGAAGGTCATCCAGAACCTCGCCCTCTTTATCGTCGGGATATGTTTGACCAGCGATTCCAGTTCCTCGTGGTAGAGCAGGTAGATTTTCTTGTCTCCGATCCCGCCGGGGAAATTGTACACTTTCGAAACCGACAGGGGATCGGTTTCGACCCAGGCTCCGTTTTCCCAGTATTTGCCGCGCTGGGTTATCTCGCGGATGTTTATTTCCGGATTGAAGTTGGTGGCGAAGGGCTTGCCGTGGTCTCCCGCGTTGCAGTCGATGATATCGAGCTCGCTGATTTCGTCGAAGTGGTGCTTTTTCGCGTACGCGGTGTACACGTTGGTCACGCCCGGATCGAATCCGCTTCCCAGAAGGGCCATGATCCCCTTTTTCTTGAACCTCTCATGGTATTCCCACTGCCACTTATAGCAGAACTTGGCCTCGTCGCGGGGCTCGTAGTTCGCTGTGTCGAGGTAGTCGACCCCGGTTTCCAGGCATGCATCCATGATAGGCAGGTCCTGGTAGGGCAGTGCGACGTTTATGACGAGTTTCGGTTTGAAGGATTGGATGAGGGAGACGGTTTCCTTGACGTTGTCGGCGTCGACCTTCGCGGTCTTTATCGGCCGCTTGATCTGGGCCGCGATACGGTCGCATTTTTCCCTGGTTCTGCTCGCGAGCATTATTTCGCTGAAAACATCCGGGACCTGAGCGCATTTGTGTGCAACGACCTGTCCGACGCCGCCGGCGCCGATTATCAATACACGTGACATTATGACCTCCCTCGGGTGATTATTTTTCGAAATACGTATAACCGTTGAGACCGGACTCGAAGAGTTTCATGATACTGCGCCGTTCAGAAACCGTGATGAGTCCGTCGCGAACGGCCTTTTCGGCCTTCTCCCTGAACTGTTCGAGAAGCAGTTTCGGGTTATATTCGACGTAGGTGAGCACGTCCGACACTGAGTCGCCCTCGATTTCCCTGACGAAATCGTAATCGCCCTTCTCGTTGATCCTGATGCTTACCACGTTCGTGTCGCCCATCAGGTTGTGAAGATCGCCGAGCGTTTCCTGGTACGCGCCGACGAGAAAAACGCCTACGTAGTATTCTTCATCGGTCAGCTCGTGCAGCGGTATGCATTCGCGGATTTCGTTGGCGCTGAAGAAACGGTCGAGCTTCCCGTCGCAGTCGCAGGTGATGTCGGCCAGCACTGCGTTCCTGCAGGGATATTTGTGGAGCCTGTGCACCGGCATGGTGGGAAATATCTGTCCTATCGCCCATGAATCGGGCAGAGACTGGAACACGCTGAAATTGCAGTAGTAGATGTCGGCTATGGCGGCGTCTATTCCCTCGAGTTCGGGCGGGATGTGCTTCATCTTGTTCTTCTCAAGGGCGATCAGGTTGATGATGTTCCAGAATATTTTTTCGGCGAGGGAGCGATCGCGCAGGGTGATGTCTCCGTGCTGGAACTGCTGGTGGATTACATCGCGGTAGTAAAGGGCGTCGTTGAAGCACTCCTGCACGTTCTTGGGTTTGACGGAGCGCAGGACCTCGAAAAGGTTCTTGATCTGCTCGTGCTCGATTTCAGCAACGTTTTCGGGCAGTGGCATTGCCTCGAAGCGGGCGCTGTCCAGGCAGTTGAAGAGCAGGACCGAATAGTATGCGACGGTCGCGCGCCCGGATTCGGTGATGATTACCGGATGGTCGACGCCGCTGTCGTCACAGGTGGTCTGAATGACCTCGACGATGTCGTGGCAGTATTCGATGAGCGAATAGTTCATGCTGTTCATGTAATTCGTTTTGGAGCCGTCATAGTCGACCGCAAGACCGCCGCCGAGGTCGAGATAGCCCATGGCCGCGCCTTCCTTGACCAGCTCCACGTAAATACGGCATGCCTCCATGACCGCTGAGCGTATGTCGCGTATATTCGGTATCTGCGACCCGAGATGGTAGTGGAGGAGCTTGAAGCAGTCGAGCATGCCCTTTTCGCGCAGAGTATCTATTACCTGTATGAGCTGCGTGGTGTTCAATCCGAAAATGCTTCTGTCGCCGCCCGAATCGCTCCAGTGGCCACCGGCCTTTGAAGAGAGCTTGAGCCTGACGCCGATAAGCGGCGTAACCTTCATCTCCTCTGATCGCTCGAGGATGAGTGACAGCTCGTTGGGCATTTCGATGACGAAAAAGCACTTGATTCCCATTTTAACCGCGGTAAGGCCCAGGTCGATGAATTCGACGTCCTTGTATCCGTTGCATATGATGTAGGAATCATGGTCCTTGAGCATGGAAATTGCGGCAATCAGCTCCGCCTTGCTGCCGGCCTCGAGTCCATGATGGTATTTCGATCCGAATCTGGTTATTTCGTCGATGATCTGCTGCTGCTGGTTTACCTTTATCGGATAAACGCCGCGGTAGTACGATTTGTATTTCAGGGTATCGATGGCTTCGAGAAAAGCCTTGTTGAGCTCGGAAATCTGTGCGTCGAGGAGGTTCTGGAGACGAAGCAGAACCGGCATGTCCATGCCGCGCTCTCTGATCCCGTCGATAATGTCCCGGATGCTTACGGAAATCGACTTGTCGTCAAAAGGGGTTATGACCACATCGCCGGCCGGTGATACGTTGAAGTATCCCTTGCCCCAGTTTCTGATTCCGTACAATTCGATGGAGTCTTCAACGGTCCAGCGGTCAAGAATCTCTTTTCTAACCATGGATGCCCCCATAGCAGGTAAGGATCACGATGTTCCCTGCCGAGAAGAGGAAGGGGACATTCGATATTACGGCCGGGCGGGACCGGTTCCGGGAAGAGACATATAAAATGACAGAGTCATTTTTTCAAGAATAAAATGGTTTGCGGCAGAAAATGATGTTAATTGCACAGGAAAAACTATTCATCCGAAGCCTGCTCGGTGAGCGCCTTGATGACCTCCCTGTCTGTAATGAATCCCAGGGAAATCAGGATGTCGCCGATCCTGCCTCCCTCGCGCTCCTGCTTTTCAAGGGCGAACTTGAGCTGCTTTTCATTGATCACGCCGCCCTTGACGAGGATTTGTCCGATCTTCATTTTTTCCATGGCAGTCTACCCTATATTCAGTTTAGAGGTAAGCTGGGCGGATGTAAATAAAATTTCTGAGATAATGTCCTTTTGCAACGAATAAATCTTCTCAGCGGTGCCGAAAACCGAAAAAGCGGCTATTGCTGAGCCGGTGGCGCCGAATATCGGCCCGCCGATGCCGGCCATGCCGGGGATATACTCTTCGTTGTCGAAGCTTATCCTGGTCCTTCGGACTTCATCGATTTCCTTAATAAAGTCTTGCCTCGTTGTCAGCGTTTTGGGCGTGATAGCCTCAAATTTGTAATTCTCAAGCATGTATTCGCGCTGTTCGTCGTTCATGAATGCCAGAAGCGTCTTGCCCGAACACGATGCGTGGGTTGGGATTATCGCGCTTCCAGCCGGATGCGATATGTGCGATCTGTCAGGAGCGTATCTCATCACGATTATGATCGTTCGTCCGACAGCGAGGCAGACGTTGACCGATTCATGGTATTTGAAAGCGAGACGCTCCATGAAAGTCGAGCATTTCGATATGACGTCGCTTATCGCCATGTACTTCATGCCGAGCAGGAACATCGCCCCGCCAAGCGAGTATTCCGCCGAACCGTCACGCTGTTCAAGTAAGTTTCTGTTCGCGAGCGTATTGGCTATCCCTCTCACCGTAGTTTTGGGAACCCCAAGCCTTTCTGACATCTCCGAGATGGTCAGTCCGGTGTCACGATCGCTGAAAAGCATCAGCAGGTCGATCGCCCTGTCGATCGAATGAATAGGGCGAGTTTCTGTTTTTTTCATGTTAATCACCTGGTCATGGTCAGATTATACATATTTCCGGGCCGAAGATTGTCAATTCTATTTCTACAGGCTATTGCAGGATGAGCAATAATCCGAAAGAGGGCCCGATGGGGGATGACGGGTGCATGAAATCGAAGGAGGCGTATTGATCAGTATTATGCTTTTCCCGAAAGATAAAGATCACGTTCCCGGCGCTCGAATTTTTCAATTGAATACCGGAGCATGGTGCGGGGCATTTTTCTGTACCGTACGTTTAAGAATCCCTCAAGCGCGGTGCGGTCCGATTTTCCGGCTTCCCTGAGCATCCAGCCCACGGCCTTGTGGATAAGGTCATGCTCATGCTCCATCAGAATATCGGCCATGGCGAACGTGTGTTCGAGACTCCCGTTTTTTATGAAGTGATAGGTTGATACAATCGCGATACGTTCTTTCCAGAGCGAACCGGATCTGGCAAACTCGTACAACGGTGTTTTATCCCTGGAAAGGAACCATGGGCCGGTGATTTTGGGGGCGGACAGGTCGACGAGGTCCCAGTTGTTGATTCTGGATGCCCGTCTCATGTAAAAATCGACGATTTTACCACGGATAAGGTCGTCGGATTTTTTGAATTTTTCTACAAGAATCAGCAGCCCGGTCATTCTGTGTTCATGAACTTCGCTTGCCAGAAGAGTTGCGATGTCTTTCATGTCGGCATGAACAAACTTCCGCGCAATCGTCCTCTGCTCGGGAACCGTCACCCCGATGAAGACGTCTCCTTCTCCGTACTGGCCCGGGCCGGTCTTGAAAAATTTGCTGAGCACCGAAACTTTATCTTTTCTTGCGATTATTCGTAGTTCTTTTTTTATTACTTCGGCGATCATCATTGTTCAATCCTCGTATCAGGGACAGTATCCTCACCGGCGCTTTATATTTCAATCGTTATTCATATATTTCCAGGACCTGGTTTTCGATCCTTAATCTGATATTTTTCCCCAGTGAAAGCACGCCGGCGATCCATGGATGGATTTCAATTAAGCGGAAGTACTCTTTAGTCATAAATGCGATTTTTTTTGTTGTTAACGGTTTTTCCCCGGCAAGAACCCCTTCAATCCATCCCCATGATGATCGATAAAAAGCCCTTCCGTTGACGATTTTAACGGATTTAATGATCTCATCGCTTTTCCCGTATGAGCTGGACGTGACGGCGTATTGATCAGCATAACCGTCTTTGAGCTCGTCGATTTCGCGTGCTGAGGAAACGCTCATATCCCCTTGCTTCGAGTAGAGGCCCTGCGCAATGGGGCTTTTCTTTCTCATAATGTCGATCGCTTCGGAAGGGGCTGCGCTCAGGGTCCTGTGATTGTTCCATCCATCGCTTGAAGCGGTTTTAGTATTTTCATCCTCCAGTATGAGGTAGCTGGTATACGGCGTGATGATGCCGTAGGTGCGGGCGAGCTTGATGATCTCTGCTGTAGAATTCTCATCGGCGCCGCCGAGCCTGATTTTTTCCATGAGACTTGCTATTCTCGTGCGCGCCCACATTCTGGGCACGAAGTCGGCTCCTCTGTCTGCGTATCCGATAGTGAAGGTGCTGATGAAATTCTTCCTGGATTGGCCGACAACGCCTTCGACGGCCACCGTGATCTTGCCTGCCGAGTCGTATTTACCGTAGATCGGGATCATGTCGCCCGCGAATATGTCGTGAAACGATGAAGGCTCGATATCGGAAATTTTCGAAGATCCGGCGAACTTAACCTTAATATCCGTCATGACCGGCAGGCTTATCTTCTTGAAAAATTTATCTATGACCGACTCGATAGAATCACCCCCTGTAATGTAACGCGCGCTTCCGCCTGTTTTTGAGGAAAGCCCTTCGAGAAGGTGCGTGTTCAGCCCGGTGCCGAGACCGAAGGTGAAAATCCGGGATTTACCCGATGATGAAAGGAAATTATTGATAAGTATGCTCTCATCGGTCTCGCCGATTGTCGGCATCCCGTCGGTAAGAAGAACGATATATCGGGGACGGCCTGACTGGGACTGACCCGAGGCCAGTTTCAATGCTTCCTCAAGATTGGTTCCTCCCGCCGCATTGAAATTGTCGATGAATTTAAAAGATTTCTGGATGTTCGCCTTGTCCACAGGGCCGCTGAAAAGAGATTCAGCTTCGGTCGAGAACCGTACGATCTGGAAATGATCGCCATGTCTCAGTGCGCTCACACATTTACGAAGGGAGAGTTTCACCTGATCCAGCTTTTCTCCGATCATGCTGCCTGAAGTATCTACCACGAAAACAACATCCTTTTGAATGGCCGCCATACCGTACAGAGTGTCGTCTGGAGAAATGTTTAAAAGAAAATGCCCGCCGCCGGTCCCGTCAGGGTTTGCGATGATTGAGATTCCAACAGGTTCTTTGGTGCGGGAATAGTACAGCCTGAAGTCTCTATCCGGTCTTATGTTGCCGGCCTTGTAATTCAGCTTTATCTGTGAATCATTTTTACGGACAATATCGGCGTTGAATCCGGGGCACAGGACGTTGGAGATTCCGTTGTCGGATGATATCGTTGCAGAGATTGAAATTTCCTCGATCGGCTGTGACGAGAATTTTTCGGTTCCAAGTGGATATATATATGAACAGTAGCCGTCGTGATAATCAGTCGGTTCCTGATATGATATTTTAATTCTTTTTTTCGAGTGAGGCTCTATCGGATATATTTTCAACCTGAAAAGGTCCTGGCCTGCGTACTCCATGAGCCCGGGGTCGCGCATCTGGCTGACGATTTTCTCGTAAATCCCTCGCGCTTTTTCCGCGTCGAGGGTTTCTGCCTGTTTTTCGATGCCGTTGATCAACATGCTGAAATGTGTTATGACCGCCCCGCGAGGAACGGGGAAAAGGTATATCCCCTCTATTGTTGAGTTGCCCGGGTTGTAGAATTCCTGGTCGATCTCGGTCAGGCAGACTCTGTCGTTGATGTCGATCTTTACGTCGTGGCGTGTTACCGCAAGAGGATAATGGTATC
>ERZ795054.1581-NODE-1581-length-20996-cov-5.781338_pt1 | contig 20996 bp, 10 predicted proteins | sample MGYA00375138_ERZ795054 | MGnify/ENA primary metagenome ERZ795054 (study PRJEB30183, sample SAMN05720215) | anaerobic digester metagenome | isolation source: active sludge of municipal wastewater-treating anaerobic digesters | place: USA | collected 2014-12-23 ... | reverse complement strand
CGGTAGGCAACCATGTCGCCCTTTACTTTCTTACGGGTGGTGCCTACCGCGCAGAATACGGCGTCACTGCCGTCCACAGCCGCCCTGAATGCATCCGGATCATTAAAGTCTGTGACAATAACCTCAGCTCCCTGCGGAACATGCTCCGGCATTCTCCTGGTTATCAGGCGTACCTTTGTGAAGTGATCATCTTTTGACAGGAGCTCTGCCAGGTGACCGCCGATCAGGCCGGTGGCACCGATTACTGTTGCTGTGGTTGAAGTTGCGGCCATGGATTATCTTTTTTATTAATCAAAGATAACCATTCTCGCCGTGAGTTCAGGAAACATTATTATGGGACTATTGCCTACTGCCTGACTAAAGCTTCCACTTATATGATTTATTATCAACAGCCCTCATTGTGCAGAGAACGCCGTTCAGATGATCATACTCATGCTGAACAAGCTCGGCGAGGTCATCGGTCACATGCCATTCGCAGTGCTCCCATCTTTCGTTGAGGTACCTGAGTGTTAGGCTGCGGTGACGCTTTACCTTCACCAGCAGGTTGGGCAGGCACATGCAGTCATCCCACAGCTCAATCATATCATCGCTCAGGTCATGAAGCTCCGGATTGATTATGAGAAGGGGATCCCCGGTGTTGATAAAGATCACCCTCTTCATTATCCCGAGCTGGGGCGCAGCAATGCCACGACCGAAGTGATGCTTCGCCCTTACCTCCTCCATCACATTGTGAAGGTCCGCCTTCCAGCCCGGCAAAAGATGCATTTCACTCTTCAGCACCGGCTCGCTCACTTCATAAAGGAGCGGATTACCGATAAGAAGCAGATCATCAAGTTTCTTCATTTCATTGACGGCTTATTCTGCATCACCTTCTTGGGTTTCCTGTTCTCATAGAACAACCCCCAGTGCTTCTCCGGCTCATCCTCTTCTGAAAAGCCTTTCCATGGCTCATCGAAAGCCTCGAAGAAAAAAGTGATGATGCCTTCCTCTCCGCACCATCTCATCAGATCATTGTAATAAACCTCCTGGTAGTCCTCGCTCACATTGTCGGTGTTGATGCCGCGGCCGTTTGAGTTTGTCGCCCAGCCAGCTTCAGTGATCATTACAGGCTTTCCGGGATACATTTCAGCCACATCATGGAAATTCTGAACAGTGTATCCAAGTGCCTCACCAATATGCTTGTGCTCCCATACCGGGTATGTGTGTATCGAAATGAAATCAACCTCGGCAGCCAGCGGCTTCAGTTTATTGAGCCAGGGCAGATAATTCTCACAGAAGGTAACAGGCTGACGTGTAGTCCTTTTCATTATCCTGGCATATTCAATAACACTGTCAACAGAAACGAAATGATCTGTCCAGTCTACCGTCGCCTCGTTCCCCACTGAAGTGGAAAAGATAATATCAGGATACCTGTTGGCAAACATTGCCAGTTTCTTGATTCCTGCCAGGTTATTTCGCCGGTTCGCCTCGAGGATACTGTCGGTATAGATGCCTCCCCAGGGGCACCCGAAGTTATTCATCTCAGCACCTAACCATGCCCCGAGCATTACCTTGAAATTAAACTTTTCACGGCGGATTACCTCCAGTACGGTTTCAGCGTGTGCGTTACAATCGTAGAGTCTCAGATAAGCCCATCGCCCATGCAGGATCATAAGGTCTTGCTTCACCTGCTCATATGAGGGATGAGTATCGGTATCGGGACTCTGACCATGCCTGTACCCCGAGTAGCAAATTGCATTCCCCGGGGTGATTCCCAGTTCAGTGTACCTGTTCATTACGGATAAAACAGACTATGCTTCAGTATTTCAACTCTCCTTCTTCCGTCCAGAGACCCCAGTAGGCTCCCACGTCGCCTTCGGCACCCATCTTCCAGCTCTCGTCGAAGCTCGAGAAGTACATCACTTCTATATTTTCCTCGAGAGACCATTTCTGGATGTTTATGAAATACCTGAGGGCATTCACGGTTGACGGCTCTGATGCATCGAAGGCTGTCCCGCGGTCAGGCCATCCGGTTTCACTTATGACTATACGCTTACCCCCGGCCGCCCTCAGTGCACTGAAGTACATGTTTTTGATGTAAAGGAGGGAATAATCAATATGGCAACCTTCCCAGAAGGGATAGCAATTGGTGAATATCACGTCACATGCCTCTGTAACAGCAGGCCTGTTGACAAACTCATAATAGGCGTCAACGTAACCCACCGGCACCCCTGGCAGCATCTCCTTTACCCTGTGTATATAATCAAGCAGCTCCTGTTCGGTCAGTTCCTCACGGTAAAGAACTTCGTTTCCTACAGCCACCAGATCAGCGTTTCCTTCCCTAACCACCTTTACCAGGTTGTTGATCTCTTTCTCATTTTTCTCTTTGTCGTCGCCAAGCCAGGCGCCTGCCATTACCTTCAACCCGTTCTGTTTTGCTATTGCCGGGATCAGTTCATTGCCGTCAGTGCATGAAAAGGTCCTTATCCAACGGACATAAGGTTTGATAATACCGATCCTGTGCCTTATCTGCTCGGCTGTAATTATACTCCCCGGAGCCTGCCCTTTCTGATATGCGCTGTAGCAGATTCCGTGTATGCCGTTATCAAGGAATTCCCTGAAAAGTTGTTTGAGTTCATCGATTGTCCTGACCGAGAAATCCTCCCCTGCGAGAGACATCAGTTTGTCGCTTCTGAATGACATGGTACTCTATCTTTTATTTATTTTCAATTTATCTGTAGCAAACCAGACCTGCCTGATTTCTCCGCTTCTCGAGAAGATACTCTGGCTGGTTTTTGCATCGGTCACACAACCTGGGATAATTCTCTTACCGCCGTTTGCATAGCAGATTGTAATTTCCTGCCTTACCCCCTCGGAAAAGATGACCGGAACCTGGCAAAGCGTGAAAACCATCTGCCCCGCGGCCAGTTCAATCATATTCTCCTTTCCGTCGGTGTCAAAGTATGTAAAACATTCTTCACTCTCAGAAAGTTCCTCCGCCCTTAGCATTGAAGGAATAAATGCCACCCTGCCGTTCTGAACAATCACACCAAGCTCTCCGAACCTGGATATAATATCTTCCTTTACCTGGCCGGTAAGCCCGGGTTGTTTTGCTCCCGCACCGGCCGGGGTATGTGAATATGCATCGACGGGGAAGGCACCGTGCAGAGCCGGAGATTTATGGATACCCAGACCCTCTTTAATGGCGTGGTAATGATCCCTGATCCTGTCGCACAGCTCTTTGTCACTGCTGTTTCTTTCAGCTGCCTCATAGGTTTCCCGGACGGCTACCAGGAGTTTCGAAACCATATGCCAGTATATGCTGCCAAGTCCTTCGTAACCATAAAAAGTTCCTGATCTGCCGGTGAACGACTGATGATCAAAAACAGACTCGTAAAGGTGCAGTATCCTGTCTTTCTCCTCCTCAGAAATTTTCCCGTATTCTTCCCGGTCAAGGCTCTCCAGGGCTGCCAAAAGCATCGCTTCGTTTCTGAAGGAACCGTTGAAATGCGCGCCACCCGCTTCATCAACAGAAATAATTGAACGATCATTTGTTGCAATCATCCTCTGAAGCAGTTCGGATCTGCTTAATTCCTCTGCGGGGATGTTATTCTTCTCGGTAAAGCGGGGAAGTTGCCGGAAAGGATAGAGCATGTAGCTCTGCTGATCATCCCGGTAAAGGGCACTCGATTTCAGGGCGTCAAGGAGCTGAATACTCATACCGGCATCAAGGTAGCCGGAACTCAGCGCCGCAACCTGTCCTTCCAGCATCAGGTAAAGCCTGCGAATTGTGATTCGTTTGTCCCTGAATGAGACCAGGTTGTACGAATGATACAACCCGTCATTACGCGCGTTTTCATCTATTGAGCGGTCAGCATATGCGGTCGTAAGCTTAAGGAATCCGAGCAGGGCATCACGCGTGACTGCTGATCGTTTGCCTGAAAAGGACCTGTTATAGATGGTTTCCCTGTATTCGCTTCCTGCTTTCCCCAGCGCAATTGTAAAGTCATACCTGGCACTTTCTGAAAAACCTTCGGTGAGAGCATGCCTGTAAGATTCCAGTACTACATTCACTCTGTCAAGCAGGGAAGATAATTCATCAGATAACCTGAACTCCTTCGCACTGGAGTCTTCAAGCCGGCTAATCCAGAAACTCAATGACCGCTTCAGATAGCAGAGGGTTACAACCGATGTTCCGTTTCCTACAAGGGCGTTGTTTGCATCGTTCCACTCGGGACGCTGAGTGTTGAGCCAGATTCCTGCTCCCGGAATGAAATTTACAAGTTTGGCCAGCAGGGAACAGATTATCTTCTCCATCAGGTTTACCCTGTGCACCTCACCGTCAGCCCGCCGCAGAAGCGCTCCGTCAGAACCGGTGCTGCCGATCAGGTCATCGATTTTTGAGTTCAGGTCCCAGTCAAAAACTATAGTATCTTTAGGATTGGCCACAATCTCTTCGATGGACCTGATCCTGTAAGGTATATTCGCATATACGAAGATCTCTTCATTCAGCAACCTGTCAAGGCTGCCGGGATGATGGCTGCATGACTGTTCCAGGAATTTCTGAAGGTATATCAGCTGATGATCGCCCCAATACCCTATATATGCCCACGGATCATCAGGATTCGGCCTTTCCCAGTCTATGCCCTCACGGCTGATCCTGTAGGGATTGTATCCGTCAGCAGTGGATGCATTGACAAATCTTGCAATTACCGGCTCAATGTAACCCGGAAATGAGAGACAAAGGGCCTCCCAGTTCTGAAAAATATCCCGCCAGTTGCCCTGGTAACCCTTCTTTCTGCTTCCGTCAGAAAGCTTCGGCTCAATCTGAAACTGGTTCCAGGGCCGACTGGGATCGCCATGACGCCGGCTGAAGGTAAGGGGAAGGTACTCAAAGCCGATCCGCACCAGGTCAGGATCACCCTCACCCTTCAGCAAACCCATTAGCTGCTCACGTGCAATTACATCTGGCAATCTGTCAAGTAGTCCGGCATGCTTTTCACTGACCGGAAGGTTGCACTGGCTGACGTAATGCCTGAAATCACCCGTGTGTATGTTGTAATTTTCTTCGAATATGCCTCCCCGCATGATATTGTACAGCGTATTCGTAAAGTGACGGGCGTTCATCAGCTCGTCACCGCTGTGCTGAAGTCCGTCTGCAGCTGCAACCATGCGGACAAGATTAGCAGTACCGGCTGCAATCTCTTCTTCCAGCTTCTGCACCAGGTTAATGTCGCTCCTGAGAAAACGATCGAGGTTGTTTACATCAGCCGTGTCTTTGTTTACATCAGCAACATAATACCATGTCGCATGCCCTTCTCCCTCCAGGTCATATTCGCCTACCGAATAGTAAGCTCCCTTCTCGGCGAAAAGATCAGTCTCCGTCTCCGGAATACCTCCTTTACGGAATTCTTCAATCTGCCTCTCAGAAATAAGAAAGTCCGAATCATCAACTGTACCTGCAGACCAGACCACCGTTGCCTTCAGCGCTTCACTGGGTTCGGCAGTATCGACAGGTATTGAGCTGAGCATATAAAGCGCAAGTTTACTGTAGGGCAGCAACTCATTCTTCCTGTAGGCGGTCAGCAGGTTGCTGTATTCATTCTGAAAAGCATAGTCAGCGCCGTATGGAAGAATATTGCATATCCCGTCAAGGATCCGGATCTTCAGTTTCGCACCCCGGTGCGCCTCAATCTTTGACTTCTTGATCCAACCGTATTTCTCACTGCTGTACCAGCCATAGCGGAATGTGACTCCCAGGTCAAGGTTCTTTTCTTCAAAAATCATTGAATTGCCGTAGATGCTCTTATAGAGGTTTCGTTCCAGTCTGTAAATCCTGTCATGCCCGGCTGCAAAAGGCTCCCACAGAGAGGTCCGGCCCTCCCTGAAAACAAGGCACGATGTCTTGCTTCCTGTTTTGCCTCTGTAATCATGTATTTTATCTTCTGTATAATAGGGGAAGATGGCCATATTACGGTCTTTCCGGCCAGCGGTAAGAGAACCGTTGCTTGAAATGTACATCCATAGGTCAGAATCGCTGACCAATGCTACAAAGAAATCGGGGATCTGATCATAATTTCCTATCTTATAGTACTTTCCGTCTTCCAGGGTAACAATGGCCCCGGTGACAGCCTTGTCATCAGATAATAGATTTGTATTTGCTAACCAGATGTCTTTCATTTCTTTATTGGCATTGTGGTTCAGGAATAAGGACTCTTGCTAAAGCTGTATCTGAACAGTCATAAGTGAATTGGCCGGAGAGGTAATTACTGCATGTTGTCCCTTGACCTGAAGACTAAGAGGAATCTCCTTCTTCGTTGTGTTCAGCAATTGCACCGCCAGCATTCCGTCATCATTAATTGTTGCGCAGGCATGCAGTGCATCCGGATCCAGTCCTTCGGCTTTCTTCCGGGTGGCGACAGCCCTGTCACCCGGTCTTATCGTCCTGCTGAACTGTGCCAGGATGTAATAAACAGGTGTGTAATACACCTCTTTCGTCTCAGTGTTGATCATCACCGGAGCTCCGCAATAGTTGCCTGCATGATTGGGGCCGCCGTTATGATCGAGTACTGCGTTCCAGTCTATCCATCCTCTCATCCAGTGGTCAATGCTGACTATAATGTTTCTGGCATAACGGTGAACAGGGGTGTAGATCGGATGGTCCTCCTGTTTTATACCTTCCCATGTGGCAGAGTATCCCCAGTCGGTGGCATTGGGATTCCACCAGAAAGAATCATTGTTGAACCAATTCTCCTCCTTGAATTTTTCAGGATCGGTTATGCCTGCCGGAGCAGGCTTCCCGAGGTCATCTATGCAGCCTTCAGTATGTAATATTGCATGGTTGGGATATTTTTCATGAACCCTTTCAAACACATCTTCATAAACCCTGAAAGTACTCTCATACCAGTGAACTGCAGTGCCGTAAACATATTGAGCCGTTTCAGGATCACCAAGGATGCCGTCAGCCCAGCGTTCGAGGCCATCCCTGTTCTGATCGTAAATCAGGATCTTTACATTCGGGTGATCGCTGCCTTTCAGCCCTGGTCCCAGATACTTTTTTATAAAGTCATTCTGTGTTTCAGGAGTAAAATTCATGCTTTCCCACTGCCCGTTGTTGCCGTGCGGCTCATTTACGGGAGTGATAGCCCATATCTCAATCCCTTCTTTCCTGCAGGCTTCAAGGTATCTGATCAGGTACCGGGCATATGTCTCTTTATATTCCTTCTTTAGTGTCCCGCCAGTTCCCTGGTAATTGTTTTCGGCTGACCCGGGTACGTACCAATCTTCAATATCCTTCATCCAAGCGGGTGCAGTCCACGCTGAAGCGACAATCTGCAGTATGCTGTCTTTCTGCCTGCTCTTGATCTGAAGCGCCTCCTTTATCATCGGAAGCAGGTCATAGGTCTCATCAATGATACCGGGATATTTTGCCGGGCTGAATCCGGCTTTATCAGGCTCAAGACTGAACGATTCAAGGTCAGTGTCACCAGGCTTGTCAGCATATGAATACTTTCCCTCGACACTGAAATCACACGCACCGATATGTGTACGGGTGATCGGGAAATTTGCACCCTCCTCCCCGAAAAGTGCCTCCATAACCTCTGCCCGCTGTGAGGGTTCAAGCCGGGCAAGAACAAAGGCTGAAGATTCTGTGACTGATGACCCGATACCATCCATTGTCTGTCTGATCTGACCGGGGTCAATTATAATTGCCGTGCCTTCTGCATCTCCCCTGGCAAAGCGGACGTTGCTCTTTTCCGCAATCTTGTCTCCGCTCTCGGAAGTCAGAAGTATCTTGCCGGTGGTGAGTAAAGCCCTGTCGCTTTTACATGATTGCATGACTGAAATGATTATTGAAAACAGCAAACAAAAGATGAGTGTTTTTTTCATAGGTGGCAAATTTACAGTTATCTGGTAATTCAACAAGATCCCCGGTCCCGGGCAGACTGTCAGAGTTCACCCCTCCGGGCTACTAGTTCTGCCTTGATCTCACGGGCCTTTTTCTCTGTCAGATCATACTTCCACATAACAACTATGGCCAGCAAGGCTGTGAGAGCCGGAATTGTGATATCTGCCAGACGGAGTTTGGTAATGGTCTCACTCGCCTGCACAGGTATATTCTGGTCGAAACCCACAAGTTTCAGGACGAGACCCCCGAGCACAAGTGCCAACGCCTGCCCGAGCTTGACCATCCACCAGTAGATCGCGCCGAAAGTGCCTTCTTTTCGCGGCATGCCGTTATTCAGCTCGTCAAGATCACAGACATCGGCAGTCATACTCATCATCAGGGTAAATAATCCCCCTATGCCAAATGACATCAATGGTATAGGCATGAAGATCAGCCAGGGATTTCCCGGATTAAAGCCCCACCATTTAAGTGCGTAACCAATTATAGATATCACTGTTGATATTATAAATGCCTGTCTCTTGCCAAACCTGGTTGCCAGGGCTGAAATAACAGGAATGACCAGGAAAGCAGTCACAATGGCTGATACAGTAGAGAACCATGCAGGCCAGTTGCCGGCAAGGCCATAGTCGCCCTTGAACATATAGAAAACAATGATGAAGTAGCTGAATGAAGCCACCATCTGGAATCCGTTGAAGACAAGGAATGTTGCCCCGCAAAGCTTCATGAACGGCTTGTTCTTCGAAACCTGGACAATGCCCCTGAAGAGATCCTTCAGGTTGGAAAGCAATGTCCGGAAGTTGATCTCCTTCCTGTTTTCCATATTCGAGGCGTCAATCCCCTTGCAGAAAATCGCAGGAAGAATACCAAGCACCAGGCAAATGCCCCCTACTACAACCGACAGTCTTCGTACCCCGACAGCCTGCGTTTCGAACAGATTGGGATTGGCAATAAGTACCCAGAACCAGGGCACTATCATCCATGCAATCTGCCCCATCGTCTGAGAAAAAGCCATCAGCCGTGTACGCTCGTTATAATCGCTTGTCATCTCGTAACCGAGTCCGATGAGAGGGGTGGCGAAGATTGTGTTGCCCGTCAGGTATATGAGAGAGAAGATCAGGAAATACCAGAAGTTGTACATCTGTGAATTGTGCGGATAAAGCTGCCAGAGAACCGCAAAAAGCACTCCGCTCATTATTGCACCTATGAAGATATAGGGTCTCCTGCGTCCGAATCTTGATTTGGTGTTGTCGGAAATAAAACCCATGATCGGGTCAGTAATGGCATCGTAAAACCTGGGTAATCCACCAAGCAAACCTGCCAGGAACGGATCCATGCCAAACGCTGTAAGCAGAAAGAACATGAATATACCAAGTGATCCGGGCAGAAGGTTGTTCACCAGATGACCGGCCCCGAAAGCTGCCTTCTGTATCATCGGAACCTTGTCTCTCGCGGATGTTACATATTTGCTCATCTCTTGAATTTTAATGAATGCGAAAAGACATTTTCATACAGCTGATCCTTTCACATCCTGTTATAAGTTAAAGGTTAGTTTATCAGATTAAAAGTAGTTGAAATTATTCTGTCAAAGGACTTCCTCATACACCCTGACATAATCTACATACATTGTCTGGGGAAAATTTGTGTCAGATGTGGGGAATCCGACATAGCTTCCGCCTACGGCTACATTGAGGATTATGAAGAAGGGGTGGTCATAGACCCATTCTCCGGTTACGTCGCCCGGATTGATCTCCTGGTAAAGCACGTCATCAACATAGTAAGCGATGAAGTCTTCACCCCATTCAATTGCAAACGTGTGAAAATCAACATCGAACCTGTCATCCTTAAAGCCGTAGCTTTTGGTTATCGCGGCACCGCCTGAATAACCCGGACCATGAACGCTTCCATGGACCAGGTTTGGTTGCTGGCCCCTGTATTCCATTATGTCAATCTCTCCGCACTGAGGCCACGGATTTGTCTCAAGATCAGCACCAAGCATCCAGAATGCCGGCCAGATGCCCGGGCCCCATGGCATTTTTATCCGGGCTTCGAAACGACCGTATGCCTGCTCGAATTTACCCTGAGTCTTGATCCTTGCCGAGGTAAATGATCCGCCGGTGTTAAGGGCCGTTATCTTCAGCATTCCATCCTCTGTTTTTATGTTCTGAGGATCATTTGTATATGTCTGGAGCTCCGCATTACCCCAGCCGCCACCGCCGAGATCATTTACCCATTTCGTGGCATCGACAGCTCCGTCAGTATCGAACTCGTCCTGCCAGACGAGTGTGTAGACCCGGTCCGCCTTCTTCTCCTCGCACCCTGCCATCACGAGAATGAGGAGCAAGAGGAACATACTTCTTAGATTGATTATTAACCTGAATGATTTCATCTTAGTTATTTTAGGTTGTCTGAGTATATTAATAGGTTAGGGCAGTGGTTACAGCCCCTCTGAAATTTCTGTTCATTGAGGCTGTAACCGGACTGCTGCTATTTGTAGAGATAGAGATTGTCGATATACAGGTTGTTCATGGTACATGTAAGTACAATCTGCGCGAAGTCGGACCTGGTCAGTGTACCTGTAAATGCAGTTAAAGGCAGGTCAATTGAAATCCATTTGCCTTTTTCGAGGGCAGGTATGCTGCCGTTCACAGTATGCACCACTGTCAGTATGAAGCTTGATACTTCGCCAGTGCCTCCGCCGAAGTCAACACCCTTGATTGTGAGCACATCACCCGGCACAATATCGTCAGGTGTCCAGATATCCATATGGAAACGGGTCATAGCTGAAGCATTAAGCTTATGGGCGCTGAAATCAATACCGGCAAAGTTTGTAAAGGTGTACTTCTTGACTGCATCTCCGGCCACTGTCAGATCCTCTACGTTCGAGTCGTCCCATTCTGCTGACCAGGAATCCACTGTCACGTTAGCGTATGCATTGCTGAAGAATGAAATAACATCAGCGGCATTTCTTGCCGGCGGTGTCGGTGCTGCAACTGTCGGGCCACCCGTCTGACCTCCGCCCGTCTTGTAGAAATAGAAGTTGTCTATCCATATTGTGGTTGCTCCTGATGGCTGACCCACAAGAATATACTGTGCGAGGTGAGCCCTGGTGGTCAGTCCCGTGAAATTGCTCAGCGGTATGTCATAGCTGACCCAGACTCCCTTCGCAGGGGTTGTATACTCGATCTGATGCTCAACATCATCACCACCTCCGTACGCAGCGTTGGCACCGAAATCAACCAGTTTTATGCCGAACTTTGTGAAGTCAGCTGACCATACATCGATATGAACATGTGACATGCCAGTGGCATCAATCATATTGGGGTTGGTCTCAATACCCACAAAGTCAAGTGCTGAATACTTCTTGGCGGCGTTGCCGGCAATTGATACCTCTTCAAGAATGGCAGCTGACCAGTCAGTTCTCCATGTATTAACAGTTACGTCAGAGTATGCATTGCTGAACAATGATATCACATCGGCAGCATTCCTTGCCGGCGGTCCAGGAGCTGCGGCCGTAGGTTCGGTTGCAGCACCTCCTGTCCTGTAGAAGTAGATGTTGTCGAGGTAAATATTGGAGGGGTTGGTCCCTGCCTGCCCGTCGAACTTCATCTGGAACACCTGGTTGAGGCTCATTCCTGAAGAAGTGAATGAGGTGAGGGGAATGTCATAGCTGTTCCACTGACCGGCCACGATGGGAGTAAGAGACACAAGGCTCTCCTGCGGTGACCCGGAAGCGTTTATTGGTGTCACTCCTACAACAGTGGCATCTGCAGTCCACATGTCAACATGCAGGAATTGCATGCCTGAAAGATCCTGCTGTGAAGACAGTACAGTACCCTGGTAGTTGAAATTTGCATACTTGAGAGTGCTGTTGCCGGCAATGTCTTCGGTAGTCACCACAGTGCTCTGACCCCAGTTCGGATTGAAGTCGGTGCCACTGAGGCTGGTGTATGCCCCGCTGAACAGTGAAACAACGTCAGCAGCATTCCTTGACGGCGGTTCAGGCGCCCCTGCAGTGGGTGCAGTTGCTCCGCCACCGGTCTTGTAGAAGTAAATATTGTCGAGGTAAATGTTGGAGGGGTTGGTTCCTGCCTGCCCGTCGAACTTCATCTGGAATACCTGGTTCAGGCTCATCCCTGATGAGGTGAATGATGAAAGAGGGATGTCATAGCTGTTCCACTGACCGGCAACGATGGGAGTGAGTGATACAAGGTTCTCTGCCGGTGACCCGGAAGCGTTTATAGGCGTCACGCCTACTGCAGTGGCATCCGCGGTCCACATGTCAACGTGCAGGAACTGCATGCCTGTAAGATCCTGCTGTGAAGAGAGCACGGTACCCTGATAGTTGAAATTTGCATATTTAAGAGTGGCGTTTCCGGCTATATCTTCGGTAGTCACCACAGTGCTCTGACCCCAGTTCGGATTGAGATCAGTGCCACTGAGGTTGGTGTATGCCCCGCTGAACAGGGAAACAACGTCAGAAGCATTCCTTGAAGGAGGTTCAGGCGCAGCTACTGTGGGCCCGGCAACCGGTCCGCCCCCTTTGTAGAAGTAAACATTGTCAAGATAAAACCCGGTCGGCCCAGTTCCGAGTTTCTCGAGGATAATCTGTGCCAGTTTGCTCCTTGAAGCCAGCCCTGCCAGGCTGAAGTCAGCACTAATCCAGGTCTTTGAGGCAAGCGGTCCGGGTATCTCAAACGAAACTGAAGGATCAGTGCCGTTAAGGGAACCATCCGGACCCATATCCACAAGCTTGACTGAAAGCTTGTCACCGGGAGCAACTGCGTTGGGAATCCATACATCCATATGAAGACGGGTCATTTCTGAAGCGTTAACAGGAGGTGTGGTGAACTGAATCCCAACGAAATTAAAGTTGGTATAGTAAAGCACGTCATCATTATTTACCTTGAAATCGGCGGACCGTGTTGTCTGATAAGGCTCCCAGTAACCGTTGTAAAAGTCAACGGGCACATTTGTATAAGCATTGCTGAAGATGGATATTACATCTCCGGCTGCCTGGGAGGGTACAGGCGCATGGATGAATTCTCCGGCTGAAGTGACCGTCATGGAGCCGGTTGCCTCTGTTCCTCCTGATGTTGCAGTTATTTTCGTCGTTCCTGCAGCCAGTACCTTGATTGTACCCTTGCTATCAACCTCAGCTACAGCCGGATCTGATGACGCAAAGCTGAACCATGCGGGTGCTACCTGAAATACCTGGTCAATGCCATCCGGCATATTGAAGACCATGCTGAGGCCGCTTAATGCAAGACTCAGGCCGTTAACGGCTGATTCCGAAACTTCGTTCCCATCGAGTATCAAAGGCCTCTTGTGTGCTATCGTACCCAGCTTCTCGAACTTTACTTCGTCAAACCAGAGTGTATAGCCCGTTCCGTCCTCGGGCCCTTCAGAGTAGTAGAACATCCCTTTCTCTGCCGTAAGCTTCGAAGCGTCAGGAATGGGTATTATATACTTTTTCCAGTTTGAGTTTACTTTCATTCCACCCAGCGAGACAAGGTATTTTGACTCGCCCAGGTCATTCCCAAAGCCAACCAGGTCTACTGTTGCATCTTTTGATGCTTTGGCCCAGAAAGTGATGGCGTCAAATGCGGACAGATCCCGCGCCATTGATGTAAAGTAAACACCTCCTGCATAACTCCCCTGAGGGTCACCCGCATCCGGAATTTCTATCTTCATTGATGCAGATCCTGAATACCTTACCTCATTGTCCACATCAAAAGCAGTAACCTTTGAACCTCCAAAGGCTGCATAATTAAGCCCGGCGCTGAATCCGTCAATGAAGACCTCCGGGATCGACGGATACTTTGCAAGCTCAAGATCTTCAGTATCTCGTGTACAGCTTACCGGCCATACAAGCATAATTGCCGCAAAAAATGCAATTATAGAATTGCTATATTTTCTCTTTTCCATTTTGTTGCTTTTTTTCAGGTTACATACCGATGTTGAAATGCAGATAGGTTCTGATCTCCCATTCGGAACCATTCGGGTAACCCGGAACGGTAGGATCACAGACATACTCACCGTTCACATCGAGTGTGCGGGTCGGACAGTAACGAGGCGAATACTGATCGAGCGTACGCCTTGTAAAGCGGAGGCCTATCCTTGTGTCAGGCAGATCAAACCATTTGGGTTTTGAGACTGCTGTGGAAAGGTCTATTTTGATCTGCAACGGGTAGGTGAGGTTGAAGTCACGGTGGTAGTCATACGGACCCCAGTCATTCACCTTCACCATTCCGGTGAGTTTGGTTTGTTTGTAAATCATCCGGAGGTCACCTGTGTAGCGCCTGATAAGCCTTTCATCACTGCCGTTCGACTCGGCATCACCGGCCAGAAGGTTTACTATAAATCCGAAATCTGGAGTAATCCTGGAAACGATCCTCGCGTATGCTTCCCAGAGATCCCTTGCCGGGGGTGCTCCCGGGAATGCAAAAGTGGTCCTGCCGTTGGCAAGTATCCCGATGGCGGCATCCTGTGTTGTAGGATGATGCCGGTATACAACTCCGGTGCTTATTGCAAACGCGGCGTCTTCTGTCAGATCATTGTCCCAATCATACATCCATGTTGCCGGCGTTGGGTCATATGTCAGCAGGATCTCTCCTGCGACAGTCTCCCTGTTAAGCCTTACGGCGAAGGGGTCTTCGAGGATATTCCTCGCCCTTCCCGGTGCAGGCACATCAGAAGGCATAGGTCCGATCAACGGCTTTTGCCACAGGAAATTGGGGGCTACCTGCAGATTCCCGAACGTTAGTGCAAATCCGGTCAGGAAATTGTACTGGTTACCGCTTCCGCTGTCTTTCAGCCTCCAGCCTGTGAAGGTTTTTGTGTAGTCAGCGCCTCCTCCTGCAACAAGACCCATGGCTGCTCCCTGGGCATACCACATTAACGGACCTGCAGATAATGTGACCTTCATCTTTCCACCCCAGGTGTCCTTCGAGTTTATCTGATCCTGATATACAGTGTAATTTCCGCTTTCTCCTTCAACAAGCTGGAATGTCTCACCAACGCGCGGCTGGCCTGCCCAGATTCCGCCAACTTCTATGCCCACCTTACCGATCGTCCTTTTGATGTGAAGGGTGGTCCTGCGTGTGGGAGGCGAAGGAATCGCAAAGGAACTGACTGCCGGCGCCTGCTCATCGAGGTCTTCATGGAAAATACCAGTTATGTCAAAACCTCCGATTTTGCGGCTGTACTTGACCAGTACAGCGGGGTTGGCTCCCCACCACAGCTCAGGACCGAAAGCCACCTTGAGACCGTCAAGCCCCTTCTTGCCCGCCATTTCCACCCCAAAGGGGGCCTCGCCGTTGTATATATCAATGTTCGGTCCATAGTTGGATTCGGGATAAAGCCCGAAGAAATCACCCTCATAGCCCCAGTGATAGTGCCCTGTCCGGTAGAAACTCTTCAGATCAAAGTACTTGCTCTTCCATGTGAAATCTGACCTGTAAATCTGCAATCTGTCAATTGATGAAAGCTTCAGATTGCCATTGTCAGTATTCACCTCCCGTGCGCGGCCCCTGTTCTCGTAGAAAATCTCATCGATAGGGTTCTCTGCAATATGACCAAGGATATTGACCGATACATTACCATAAACGCTCTCAGAGGGCTTGGCTTCTATATCAACATAATATGACTGCATGTGGTCAAAACCCAGTTCATCAGGATAATTCTCAGCGCCGGCTACAGGATCATCCGGAGTTGAAATCCTTTTTCCCCCGGTATTGAATGTAGTTAATTCCGCTCTCATTCCCTTGATGCTTACCATCTTCGACTTCTCGCTTACCATTGCAGCCTTGTCTGCCCTGGCCCTGACAACCATGTCAGTAAGCCCTATTGAGGAGAAGTGATTCCTGATGTCTTCAGCAGATACACCTTCACCGTATGGATTTATTTTATGTGCTTCCCTGAGGGCATAGTAGGCAGCCCTGGGGTAAAGCTCGTAAAGCCCGGATGAGTTGGTCGGACCCTTGGCGCATACGCCGAACCACTCTTCATTCATGTTGTTTTCACCCGGGGCATAATCATTGAGATACCCTCCGTTAACCCATGAAGCGTTGTTGTCATGCACTTCCAGGTTGGAGGTCTGAAGATATTTCCACCATCCGTCACTGAACTGAAAGGTGAAACCGCCCAGGCAGTTTTCTGCCAGGCCCAGACCTGCTGCATTCTCATATATCTCCTGCCAGTTACCGAGCATGTAGTAAGCCTGCGACTGCTGATCCTCCTCGTTTCGCAGCGCATTGAAAGCATCAGCACCGAACTCAGTGAACATCATTGGTTTGCCGAGCACTGATCTTACTCTGCTGAAAGCATCACCGAATGAAACACCCCTGTACATGTTTACCCCGAAGATGTCAACATCCTTGCACTCCTGGGCAATGATGTCAAGGAAAAGAAGGTCACCGTTACACATTGCCACAGGCACGGAATGATCTATCTTCTGCATTGCCACGGCGGCTTCATTGAACACCTTGTATAAAGCTCCTGCACGGATTGTCGATTTCCGGTCTTCCATCGGGATATCTTCCGTTTCGGCTCCTTCCCAGAAAAGACCGTAGTTGTTTTCATTTCCCAGAAGGAACATCAGGAGACCACGCGTACCCTTGTATTCCTCAACCATGGCCGTTACTTCCCTGAGCAAAAGTTCCCTTACCCTCGGATCTGAATATTCTGTATTCGCAACCCACTGGCTGCCAATGGTAAGCCCGTACCTGCCGAATGAATGATTGAGCATCGTATAGATCCCGTAATTGTCATATATGTACTCAATCCATTTCCTGGGCACACCGGTGTATTGCCTTATGGCATTTACCCCCATGTGTTTCAGCATTGACATCTCAGAATCAAGTGCAGCCTTGATCAACTCATCCTTCTGTTTCCAGAGGCTATAAGAGAAATTGGTGCCGATGGGAAAATAATCCCAGTTCATTCCGTTGATCATGAACTCTTTGCCATCGACCAGCAATCTAAAACCCTCTTCATCTTCCATGACCCTGACTTCATGCGATCTGAGCGCAGGATCGGAATTGGTCAGCGTGACCTGTGCCACTGCATCCTGGGCATAAGCCCCTAAGAGATACAGGGTACAAATAAAAAAGCAGGTGATTGGTTTCATAGGTATAGGATTGAATTATTTGGTTATTTATCGATTTCTTTGAAATCAGTTAAGAAAGTTAGGCCATGATACGAATCACCACCCCTGGACGATCCCCTTCTAAAACACTACATAAGTGCGGCTGAATTACTTCAAAAACACAACATTTAAATTCTGAAATGCCTTACTTTTCTGCCTTTGCCGGGTAAGGGGTCTTAATAATGAGGCTTCGCTATCAGGGACCTGGCACTGAGAAATGTCTTTTCCTGAAGCCCTGTTCCCCGACCATGCAGCAAAACATCAGAATCCGGCCAGATAGGCTGAAAGATTGACATCTCTCGAAAGATGCATTTTCTTACGCAGACGGTAACGGCTTACCTCTGCTCCACGGTAGGATATGTTCAGAATTGCTGCGATCTCTTTCGTCGGGATGTTCATCCTTATGAAAGCACATATCCTCAGATCATACGAAGTAAGATCCGGATACTCTTCTTTGAGTCTTCTGAAGAAATCCTCATTCGCTGCGTCAAAATAGCTCTCAAAGATCTTGTTCTGTTGCCTGATGTCAATTGCCCTGGTTATCTTTCTCTTCAGACCACTGATCTTCTCCTTAGCCTGATCATTTGTTACATAGTCCTGAATACCATGCAGTTCGTCGGAGATCGTCTTGAGAAGCTTGTTCTTCTCGATAATGGTCATTGTTTGATTTGCCAGCTCCCTGTCCCTGAAGACCATATCTGACTGCAGCTTCTCATTGCGGAGATCAACTATCTCTTTCTCGGCAAGCAGCACCTCCTGCTCATGTCTTATTTGCTGCTCCTTCAGTTCCCTTAGGAGCTCTTCCTCCTTTCTTCGTGCTGCCTGCGCAGCCTTGTTCAGAAAGTACCTTATAATACCGTAAAGCAATGCCGCAAAAATCAGCGCATATAAAACGTAGGAAATAGCTGATCTCGTGAACGGAGGTGACACCGTGAAGCTGAAAAATGCGGTTTCGCTCTCAGAGCCGTAAACATTCAATGCCTTTGCGCGAAGAGTGTACTGGCCTTCATGAAGATTTGTAAAGTCCTTATAATGCTCGGACGTCCATTCTGACCATCCATCTGAAAAGCCCTCCAGGAACCAGCTGAAAAGCACAGGCTTTTCATTCTCGAAAAATGGCGCAGCAAAATGAAAACGAAACGAGTTGTTTTTCCATGGAAACCGGAATCCGGTGTCATTGGCACCATCCCAAAGATATATCACCGAATCCGGTTTGCCGGTTTCTACCCTGGTAATGTACGCCGGGAAGGCACTGTTGTATTGCTTGGGAACGGATGGATTATAGTTGACAAAACCCTCCTCTAGACCCATCAGGATGTTATCGCTGTCATAAGGATAAACCGACTCGAACTCGTTTACAAACTTTTCTCTGAGCTTCCTGAGAGGCACAGTGACGCGAGTGTAGGTCATGTCTTCATTCTTCCGGAGGTAGCCCGACTCGGATTCGGCAATAAACCATGTGTACCCGTTTCCTGCAGTGGTCACGGACATAATCCTGCCTGTCCGGTCAAAGAGGCTGTTCAGTTCGTCTGAAGCTTTGAAGACGTTGGCGGTGCCATCATACTCGAATACTCCTTCATCTGTAGATACACAGATCCTGTTGTCAAAGCTGAAGAGTATATTGCCTGTCCGGGAAGTCAAGCCCTTGTCCTCCACGTAACGCACCGTCTCAGTTACATTATGGTAATCGTCGTCGGGCTTGAGCCTGTAGATTCCTCTGCCGCTGTGCCCCACCCAGATATAACCATTTGAGTCCTGAAGAAGATACCTGCTCGATTCATCAAAACCCTCAATCCGCCGCTCGAATTTCCAACCGCCGTCTGTCTTCCTGAATAGTGCCAGACCTTTGTAATGACCACCTATTAGCAGGTCAGGCCTGTCGTTAACTGAAATAAACTTCCATGCTCCTTCCATGTCAGAGATCCTGACTGCAGTATTGCCACTTATGACAAAAGTGCCGTTGTTATGCCCGCACAGCAACTGGCCCCCTGCTTCGGTCAGTGTCCATACCTGACCTGCACTGTTTTTCACAAGCTGAAAGTCGGTTGTGGATGATGTTGCGTTAAATGGTACTGCAAAAAGACCCTGGTTCGTACCCAGGTAGAGATTGCCGTTGAAAACCCTGCAACAATATCCGGTTCCGATCTTATCAGTACTGATGTAGGAGAGGGGTGAGTTTATCTCGATAAAATCAATGCCGTTATCCAGCCCCAGCCACAGGTTTCCGCTCCTGTCAGCCAGCATGCTCAGAACAGTGTTGTTCTGAATACCCCAGTCAGTATTAAGGTTATAGATGATATTGCCATCATTATCAGAAATTACAAGGCCGTTTAATACCGTGCCGAATGCAAACCGGTTGCCCGGCAGCTTTACAGCACTGTACAGCCTGCTCTTCATAAGCATGTCATTTACCGGAGTATTCCATCCGGTGACCTTGCCATCATTAAACATGAAGAGACCTTCATAGGTGGTACCGATCAGCATCCGCCCGTTATCAAGATCAAGAATCGAGTTTATCTCTGTTTCGCTGTGCGCCTCCCATAATGGCAGCTTAACAAGTGAGTCTCCGGCAAGTTCTGCGATTCCCTCTCCGGGTTCCTGTACAAGCACCCTGCCTCCCACCTTATGCGAGAAACGGAAACGTGTGGATGGCTCAATGACTTTGATTGTATCACCGGCATAAAGGAAGATATAATCGTAGCACTGGAACACAATGCCGGCCTCAGTCTCGTGGATCTTCCAGATTTCATCAAATTCCCTGAACTGCTCGGGAAGCAGATATTTGAGGCTTCTGAACGACGAAGGTTTGTGGCCTTCGCGCTCGATGATCCCGAAGTCATTTATCAGTCCTGCGCAGATCCTGTCCCTGCTGTCGACAAGTATGCTTCTCAGAGGCGCACTGGCCGAAATACGGGTCAGGCTCCACTCAACCCCGTCAAAAGAGAGTAGTCCGTCATTATTTGCAAAATATATGAATCCCCTGCTGTCCTGGCAGATGCCCCAGTTCTGGGTGTCTGCATTATAATCTGATTTGCCGAAGTTCCTTACGAAGGGCGTTCCCCGGTAATTCTGCTGGGCTGAGGTCATTGCCGCAAGAAACAGCAGCAGGAAGGTCAGTACTCTTGACATGGTTCAGAATAGGCACTGTCAAGATAAACAATTAATGTTAACAGCCGGCAGGCTGTACACTTTTTCTGGGTGCGCTTTGAGATGCGGATGCCGGGTTTTTGGCCGATAACACTTTAGGAATGCGGGAAAATGATTTTGTGGTCCTGGAGGGAGAGGATTTCTGTGAGGAAGATTGGAGCCGGGAAATGGCTCGGGAGCCTTGAAGATTCAGGTTACATGGGAGATGACTTGAGCCGGGAAATGGCTCTGGGAACCGGTAGACAGGGGATTTCGCCTGCGAAGACAGGGGCCTGGAAATGGCTCTGGAACCTTGAAAATTCTGGTTACATGGGAGATGACTTGAGCCGGGAAATGGCTCGGGAAGGAGGGGAGAGGAATAAAACCGGCGAGCCTGGTAGCAGAGTGCTGCTACTTGAATATAAGTTTCTTGGAAGTGACCTTGTGACCGTCACTGTCAGTTGTCGTCTCTTCCGCCGTCTTGTAGTCGGGAGTGAGGAGCCTTGGCATGAAAATCCCGAACAAAATGAATATCACTCCTGCAAGAGCTGCCAGGCCAACCGTCAGCAAAGGATTATCCTTTACTTCCGGCCAGCCTGTTATGGCTATTGCCAGGGAAATTATTATCAAAAGCCCGCCTGCAAAAGTTATCCAATGATAATGTCTTGTCTGGCGGGTAGAGACTATATACAGCAGGATCAGCGGTATAATCAGTGCTGAATATTGTGACATGAGAATCAGCCTGACGGAGATGGCGGCAAGCAACAGCAGGAATATTGTGTTGATTATCCCGTATTGCCTGATTCTTGAAGGCTCCGGGATATACTGAACAATCTT
>ERZ795054.1580-NODE-1580-length-21002-cov-5.708407_pt1 | contig 21002 bp, 24 predicted proteins | sample MGYA00375138_ERZ795054 | MGnify/ENA primary metagenome ERZ795054 (study PRJEB30183, sample SAMN05720215) | anaerobic digester metagenome | isolation source: active sludge of municipal wastewater-treating anaerobic digesters | place: USA | collected 2014-12-23 ... | reverse complement strand
ATCCATCATTTACAATCGAGAATGTCGAAAGGCCTTATTTGAAAAAGATAATGCCGGTAAATGTTGACAACGATAGGCACTCATATGGAGAAAAGAGACAATCTTCAGGCAGTAACAGACGACATTCGGATAGAAGAAATAAATCCCGAAGATACCCTAAACGAAACTAATAATATAATTTTTTCTTTTATAATTTTTAACGTTAGATTTATCTATTAAGAAATTCAATAATATACATGAAAGGAGTCAAAAAACATTTTGAAGAAGAAGCTCCTGAATTTGATAGCACTATTCTAAAATTAGTTCCTTACTACCCTGAGATGGTAGAAGCATTGGTCTTAGCCATACCTTTCAATCATAATGATCCCATAAACATAATCGATCTTGGGTGTGGGACTGGCTACATATCTATGAATATAAAACAGAGATTCCCTAACTCTAAACTTACTTGTCTTGACTTTGCTGAGAACATGATAGCTCAAGCTAAGATTAGGTTAAATAAATTCAATAATATCGACTTCTGCATCAATGACTTTCGAAAATTTGAATTTGATAAAAGATACCATGTGGCTGTTTCCTCTCTCGCACTTCATCACTTGGAAACTAAAAATTCTAAAAAGAAATTCTATCGCAAAGTATTTGATTCTCTTGAAGGTGGCGGGGTATTTTATAATGCAGACATCATCCTTGGTTCAAATGATGCTCTTCACAATTTGTATGTATCGAAATGGAAAGAATTCATGTCTAGAACTCTTCCTAGTGAAGAAATTGAAAACACTTGGATGACCAAACATCACAAGGAAGACCATCCTGAAATACTATTGGATCAACTAGAATGGCTTAAAGAAATTGGATTTACAGATATTGACGTTGTATGGAAATACTACAATTTTGCGGTCTATGGTGGAACTAAACCAAAATGATATTTAAAGTAAGTCTTTAGGGATTGAAATAATAATTCCCTCAACATCCTTTTTGTATAATATTTCTCTATTCTTATTAAAAATCAATTTAATTCTATGGAATGGGATCGTCGTCGTTTCAAAATGAATTCCGCTCCTGTCAAAATTGGAAATATCAATACATCTTAAATATCTCAAAGTAGGTTTCCCTTCTACCCAATGTAGGTAACCTATCCCGTATTCACTTTTATCTTCTCCCCCATAAAATATCTTTGAAAGGATATTCATTGATTGATTCACACAAATATATTGTTTTTAATGTATTAAACTTTAATTGGAGTTTAATTAAATTTATATATTTATAGTCAAAATAGTAACCATGGATGAAAAAAAATTAGAGAATATATTCGAAATACCAATGATTATTTTTGGTATTCTTGTGCTACCTGTTTTATATGTTCAGATTACAACGACAAATCCAACATTAAGGTTCTTAGCATATCTCTTTGATATTTTAATCTGGCTTGCATTTGTCATAGAGTATGTTGTTCAGATATCCTTTGCAAAGAATAAGAAGGACTATGTGAAAAATAATTGGCTTAATCTATTCATTATTTTAGTCTCCCCACCTTTGCCTCTAAAAGCACTGAAAGGATTTGAATCTTTGAGACTAATAAGAGTTCTTAGAGTATTAAGAATATTCGTAGTTTTGGGTAGAGGAACTAAAGGATTTAAAAAATTCTATGCCAAAAATTCTATTAACTACATTCTCTATTTGACTGCCATTCTTATTTTTATATGCGGATTCATCTTTTCCATATTTGAGAAAGGGAAATCATTTTTTGATGGAATCTGGTGGGCCATTGAGACAGTATCAACAGTTGGTTATGGGGACATTGCACCTCTTACAACAGGTGGCAGGGCAATTGGGATTATATTAATCTTCTTAGGCATTGGATTTATGTCAATGCTTACAGCTGCAATATCTGCATATTTTGTAGAAAAGGACTCTAACCAAGATACAAAGGAAATACTTGCAAAACTTGACTCAATTAGCAAAGAGTTAGAAGAACTAAAGAAAAACAAGTAAGTGGACTGGGTGGGATTTGAACCCACGGCCTCTCCCATGCCAAGGGAGTGCGCTTCCACTGCGCTACCAGCCCCTAAATTTTACTTTATAATTCAATTTATAAAACTAATGGAAACTAATAATTTTGATAATATAGCCAAAAAAGAAGAACCTAATTCTTAGTAAGTTCTCTTCCCATCTTTATAAGTTTCAAAACTTTGTAAACACTTTCTTCAGAAGGAGCCACAATGAAATCATCAGAGGCCTCTATTCTGTCAAGACCCAATATTTCAATTGCCTTAATTATTTCATTTACTTTCGGTGATGAATCATTGGAGACTTTAGCCCAGTAACTCTGTAGGTCATATATATTTAGAATTTTTGCTTCTAGATCTCTGTATCTAACTTCAAGTTCTGAAATTTTATACTCTTTTGAGTTTATTTCTTTTTTAAGCTCAGAGTTCTCTAACTCTATTTCATTCTTTTCAACATTTATTCTATCGAGAGTACTTTCCAATGAGTTAACTAGTTCCTTCTCACTAACAAAGCCTTCTAGAGTCTGCTCAAGAGAATCATTTTTCTTCTTAATATCTTGGTTTTCAATCTTAAAGAATAAATTTCCTTTTCTAAGGAACTAATAAATTTGTCTTTCTCTATTGAAGAATCAATTGATTTTAGGGATTTTAACCCAATTCTAATAAGACTATTCTTAATTTCTTTTGATATTAGAGAAATATCAGCATTTTCAACAGTATGCCCTTTTGGAAATTTAATTTTTTCGATAAGAATATCTTTACCTTTGAGTTCTTCAAACAATCTTTCAGAGAGGTCTCTACCTGGTCTATCAGCATCTGTTGCAACTAAAACAATATCAGAACCAACAGTTGATTTCTTAGCGATCTCAACATTAGTAGTAGGGATTATAGCAGAAATAGTGACTCCAAATTCTGAGCCCAAGGCTAAATCTTGTATAGCCTTCGACAAAGTCTCAACATCTGAAACTCCTTCTACAATAATTCTAGTATCAATCATTGTCTTTTACACCAATTGTAGCTTCTCATCTTTGCAGATCTACCAAAGCCACATGATGCACAGATACCATGAGAAGCATGATATGAACTATTACCACACCTTCTGCATCTCACATGTGTTTTCTTGTTCCTCTTACCGTAGGAAGGTGTACCTTTACTCATATTAATCCTCCAAACTTGGTGAAATCAAAACAACGTTGTCTCCTCTTACAACAACATGTCCAAGCTTTCTTACAGATTCTCCGTTCTGAAGTTCTTCAGCGGCCTCCATTACTAAATTCATATGAATGTCATAACCTTTTAGAGTTCCTCTGAACTCTCTGCCGCCTTTAAGCTCTACTAGGACATTGGAATCCAAAGCTCTGTGTATGATGTCGAGTGGTCTTTGAGCCAATATATCACCTAATATGGAATCAGATTAAAATAGTATTTAAAGTTAACGGCGGCATTTTCTCAAATTACCTTCCCTATAAACTTAAATAGATAAAAAAGATTTAAAAGACTTATATGAAGAAGAAATCGCTTCATGATCTAAAAAAAGGAGAAATAAAAGATATTCTAAACTCTATTAACAACCTCTTTGGGGATAGTATCTCTAAGGAGATGGGAAATAAAGCTTCTTTTAAAACTACTACGCTTGATGAAGGCATTGATATAATCTATGTAAATGATACCAACTCTTTCATAAAAATCGGTAATAACTTTATCCCGTCTTTGAAGCTCTTAATTTCTCTACCTAAAGAAAAGATACCTAGAAAAATTGTAATTGATATGGGTGCTGTACCATTCATTTCAAAAGGCGCGGATGTCATGAGGCCCGGTATTAAAGAGATTGATCCTCTAATAGAAAAAGATGGTCCTGTTATTGTAGTTGATGAAAGACACGGGAAACCTATCGCAGTCGGGATTGCTATGTACAGTTTTACAGAAATGAATTCAATGAAAGAGGGAAAGGTAATAAAAAACATTCACTTCATTGGGGATAAAATCTGGCAGGGAATTTAATTACTTTACTGTTACTGACTTTGCAAGGTTTCTTGGCTTATCAATCGGAAGCTTCTTTTTTCTTGCGATATAATAAGTAAGAAGTTGCCCTATAATTACAGCAAGAATAGAGAATTTGCCATCATTTATTGTTATGTCTAGCTTGAAATCAGAATCCATCATATTGGCTATTGTTATGACTCTAGCTCCTCGGGCTTCTACCTCTTTGGCATTGGAGTACATGTCAAAATCTTTTCCCGGTATCAATGCGATAACAGGAGTTCCAGGTTCTATTAATGCAATAGTTCCATGTTTTAGCTCTCCACCCATCATACCTTCGGCATGTATGTAAGATATCTCTTTTAATTTCAGTGCCATCTCTCTAGAAGGCGGATAAGAAAGTCCTCTTCCGATAATATATATGTCCTTCTTCTCATAGAGCTCATCAGCCATTTTTTTGATGAGATCTTCATTTTCTTTTATGACATAATCAATTTTATTCGGTATAGTCTTCATGTTAACAGAAAATCCTAATAACCAAGATAAGTATAAGAGCGAAACAACCTGATTTGTGAATGTCTTAGTTGCAGCAACACATATCTCAGGGCCCGCATGTATCTCTAGGGATATGTCGGACATCCTTTGTATTGTCGAGTGAGGAACATTCACAAGTGAAACTATCTTTGCACCTCTCTCTTTTGCCCACTTAGTTGCAGTAACAACATCCATAGTTTCTCCGCTTTGGGATATTGCTATGAAAAGTGTATCCTTATCGACAAGCATAAAATTTTGGAACTCACTTGCAATTAGGGTATGTGCATTTATCCCTATTCTATTGAGAAAGTATACGCCTAGAAGTGATGCATAATAGGAGCTTCCGGCAGCTGTAAAAACTACTCTTTTAGAACTTTTTACAAGATCAGCAATTCTTTTGATTTTGTCGTGCTGTTCTCCATCTAGAGAATTAATCAGTCTTTGTGTTGCTATTGGTTGCTCATGAATCTCCTTTAGCATATAATGTGGATAATTCTGAACAGATTCTTCCTGAGAGATTGACCAAGTAAATTCATATATTTCTTTTTTGAGCATTTTTCCTGTGCTATCATAAAAAGAGTAGGTATCAGGTTCAATGATAGCAAATTCGCCGTCCTCAAAAAATATGGCTTTGTTAGTACTGTCAGAGAATGCATAGATATCTGATGCTAGATATAATCTGCCATTACCTATTCCCAAAACAAGTGGAGAGTCCTTCTTTATTGCGTATATCCTATTTTTTCCCTTTTCAATCACAAGGATAGCATATGTTCCTTGGATCTGAGAAATAAATGATTTTATTGCATCAATCATATTTTTTGATTTCAATTCTTCTTCGAGAAAGTGGGATATTACCTCAGAATCAGTATCTGTTATGAAAACATGTCCTTTTCCAATAAGCTCTTTTTTTAACTCTTGATAATTTTCAATAATCCCATTGTGAACGGTAAAAATATTTTCATTACAATCCCAATGAGGATGAGAATTTATTTTTGTCACGCCACCGTGAGTAGCCCATCGTGTATGGGAGATGGCGCATGACGTGGTGGAATCCTTAATCTCATCTAAAAAATTTGATATCTCGCCAACACTCTTTTCAACTTTACCTTCAATAGTTGCGTATCCGACAGAATCGTATCCTCTGTATTCAAGTCTTTTTAGAGACTTCAAAAGGTCATTTTTTATGGATATTTTTTGATGATTTATAATGCCAACGATTCCACACATTATACCACATCACTAAAGCCACAATTAACTATTTTAAAGTTTCGGGTGAAACACTTATTTGATAATTTTAATTCTAGGCTCTAAAGCCTCATAAATTCAAAAAAACGCTTAAATAAGCTTTATTCAATTTCTAAAGTTTTTAGAAGCCATAAAACCTTTTAAATCTTGGATATTCTTATATCTTTAATGAACGAGCATCTAAAATCCATGATTGATGATAATACCTTTAACGAAAAAGTTGAAGAAGTAAAAGAAACTCATTCTTCTTATATTTTTCTCACTAAAAAACATGCTTATAAAATAAAAAAAGATGTCAAATACTCATTTCTTGATTATTCAACTCTGGATCAAAGAAAATTCTTCTGTAAGGAAGAGTTTAGGATAAACAAACTATTGAGTCCTGATATCTATATTAAAGTTTCAGCTCTTGTAAGGGAAGGTAATAAACTTGTTCTTTCAGATACTGGATTACCACTTGAATACACAGTTGTAATGAAAAGAATCCCTGAAAAATTTATTATGAGAACTCTTATTGAAAAAAACAAAATAACTAAGGAGAATATTGAAGAGATAGCATTAAAGACTCTATTGTTTCACAAAATGTCTAAAGTTGATTCTACAGGAAAATATGGATCATTAGCTAACATTAAAAAGAACGTTATGGATAACTTCAAAGACCTTGAATGTTTCATAGGAGATTTGTTCTCAAGTGATGAATTTAATACACTTATTGGAAAAAATCTCGATTTCATGGTTAACAATACCGCCCTTTTTGATAAGAGGATCAAGAAGGGTAAGATTGTACAAACACATGGCGACCTTCACTCTGGGAATATATTCGTTACACCAAAAGATACCTATATATTCGATGCAATTGAATTCAATCCCGGGATAAATACAACTGATGTTGCAGCCGAGATTGCATTTTTATGTATGGATTTAGAATTTCTTGGACGAGAAGATCTTTCTAAAATATTTTCTGAGAAATACATATTGGAAAGCAATGATAAAGAGATCCAAAAGCTTCTTTCTTTCTATAAGGGATACAGGGCATGTGTGAGAGCAAAAGTTTATGGGTATAGAATATCTGATGAGAACTCAGCCAGAGACTTAACAAAAAACTACTTTTATCAAGCTTTAAAATATGCGGGGGAGTTAAAGTGAGTATTTTAGATGCAGCCGATAAGATCAAATCTAATCTTGATAAGGAAGAGATGCTAAATTTCTTGTTTAGTTTAATTGAAACAGAAACTGTAAACCCGCCTGGCAATGAATATCTTTTGCACGACATAATCATGAAATGCATGAAGGAAATAGGGGCTGAAGTTGAGATTATAGCCAAAGATGAAAAAAGACCTAATTACATTGGAAAGATTGGTACTGGTAAACCAAGCGTAGCCATATTGTCCCATATGGACGTTGTCCCCCCAGGTGAAGGCTGGACTAAACATCCATTCCAACCATATGAAGAAGATGGTAAGATTTACGGTAGAGGGGCTCTCGATAATAAAGGGAGTCTTGCAGCATCATGGGCAGGTGTCAAGGCATTGATAAAAAGTGGACTCAAGTTTAAAGGTACAATATACTTTTGTGCGGTCTCAGATGAAGAGATGGGTTCCGATTATGGTGTAGAATACCTGATGGAAAAAGGATTCAAACCTGATTATGCAATAGTTCCAGATAGCGGCACAATTGACGAAGCAATTATAGGGGAGAAAGGTGCCGCATGGTTTGACCTAGAAAGTTACGGAAAACAGGCCCATGGCTCTACACCTGAACTTGGAATCAACTCCATTATTAAAGTATCAAAATTAATTGCTGATTTTGAAAAATTTGACTTCAATCTAAAATATGACAATAGATTTACTCCTCCAACAATTAATGTAGGTATGATATCAGGAGGAAATGCACCAAATATAGTTGCTTCAAGATGCAACGTGACAGTGGATGTTAGGTACCCTTATGGAATAACTGAAGAGATGGTTAAAAAAAGATTATCTGAAGTGATAGAGAATCTAAAGAAGAAAGACAAGGATGTCGATATACGACTTGGTGAAATTAAAACTAGACACTTACCTCATGTAATAGATAATGAAAATGATTTGGTAGAAGCCTTCAAGAATACAGCTAGTGAAATTGGAATGCCTATGAGATTTGCAACATCTTCAGGAATAACTGTCGCAAAGATATTAAGTCTAAACGGTGTGCCAGCAATTGCTCATTCACCTGATTCTGATCACACTTGGCATATATCTGATGAATATGTAAGAATAGAAAATTTGGAAAAATGTGCAGTTTTATGGGCGACAGTCATATATAAATTAATTAAATAACTATCTTCCTGCATAGTATTTGTCTAAATAGAATCCATAATTCTGTTCAATTTCTTTTTGAACTTCATTCTTAAATTCCTCTGCTTTCAGTAACCCTTTATCTTCAAGTTTCTTTAACAAAAGATTAAGGAATACTTCTTGGTAAGAAAGTTCAAAAACGATCCTAGACATAATTTCGTTGGGAGGGGCCATTGGTATATTATAATTGTCACTTGTTTCTTCCATTAAATCACCACTTGAAGCTATCAATAAACTTTTAAAAGGTTTCTTATATCTCTATATAAAGCATTGTTCTAGAAGTGAGATAGTGGATTACAAGAAGGAAGCTAAAGAAATAGTTGAAGGCATAATCATTGCCGTATTGCTTTACCTAGTCATTAGTGTGACTCTATCATATGCTTTAAAGGTTGACAATCCTGTAGCGGTAGTCATATCCGGCAGCATGGAGCCAGTTTACTATAGGGGCGATATTATAGTGATTAAGGGAACAAACCCAGAAAACATCCAAATAGGGGATATTATTGTTTACAAAAGACCATATCAGGATATACCTATAGTACATCGTGTAATTAATATTATAGAAGAAAATGAAAAACTGTATTTTGTAACAAAAGGAGATAATAATCCTTCTGAAGACACATACTTTGAGAATGGTACCAAGTATCCTGGAGTTCCAGATCACGCTGTCGTTGGGAAAAGTCTTTTTAAAATACCTAAACTCGGGTATGTTACAATCTTCTTCAAGCGACTCATTGGAGTTAGGATATGAGAAGGTCTCCTTCGCTAGCAGTTGATATTATAATTTTTTTTAATGATAAACTCGTCCTTATAAGAAGAGGCAGAGAACCCTTTAAGGATTTTTTTGCCATGCCTGGTGGCTTTGTAGAATATGGTGAGTCAGTTGAAGATGCAGCCTTAAGAGAATCAAAGGAAGAGACTGGATTAGATATTCATGGATTATCTCTTCTAGGGGTTTATTCTGAACCAAATCGTGATCCTAGAGGACATACAGTCAGTGTTGTTTTTTATGGTAAAGGCAGTGGAATCCCAAAAGCAGGAGACGATGCTAAAGAAATATTCTTGTTTGAATTAAACTCTATCCCAAATAATTTATCATTTGATCACAATAAAATAATAAATGATTTTCTTAAGTTAAAACGAGGGGAAGTCCATAATAGATAATAACAATATATCTGAAATTTTGGGTATACTCAGAGAAGAGATTAAAAAATTCTCTGTCCCTATAGTAACTGAAGTAGCTTCAGACAGAGATCCATACAAAGTCCTAATCTCATGCGTGCTAAGTCTTAGAACTAAAGATGAAACTACAAAGAGGGCGTCACTAAGACTTTTTGAAAAAGCTGATACTCCAAAGAAGATGATAACTCTTGAAGAGCTTGAGATCCAGAAACTTATCTATCCTGTAGGATTCTATAAAACTAAAGCAAAAAGAATTATTGAGATGTCAAAAAAATTACTCGATGATTACAATGGAAAAGTCCCTGATGAAATAGATGAGCTATTGAAATTAAAAGGCGTTGGGAGAAAAACTGCCAATATAGTTGTGACTCTGGGTTATTCAAAGCCTGGTGTATGTGTTGATACCCATGTTCATAGGATATCCAATAGATGGGGGTATGTAAAAACAAAGAATCCTTTCCAAACTGAGTTTGCCTTAAGAGAAAAACTTCCCCAGAAGCATTGGATAGAATATAACGATATCCTTGTTACATACGGGCAAAATGTATGTGCACCGATAAGTCCAAAATGCAGTATATGCCCAATAGAGGAATATTGTCCGAAGATAGGTGTTAGTAAACACAGATAAAAGATAAGAATGGTGGGCCCGCTGAGATTTGAACTCAGGACCTCCCGGTTATCAGCCGGACGCTATAACCAATCTAAGCCACGGGCCCTTGTATATCAGGCAAATATAAACAACGTATTTAAGATTTTCGTTTATCTAGGTGTATATGAGGATATTAATCTCAGGTGTACCAGGTGTCGGGAAGACCTTGATATCAAAAAAGGTCGCAGAAACATTAAATCTCACTTATATAAATATAGGTGATTTTGCTAAAGAGAATTTTGAATTCCCAGTTGAAGAAGATGAAATTATCATTGATGAAGAGGCAGTTGAAAATAAACTTCTTGGGCTTGATAACGTAATAATAGACTCTCACATACCCTTCAAAGCAGATAAAGCGATAATTTTGCGATGTAACCCTAAAATTCTTCTGGAAAGACTGAATCTGAGGGGGTATTCAAAGAGAAAGATTCAAGATAATCTTATGTCAGAGATTCTTGATTATGAGATTTATGCTGCAAAGGAGATCTTTAGTGATGAAGACATTTACGAAGTATTAAGCGAAGATGTCAATGAAACTATGATTGAAGTAATGAATGTTATTAATGGTCAAGGAATTTCGCTTAAAAATGGAAATCATTTTAATTTTTTAACTGAAGATAACCTTCAAATGATAGAAAAATAATAAAATTTCTTTTTTCTTTAAATATCATAAGTCTTATAAATTCTAAAATCCTATCTGTATAGGGGTAGGAGGCAAAATTATGGACCTCGTTATTAAGAATGGAACGATAGTTACTGCTACAGATATGTATGAAGCAGATATAGGGATTGAAGGAGAAAAGATTGTTGCTATTGGTAAGGAGCTTTCTGGCTCCAAAAAGGTTGATGCGAAGGGTATGTTAATATTCCCAGGATTTATAGATGTACATACACATATTGAAATGCCATTTATGGGGACATATTCATCTGATACATGGGAGACTGGAACAAAGGCAGCGGCTTTTGGTGGAACAACATGTGTCGTAGACTTTATTATTCAATCAAAGGGAGGGACACTCCAAGCGGCACTTGATGAATGGAATAAAAGAGCAACTGGGAACGCTTACATTGATTACGGATTTCATATGGCCATGACTGATGTTAATGAAAATACCCTAAAAGAAATGGAGACGATGATTAATGATCGGGGTATTCCAAGTTTCAAATTATTCTTTGCATACAAGGGATCCCTAATGGTCGAAGATGATGCTTTCTTTAAAGCGCTTGAAAAAGCAGGAGACTTTGGTGGACTAGTAATGCTTCACGCTGAAAACGGCCATTTAATTGACCTTTATACAAAGAGACTTTTAGAAGAGAAGAAGACTGAGCCGATGTACCATGCTGTTTCAAGACCTTCAATACTAGAGGGTGAAGCATGTCAAAGGGCAATTACGCTAGCTGAATTGGCTGAAGCTCCATTATATATTGTTCACAACTCTTGTTTAGAGGCAGTTGAGGCAATACATGAAGGTAGGGAAAGAGGGCTTCCGATATATGGAGAGACATGTCCTCAATATCTTACCCTTGATGAAGAGCGGTATACAGAGCCTGATTTTAACGGTGCAAAGTATGTTATGTCACCACCACTAAGATCAGAGTTTGATCAGGATGCACTTTGGTTTGCAATCGAGAGGGGAGACCTTCAGGTAATTTCTACAGATCACTGCCCATTCTTTATGAAGGGACAAAAGGATAAGGGTAAGGATAATTTTGCAAAAATACCAAACGGTGCACCAGGAATCGAAACAAGAATGGCTGTAATGTATACTGCTGGAGTTCTTGAGGACTGGATCACAATAAACAAATTTGTTGAACTTAATTCCACAAACCCTGCTAAGATGTTTGGTCTATTCCCACAAAAAGGAACAATTGCAGTTGGATCTGATGCCGATATAGTTGTATTTGATCCTGAAAAAGAAGTCACTATTTCAGTAAAGAACCTTCATCAAAACACTGACTACACACCATGGGAAGGAATGGTAGTAAAAGGTTACCCAGTGACCGTCTTGTCTAGGGGAAATATTGTCGTTCAGGATGGTAAACTTAAAGGCAAAAAAGGATGGGGCAAGTTCATAAAAAGAGAAAAGTTCTATCCATTATAAAATAATTAATTTTTATTTTATTTTCAAATTTTCGGATTTTCATTGGATAATCTATTAATTAAATAGATGTTATTAAACTATTTTTTAGATATTCCAATTTATGTCGAAAGTTATATAAATCTGAATTATATTAAATTAACGTGCTTATTCAAATTTAGGAGGCTTTTTATGGAGGACTATGCACAGATTGAAAAAGAATATGTTATGAGATCTTGGTCATGCCAAGCTGATGTCAAGGTTAACATGATAGAGAAGGCAGAGGGCATTTACTTCTGGGATAAATCAGGAAAAAGGTATTCTGACTTCTCTTCACAGCTCAACAGTACAAGCTGTGGTCATAATGTAAAAGAAATAAATAATGGGATTATAGAACAGCTTAATAAGTATGCATATATCGGTCCAGGGCTTGGATCTGAAGCAAGAGCCAAACTCGGTAAGATGGTAGCAGATATAGCTGGACCAAACTACCGAAAAACATTCTTTTCTTCAAGTGGTACTGAAGCAAACGAGGCTGCAGTAAAAGCTGCAAAATGGTACACAGGAAAATATAAGATAATTTCACGTTACCAGTCCTACCACGGTGCCACTGGTATAGCCATGATGTTAACAGGGGACCCAAGAAGATTCCCTAATGAGCCAGGTTACCCAGGTATATTGCACGGTCCTGACTGCTACTGTTACAGATGCCCATTCAACTTGAAATACCCAGGCTGTGACATCATGTGCGCAAGGTACATTGGTGACATGATCAGATATGAAGCAAAGGAAACAGTCGCTGCCATAATTGCTGAGCCAATTGTAGGATCAAATGGTATCATTCCACCAGTAAAAGAGTACTTCCCTATGTTAAGGGAGATATGTGATCAGTACAATGTTTGTTTGATAGCTGATGAGGTAATGACTGGATTTGGAAGAACAGGTAAATGGTTAGCAATTGAACACTATAAATTCCAACCCGATATAATAACAACTGCTAAGAACTTATCTGCAACATACGTGCCTTTAGGAGGTACAACATACTCTAAGAAAATATCAGACTACTTTGAGGATCACTGGTTTGTTGAAGGCCACACATATGCAGGTCACCCACTAGCATGTGCAGCCGGAGTTGCAACTATAAACTACATGAAGAAGAACAAACTTGTTGAAAACGCTGCTAAGATGGAAAAGGTAATGGAAAAGAGATTGAATGAAATCAAGGCAGACCACAAGTCAGTAGGGGATGTCAGAGGAAAAGGTCTATTCTGGGGAATAGAATTGATCAAAAACACAAAGACAAAGGAGCAAGCAGGAACTAGGGAAGAAAAGTTCATGAGAGGACATGTTCCAATCCCGGCCAAAGTTACAGGTGAGTGTATGAAGAATGGAGTATTCTTCTTGCAGATGGTCTCAACACTCTTATTCGCTCCTCCGCTTAGCATTACCCCTGAGCAGATAAACGAAGCCTTAGATGTTGTAGACAAGGCACTTGAGATCTCAGACAAAGAAGTAGTTAAGTAAATAAATTTAATTTTTTACTATTTTTTTATAAAGCCAAATTTTATATAGCTTCTAACTAGATTAAATAACATGGAAAAATACGCTCTTCTCATCATTAACATGCTTAATGATTTTGTATACGGCGATTCAAAGTATGAGTATGCTAGAGACGTCATTTCTCCTATAAGGGAAATATCAAAATTCTTCAGAGAACAAAATTTTCCTGTCATATACATCTGCGATTCACACCTTAAAAACTTCGATAGAGAAGTAGAGATTAGGGGTGAACATGCAATTGATGGAACGAGTGGAGCGAAGATAATTGATGAGCTTAACCCAAAAGATGGGGATTATACCATAAAGAAAAGAAAATATAGTGGTTTTTACGGAACAGGGCTCGATGAGCTTTTGAGAGAGATGGGAATGAAAAATCTTGTCTTCTCTGGTCTCTTGACCTCTCTTTCACTTAGGCATACAGTAGCTGATGCTTACTATAGAAGCTATAGGTGTATCATGTTAACTAACGCATGCTGTGACGTGAAAAAGGATCTTCACCTGAAATCAATCCTTTATATAAGGGATTATTATGGTGCAACTGCTGTATCCACTATGAACTTTCCACGTCTTTATGTATCTAGGGAGGGAATTTAATGGATGTAGGAATAGTAGGAAAACCAAATGTAGGAAAATCAACATTTTTTAATGCAGTTACCCTTGGTGGGGCAGAAATTGCAAATTATCCTTTTACAACAATTGATTCAAACATGGGGGCGACATATGTCACATACAAGTGTCCCTGTAAGGAGCTTAATATCAAGTGCTCGCCTCAGAACTCAAAATGTATTGACGGAACGAGGCTTGTACCACTAAAGATAATAGATGTGGCAGGTCTTGTAAAAGGCGCACATTCTGGGAGGGGTCTTGGTAACAAGTTCTTAAACGATCTTTCAAGAGCAGAGACACTAATTCATGTAGTCGATGCATCAGGCTCAACAGATATAGAAGGAAATCCTGTCCTTGTAGGAAGTCATAATCCACTAGAGGACATAGAATTTTTGGAAGAAGAAATAGATCTTTGGTTTTTTGGAATATTAAATGACAATTGGTTTAGATTTGCAAGGAAGGTGTCATCGGGGCATCATGATTTCAGTAAGATCGTTGCTGAGCAATTCACAGGTATAGGGATATCAGAAATTAATGTTATCAATGCACTCAGAGAGACAAAGCTTGACACTGAAAAGTGCATGCATTGGAAGGAAGATGAGCTATTGATATTTGCAAAATCATTGAGGAGAATATCAAAGCCCATAACAATAGTATTAAATAAAGTCGATATAGCCCCGCCTGAGAATATCAATGCACTTAAAGAAAAGCTCGGAAATGTCTTCACTGTTAGTGCTGAAGCTGAACTTGTTTTGAGGAAGGCCGCACATGCAGGTTTGTTGAAATATGTTCCATCAGGTGCATCTTTTGAAGTCACTGGAAATCTAAATGATAAACAGAAAGAGGCCTTGAACAGGATTAAGGGTTTTATGGAGAAAAATTCTGGTACAGGAGTCCAGAATGCTATTAACGAAGTTGTTTTCAATATCCTTGGTAAGATAGTGGTGTACCCTGTAGAGGACGAATCCCATATGAAGGACGGTAAGGGAAATGTCTTACCTGACGCATATCTTATGGAGAGGGGCTCAACGCCGAGGGATCTAGCATTTAGGATCCATACCGATATAGGTAAGAACTTCCTCTACGCAGTCAACGCAAGAACCAAGATGAGAATAAAAGATGACTATGAGCTTCAGAATGGGGACATAATAAAAATAGTTTCCGCGGCAAGATGAACTTTAGTGGTAAAATGCGAAACGCCACAAATAACTTTGATAAGTTTCTTGCAAAGGATAGAAAAGAATGGCGCAACTGGCTTAAAGAGAATCATGGGACTTCTAAAGGTATTTGGCTTATTTATTACAAAAAGAAAAGCGGAAAAACTAGCGTATCTTATGATGAGGCCGTTGAAGAGGCACTTTGCTTTGGCTGGATTGATAGCACTGTAAATAGGATAGATGAAGAGAAGTATATGCAACTCTACACCCCAAGGAAGTTAGATAGCATATGGTCAAAGTTGAACAAGGGGCGTGTAGAGAAAATGATAAGTCAAGGGTTAATGACTGAAGCTGGCCTTTATAAGATAGAAATTGCGAAGAAGAATGGATACTGGGATCTACTCTCTTCTATCGATGACCTAAAGATACCAGAGGATTTACAAGAAGCATTTTCTCAAGATGAAAAGGTATACACCAATTTTAACTCATTTAAAGATCCTGTAAAAAAATCAATACTATACTGGATTCTTAGTGCAAAACGCCCTGAGACAAGGAAAAAAAGAATAGAAAAAGTTGTTGCCGCTGCCTCTATCAACAAGGACCCATTTAATTATTCATAAAGTTCTTCGAGAGGTATATCGACAAACTTGTTTAATTTTGGGAGCATATGCCTTGTAGTCTTTGGAGGAAATAACTCTCCTTTCTTTGCAGTTTTTACAACTTCATCCTTTGTCACCCTTTTAGGAACAAGTATAGCATCGGCCTTTTCAGAATACAATAGCCAGTAGGCCTTATTAAGTGACTTCTCGTATCTCACGGACATTCCATTCTTTTCTAAAATTTCTACAATCTTACCTATGTCCCCGTATATCACAGGAAACCACTGCCCTAGTTTTATCTCTGGATCATTATAATCAACTAGAAGACAGGGTACCTTTTTACACCCGAGTCTCTTTGCGGCCTCAAACCTGTGGTGTCCGTCGAGAATTGTCATAGTATTTCTATCGACTATTATCGCGACAGAAAACTTCTTCTCTCTTTCCATCTTGATCATAAGCCTGTTGAGAACACTTGGAACTATCCGCTCATGGGTGTATAATCTTCCAACCTCGACGTATTCTATATCCATAGATATATACTAGAATTAAAATCTTATATGTTTTTGTATGAGAAAAGTGACTGGCCGAATGAAACGCCACCATCGCCACATGGGATCAATCTATGCTCTAGATATTTAATACCCTCTGATTCAACTTGTTTTTTTATTGTGTCCGAGAATATCCTATTGTATGCAACCCCACCTGAAAACCCTACTGGAAGATTATGTTCTTTTGCCACTTCAATTGCAATCTCTGAAAAGGCCTTGGCGAGAGAAACATGGACAGTCCTTGCTAGATCACACTTTCTATGATCGTTTCTCATGTCAAATATTCTTTTAGAAAAATCCTTTATCATGAGTATATTATCTTCTACTTCTATTGGGACATTAAGGTCTTTTCCCCTCCAGGCAAGAGACTCTAGTTTCATAGCAGGCTCGCCCTCATAAGTCCTTTCTGAGCAAGCGCCGAGCATAACTGAAAACATGTCAAGGACTCTACCGCATGACGTTGAAGAAATTTTTTCTTCTCTTAGAAGATTCTTTAGAGCTTCTATTCCTTGAGCTCCATACCTATATGTACTTTGATATTCATCGAGAGGCTCTTCAGAGAGCATTGAGACAAGTATCCTCACAGGCTCCTTAGCGGCTTTATCCCCGCCTAGAAGAGGGTATTCCTCCATATGGCCTATCCTTTCTTCATCTTCTTTTGTAACGTGGAAGACTTCCCCACCCCAGGACTTCCCATCAATGCCGTAACCTGTACCATCACAAACGATTGCAATCCCTTCCTCAAAATTGTTTTCAGTCAGGACTGCCTTTGCATGAGTTATGTGGTGCTGGATCCTTACAAGCGGTATCCCAGTTTCCTTTGAATATCTCTCGGAAAGCTTTGTCGTTTCATACTGGGGATGAAGGTCAGATACTAATAGGTCTATTTCCTCCATCTTCATATTTAGCAGAACAAGTAGTTTTTTAATAGAGTCCTCAAAGAACATTAGTGTATCATAATGAGTGGTGTTCCCTATATGCTGGGAGATGAAGGCCTTACCCTCCTTTGTCAAGGTGAACGCATTGTTTAGCTCTGCACCAAATGCGAGGATCTTCTTCTTGTGAGGTATATCAATACCCTGTGGCACGAAACCCCTTGATCTCCTTATGAATTTGGAGTCCCGTAGGACAGAATCATCGCATCTATTATATATCTCTAAATTGTGGGATAAGAAATAATCAACATCGAGGGATTTGAAAGCATCTTCATTAGCTATAACCATTGGATCTCCAGGCATATTGGCTGAGGTCATAACAAAAAAATCAAGTGAGGTATATCTGAAAAGAAGAAAGTGTAGCGGAGAATAGGGGATCATTATACCGACATTATGCAGTCCCGGTGCTGCATTCTCAAAGGTCTTTTCATCTTTTTTTTCTAGAACAACTATCGGCCGCTCAAATGAAGTTAGTTGTTTTTTTTCTTCGTTATTCATCTTGGTAACATTCTCTACAGAAGGTGCATCCCTCCCAAGGATGGCAAATGGTTGGTAAGGCCTCCCAAGCCTTTGTCTTAGCTCATTAATAGCCTCTTCATTTAAGGCATCGCATCCTATGTGGTAACCTCCAAGACCCTTTATCGCAATAATCTTGCCTTCTTCCAAAAGCCTTGCAGCGTTTTCTATTGGGTTATCTATTTTCTTCCCAGATTTATCAAACAGTGAGTAATGGGGCCCACACTCTGGGCACGCCACAGGTTCAGCGTGATACCTCCGGTCAAGAACGTTCTTGTATTCTTTTAGACAGGAAGGGCATAGCTTGAACTTCCCCATCGTGGTCATCTCCCTATCGTATGGTGTCTTATTGATTATAGTAAATCTTGGCCCACAGTTTGTGCAGTTGATAAATGGGTAAAGGTATCTTCTGTCGGTTCTTTCGAATAGCTCCTTCTGGCAGTCATTGCATACACAAATGTCAGGTGGTATTATGGAGGCAGAGCCACAGCTCCCACTTTTACTTTCCTTGATATAAAAAATACCTGTTTTGAAATTCTCATCGGAGCTTTTTTCAGTTATATCAAGCCTATCAATCTTGGCCAAAGGAGGCTTTTTTCCGTAAAGATCATTTACAAAAGAGTCAACATTGTTTTTTGGACCGTCAATGACGATCTCTACATACTCTCCTCTGTTTCGAACATAGCCACTTACCTTATTTTCGATGGCTATCCTATAGACAAATGGTCTGAAGCCGACCGCTTGGACAGTTCCAAAGACCATTATACTTTTCATGAGAGTGCTACAATAAAAGTTTATATAAAAGTTGGTGTTCAATAAAGGCAATTTTTTAGCAAATAATGTATGGCAAACGCTTATAAACGTCCAATTTCAAATATCTTTAAGGTGAAATTAATTTACTCATCAATAATTTCTAATTCAGGTGAATTTCATGATAAACGTATTTATAAATGGTTACGGTACGGTAGGGAAGAGGGTAGCAGATGCAGTAGCCCTCCAGAAAGATATGAAGATAATTGGCGTTTCAAAGAGAACGCCCGATTTTGATGCAGAACAGGCAATAAAGAAGGGTTTTGACCTTTATTGTGTTGAAGGCGCAGATGTTGATGCCTTTAAAAAGAGAGGATTGGAAACAAACGGTTACTTAAAGGACATTAAAGACTCAGTAGACGTAGTCATAGATGGCGCCCCAGGAAAACAGGGCGGCAAGAATATGGAGCTCTACAAGTCACTTGGTATAAATGCAATCTTTCAAGGTGGAGAAGATGCATCAATAGGAACCTCCTTTAACGCTCACGCTAATTTTGATAAAAACGTAGGTCAAAAGTACATAAGAGTTGTTTCTTGCAACACAACTGGGCTTGCAAGGACTTTAAGCTGTATTAACGAAGCTAATGCCATAAAGAAGGTTAAGGCTGTAATGATAAGAAGGGCAGCTGACCCAGGCGACAACAAGAAAGGACCTATCAACGCGATTGTTCCAGAGGTCAAGGTACCGTCTCATCACGGCCCTGATTTAAAGACTGTTCTCCCAATAGATATTGAGACCATAGCAGTTAAGGTGCCAACAACACTAATGCACCTCCACACGATAATGGTCGACTTGAAGAAGGATATTAAGAGGGAGGATGTAATAGACTTATTTAATAATAGATCAAGAGTTATTCTTGTTAGTAAAGAAGAGGGAATAGATTCTACAGCAGATATAATGGAGTATGCCAAGAATCTGGGTAGAAATAGAGGGGACATGTATGAGATTAACGTTTGGAAAGACTCAATCAGTGTAAAGGATGGGATGCTTTACTACATCCAAGCCATTCACCAGGAGTCCGACATAGTCCCTGAAAACGTAGATGCCATAAGGGCCATGTTTGATTTAAAGAAGAGAGACGAGTCAATCGAAATGACAAACAAGGCCATGGGCATTCTGTAATTTTTTTTAGGAGGGAGATTAATTATGAATGATAAAGATTTTATTGAGGATATTGTATCGAAGAAAACCGATGATTATTTTAAAGAAATAAAAGAGGAAGTTGGAACTACTAAATATATTATTAAGGCACAGATCTCTGCAAGCGGTATCGTTGAGAGGCCAGATGTTGTTGGTGCGATATTTGGTCAGACAGAGGGACTTTTGAGTGATGACCTTGATTTGAGGGAGTTACAGAAGACCGGAAGGATTGGAAGGATAAGAGTAAACATTGTTTCAAAGAATGGAAAGAGTACAGGAGAAATTATTGTTCCATCAAGTCTTGATAAGGTCGAAACAGCAATTCTTGCAGCATCACTTGAGACAATTGATAGAGTTGGGCCATGTAATGCTAAGATAGATGTTAAGGCTATAGAGGACGTCAGAAAATCAAAGAGGAATTATGTAATAGACCGAGCCAAAATAATCCTTACAACAATGGTTGATGAGATAACCCCTGAAAGCCAGGAGCTTACCGATGAGGTAAAGGAATCAGTCAGGATGGGGGAAATTAAGACCTTCGGTGACGATAAATTGCCTGCCGGTCCAAATGTTGACGAAAGTGATGCAATCATAGTTGTCGAGGGAAGGGCAGACGTACTAAACTTACTAAAGATAGGAATAAAAAACACCATTGCCGTTGAAGGGACAAGCGTTTCTCAGACAATAGCTGGTGTCTCACATGAAAAGACAGTCACAGCATTTGTTGATGGAGACAGAGGCGGAGAACTAATACTAAGAGAGCTTTTCCAGATAGCAGAGATTGACTATGTGGCTAGAGCACCAATGGGAAAAGAAGTAGAGGAACTAACAAAGAAAGAGATCATTAAAGCATTGAGAAACAAGATACCTGCCGAGCAGTGGATTGTTGAGAACCTTGACAAACCAAAATCTGAAATCACATCAAAGCCACAACAAAAGCCTGAAGAAAGGGACTTCCACCCAAAACAACAGCACCAGCATGAGAATCATTCACACCCTGAGCCAGTACAGCCAAAAAAGCCTTACTCAGACCTTGACAGATTTGGGGAGATAATCGAAAAACTACCGGGTACACTTGACGCATACCTTCTCGACGCAGATGGCAATGTTAAGCACAAGGTAT
>ERZ795054.1579-NODE-1579-length-21003-cov-4.972503_pt1 | contig 21003 bp, 17 predicted proteins | sample MGYA00375138_ERZ795054 | MGnify/ENA primary metagenome ERZ795054 (study PRJEB30183, sample SAMN05720215) | anaerobic digester metagenome | isolation source: active sludge of municipal wastewater-treating anaerobic digesters | place: USA | collected 2014-12-23 ... | reverse complement strand
CAGAAAAAAACCGGATTGCTCGTCAATCCGGAGGCCATCCTTTTCTATTGGCCGTCCCGGCTTGATCCGGCCCAGAAGGGGGTGGAACTCCTGGAAGATATTGCCCTGCGTTTTGTGATAGAAAACGAGGATGTGCAAATTGCCATCGTGGGAGACGGTGTCGGGCGGGACAGAAAACATGAGGAAACACTTGGACGCATTGCCGTGGCTTCAGGCGGCAAGATCGTGTATCATCACTTCGAGGAATCGCTCTCCATGCTCGGTTATGCCGCGGCGAGCGATGTCTTCGGCGCCTCTCTTTATGAGCCATGCGGACAGATCGATCAGATCGGCAACCTATTTGGTGCAACGGCGACCAATCGTGATACGGGCGGCTATCACGACAAGATTAAGGAATTAGACCTCCAGGGAAACGGTGCGGATCATCCCGAAGGGAATGGTTTTCTCTTCCGGGATTATGATTCCGGCGGACTCTGGTACGCTCTCACAAAGAGCGTCCAGTTTCACCGGCACGACGCAGCCTTCCGGGAAAGTCAAATCAAGAGGATTATGAACGAAACCCGGCATCTGTATGATCTCTCGAAAATGATTGATGAATACGTCGCAGTTTATGAGCGCCTCAACGGCAACCAACCTCTTTCCTGATCGGAATGCAAGATCGTCTTTGTGCCGGAATCGCAAATATCCGGATTCAATGTCTGTTCAAGGAAAAATTCGATTGAGAAAAGGCCGGAAATAGGATAAGGCGGGGGCACGTCCATGGGATGTCCGTCTTTGTGAAAAACATTCGCGTACCAGAAGAGATCAATAAACAGGAGGTTCTGATTTTGTATGTTGGCTTGGTGGATCGAAGAACCAACCATACTGGCTTGCAGTTGCCCTACGGATCGACAGCTTCTTAGGCTTTACCGGGAAGGATTCAAGGTCATCGTATCCTTGATTGATGAGCGGGAAGAGCTGCCTATCTATGACCGGAAGAGTGCAAGCGACATCGGGTTCGAACGCCATAATATTCCCGTGTCGGAGGGGCGTCTCCCAACGGTCAGTCAGATAGAGCGATTTAAACAACTGGCGAGCCTGGCCAATCAAAACCAGCGGGTCATTGTTCATTGTTTAAGTGGTGATCAAAGAACCGGCGCCATGGCCGTGGCCTGGTGGATGTCTCAGGGGATGTCCGAAGCAGAGGCACGGAAAGAGCTTTATAGAAGGAGAAAAGAAGCGGCAAACACCAACTGGCAGTATTTGCCGGGTGTCTTGATTCAAAACAAAAAAGAGGAGCGGAAAAATGAAGATGCAGGAGCTTCGCGAGATTGCCAGGAAGTGGGACGTGAACACCCGGATCGGCCGGACCAAAGAAGCGATTATCCGTGACATCCAGGTCAGGGAGGGCAATACGCCGTGTTACGGGACAAAGGTTAACTGCGAAGAAAACGATTGTCTCTGGCGGGAAGACTGTCTGAAATAAGGGCTTTCCGGTTTCAATGTTCCAGCGGCACACCACTTCAGGAGGTTAATTTCCGTCTATTTTATGCTGTACACCCATCAATTTTGTAACTTATCCTTACAATAAATAAGCTTAATCAGTTAAAATAAGAATAATATTGATTCCATGTCAGGTGGATTGGGAGAAGCCGTATTTGAATATCGGATATGCGTGATGCATTTCCGGTCGATTATTTTTGGTCCCGTGGGCTTACATGGCTACGAAAGAAACATCTGCCCGAAGGGAGAGGGATAAAATGAAATCCGAATTTCCAGGGGATAAGGAATGCTTAATCGGACCGCTTAACGGCTTCATGACGGGCAATCGGTTTGCTCAATTATGCCTGGACATCGCCGATTGCATGATCATCGTGCTTAACAAGGACCAAACCACGGTGTTTGTAAATAAAAAATGTTGTGACATCCTGGACTACAAAACCGAAGAAATGATCGGCAGAAACTGGTTTGACGCCTTTGTCCCGGATTGCTGCCGGGAGGAAACCAAAGCGGCATTCGACACACTGGTATCCGGCGGTGTCGTGGAGATTGAGCATTATGAAAATCCAATCACAACACGGGCTGGTGACGAGCGAATTATTGTCTGGCATAACATGGCCTTGCGGGATGAAGCGGGGTCGATCTTTGCCGCATTAAGTTCAGGTGAAGACATTACCGAGCGCAGGAAGGCCGAGGCGGCACTGCAGGAATCGGAAGAAAAATTCCGGATTATCTTCGAGACGTCGCGGGATGCCATTATGCTGCTCGATCGCCAGGGGTTTTTCGACTGTAATCAAGCTTGCCTTGATATCTATGGCTGTACATCCAAGGAACAGTTTGTCAGCAAACATCCCGGCGAATGGTCACCCCCTCGACAGGCGGACGGCAGTGACTCGCTGGCAGCCGCCCGGGAGCGCATTGAAAAAGCTCTGGCGGAAGGGACGCATGCTTTTGAATGGAATCACAAACGTCTGGACGGAACAGTTTTCCCCGCGGAGGTTTTGCTCAGCCGCTCCGAGTTCGGCGGAAAAACCATCCTGCAGGCGGTGGTGCGGGATATCACCGAACGCAAACTTGCACAAGAACGATTGCGACAAAGCGAAGAAAAATACCGAAACATGTTTGATAACGCCATTGAGGGTATGTATCAGTCTACCCCCGATGGACACATCTTGAACGTCAATCGTGCACAGGCCAGCATTTTCGGTTACGCGAGTCCCCGTGAGATGATCGAAGATATTAAAAATCTGGACAGAGATATTTATGTCCGTCCCGAGGACAGGGGAAAATATAAAGAAATCTTGGAACGTCAAGGTTTTGTCGAGGGGTTCGAAGTCGAGAATTTTACGAGAAACGGAGAAAAAATCTGGATCGCACTAAATACCTGGGTTGTTCAAGATAAAGAAGGCCACACGCTTTATTACGAAGGAATCACAGAAAACATTACGCAGAAAAAAATGGCAGCACACGCCCTCCAGGAGTCGGAGCGAAGGCTGACGGAAATCACCGAGTTCCTGCCCGATCCCATGTTTGTGATCGATCTCGAAGGGAGAATCTTGTTCTGGAACCGGGCCATGGCTGATCTGACAGGGGTATCGGCCAAGGAGATGGTCGGGAAGGGAAACCGAGAATACGCCCTCCCTTTTTATCAGGAACGGCGACCGCTGTTGATCGATTTTGTTTTAAATCCGGAAGATTTGGCACAGTATTATTCTGCTTTTACTCGAGAGGGAGATACATGCTGGGCGGAGACGGATTATCTGGTCCGGGGAAGGCGCTGTGTCCTCTCGGGCAAGGCAAAACCTCTTTATGACAGCAACGGTTCAGTCATCGGTGCGATCGAATCCATCCGCGACATTACAGAGCGCAAACTCATGGAGGAGGAGATCCGGCAGATGAACGCGGAACTCCAGCAGATGGTGGCTGAACGCACAGCGGAGTTGGTTCAAGCCAACCGGGCTCTGGCGGAGGATATCGATCGGCGTATCCATATTGAGGAGGCCATCCGGGAAAGCGAGCGAAAATATCGGGAGATGGCGGAACTGCTTCCGGGAACAATCTTTGAGTGTGATGAAACAGGCCGGTTATTATTTGTAAACAGTCAATATTACGAGAAATTTGGATATGGTGCCGGAGAATTGGCGGAAGGATTGACCATTTACCAAATGCTGGTTCCTGAAGACAGGCAGCGAGCTATGGATAACGTCCAACTGGTCTTGAACGGCGAATTAAGAAGCGGTATTGAATACATGGCACTGCGGAAGGATGGGGTAACATTTCCAATCCTTGTGAATTCAACGTCCATTGAGCAAAAAGGACGCCATATCGGTATCAGGGGATTTGCCGTCGATATCAGTGAGCACAAGAAAATGGCGGAGGAACTGCTCAAAGTGCAAAAGCTGGAATCCGTCGGGATTCTGGCGGGAGGTATTGCCCATGATTTTAACAATCTTCTGGCGGCCGTTATCGGCTATATCGACTTGGCGCGGATCAGTTCTCCGATGGATAAAAGCTACGTTCAGAATCTCGAACGGGCGCGAAAGGCCAGCCTGCAGGCGTCAGAGCTTACCAAACGTCTCATCACCTTTTCCTTGGGGGGAGAACCCCATTGTAAAGCCATTGCTCTTAGCAATATCATCAAGGTCTCCTGCGATCATTTCCTTCAAAAAACGGGTATTGTATGCCGGACGGCGCTCATGGAAGGCCTGTGGCCTGTGCTGGCCGATGAAGGACAGCTGCAACAGGTTGCCAATCACCTGTTGATGAATGCCGGGGAAGCAATGCCGCAAGGCGGAACGGTTGATATCTGTGCGGAAAACAGCCTGGTCGACGAGGGCGCGAATCTCCCTCTGGCGAGCGGTGCTTATGTGAAGTGGTCCATCCGTGATTCCGGGCAGGGTATCCCGCCGGAAAACCTGACGCGGATCTTTGATCCGTATTTCACCACGAAAGACCGGGGAAGTGAAAAAGGGATGGGGCTGGGACTGGCCATCTGCTATTCCGTTGTCAAAAGGCACAACGGATTGATTCTGGTAGAATCGGAACCCGGTTCCGGCAGTTCGTTCCATATTTATTTGCCGGTTGCGGTCACGCCGGACATGACTTCGGACAGCGCGGTCAAATCAGACGGCCTGATCTCTGCGGAGGCAGCCACCCCTGAGGGTAAAATTCTCGTGATGGATGATGAGGAATATATCCTGGAATTGATGTGTGACATGCTGCATGTTCTTGGCTACACCGTTGAAACGGCCAGGGACGGCAACGAGGCAGTTGATATTTATCTCCAGGCGCTGGCAAATAAGCAGCCGTTTTCTGTGGCGATCTTGGATTTGGAGATCCCCGGTGGGCGCGGCGGCCTTTTTGTTATGGAACGCCTGCAAGAAGTCGATCCGGGGGTCAAAGCGATTGTCGTCAGCGGTTTCAGCAATGATCCGATTTTGAATCGACACGGATCTTACGGCTTCAAGGGAGCCGTCACCAAACCGTTTACCATCAAAAGCCTCAGTCGGATTCTCAGAGAAGTGATTGGAGAAAAGCGGACACAAATCATGCCGGAGTGAGTGTAATACCTCTTACTTTATTTGTCGACTTCGTTAAGGCATGAGCTGCCAGGCGTTGGGCAGGGGGAAGTCCTGCCGATCTATTCGATTTTTTCTATGCATTTTCAACTACCGGCTGCTTAAGGTTGCAAAAATCTTCTCAGTTACATCAAGGTTTTTCCTTGACAAATGGCGTGAAATTGCGTAGCGTCCACTTTTCAATTTTCAGAGGTTGGTGAGGTTATGACTACATATAATGCAAAAAAAGAAGAAATCCAAAGGGATTGGTTTCTTGTCGATGCGGAAGGTCAAGTCTTGGGCAGACTGGCAACACAGATCGCTGCGCGGCTCAGGGGAAAGCACAAGCCTGTTTATACGCCTCATGTTGACACGGGAGACTTCATTATTGTCGTCAATGCCGGCAAGGTTGTCCTGACCGGGAATAAGCTGAAGGATAAGATTTACTATCACCACACCGGATATCCGGGCGGGATCAAATCGGTTTCCGCGGGAAAGCTGCTTCAGGAAAAACCGGAAGAGGTCCTGCGTAAAGCGGTCAGGGGCATGCTGCCGAAAAACACCCTGGGCCGGGCCATGCTGAAAAAGCTGAAAATCTACGCGGGCGGCGAACATGAACACGCGGCTCAGTGTCCGAAAGTCATTTCTTTCAATTGATAATTGATTTTTGATAGATCATTTTTTGGAGACATAGATGATGGAAAAGCGCTTTTATGCGACAGGTAAAAGGAAAACAGCCATAGCCAGAATTTATATGAAAGAGGGCGCCGGGACCATAACGGTCAACAAGCGCACCTTTGATGATTATTTTACTCGGGACAGCCTGAAGATGCTGATCCAGCAGCCTCTCGACATTGTCGGGAAGCGTGGCCAGTTTGATTTTTATGTCAATGTCCGGGGCGGCGGTATGGCCGGTCAGGCAGGTGCGGTCAAGCATGGCATTTCCAAAGTTCTGGTGGAATATGATCAGGAGATGCGCGCCATGCTAAAGAAGGTCGGTTTTTTGAGCCGGGATTCGCGGATCAAGGAAAGAAAAAAATACGGTCAACCAGGAGCGAGGAAACGCTTCCAGTTCTCGAAACGTTAATCCGATGGGAGGCTATGGCCTCCCTTTTTTTTGGGGGAATTTGTGATGAAAATAGGAGTGTTTGGCGCCAGTGGTTATACGGGGCAGGAGCTGCTGCGGTTGCTTATCCGTCATCCCGAGGCGGAGGTGGTGTTTGCCACATCACGCCGGTTTGCTGGTCAGCCTGTTTATGCCGCCCATCCTTCGCTGATCAACTTGACGGATCTCAAGTTCCTGGATGCACCGGCGGAAGAGGTCGCCCAATCTGCGGACGTTGTTTTCCTGGCGTTGCCTCACGGGACTTCGATGGAAATTGCCCCGATGTTCTATAAGGCGGGGTGCAAAGTCATTGATCTCAGCGCGGATTTTCGCCTGGCCGATCTGGCGGTGTACGAAAAGTGGTACGGGCGGCACAAGGCCCCGGAGGTGATCGCCGAAGCAGTATATGGGATTCCTGAGTTGTGGCGGGATCAGATTAAAGGCGCCCGTTTCATTGCCAACCCCGGCTGCTATCCGACAAGCGTAATTCTCGGTCTGGCGCCTCTTCTGGCTACAGATTGGGTTGACCGGTCCTCCATTGTGGTTGATTCAAAATCGGGGACCAGCGGAGCGGGGCGTGAACCCCAGATGGGCAGTCTCTTCTGTGAAGTGGACGAGGGATTCAAAGCCTATAAAATCGGTGGTCAGCATCGTCACATCCCCGAGATGGAACAGGCCCTCTCAAAACTTGCCGGAGAGCCGCTGACGATTTCCTTTACCCCCCATCTGCTGCCGGTCAGCCGGGGTATTTTAAGTACGATGTATGTGAACCTGATGCGGCCGATCAAGGTGGAAGATCTCCTGGAGGCTTATGGGAAGTTTTATCAGAACGAAGCCTTTGTCCGGGTATACCCGAAGGGCCTGTCGCCGAATCTGCTCTGTGTCAGGGGAACAAATTACTGCGACATGGGCCTTGCTGTTGATACACGAACGAACCGGGCCATCATCGTTTCGGTGATCGATAATCTGGTCAAAGGCGCGGCCGGCCAGGCGATCCAGAATATGAATCTCATTTGCGGTCTGCCGGAAGAGACAGGCCTGGAACTGGTTCCCCTCTTTCCCTGAACCGGTCCGTTTTGACCCTTTCCCTCGGTTTTTATTTGCGACCTGATTATGTAGAAGGAAAGGAGAGGAGGATGATATGGCATTGAGAGTTTACAACACCCAGACCAGGCGTAAGGAACTGTTTGAGCCTGTAAAAGCGGATAAAGTCGGCCTTTACGTCTGCGGCATCACCGCTTATGACACGTGTCATGTCGGTCATGCCCGGTCTGCAGTGGTGTTTGATGTCATGGCCCGTTTTTTTAAACATCGGGGCTACGACGTAACCTTCATCAAAAACTTTACCGATGTGGATGACAAGATCATCAATAAGGCAAACGCCCTGGGACGGACCATCGGTGATATTGCGGAACAATACATACGTGAACACAATGAAGACATGGATGCCTTGGGCGTGAAAAGACCGACTGTGGCGCCCCGGGCAACGGAGCATATTGACGGAATGATCCGGCTGATTGAGACGCTTCTGCAGAAGGATCTGGCCTATGTGTCTGGCGGAGACGTTTATTTTTCCGTTGGGAATTTTACGGAATACGGGAAGCTGTCGGGTCGCAGCCTGGACGAAATGATGGCAGGCGCCCGTGTCGATATCAATGAAAAGAAGCGCAATCCCCTGGATTTTGCTCTCTGGAAGGCAAGCAAGGAAAATGAGCCTTGGTGGGAAAGTCCCTGGGGAAAAGGACGTCCGGGATGGCATATTGAGTGTTCCGTCATGAGCCAGAAATATTTGGGGGATACCTTCGATATCCACGGCGGTGGGGAAGATTTGATTTTCCCGCACCATGAAAACGAGATGGCCCAGTCATCCGGTGCTTCGGGAAAACCCTTTGCCCGTTACTGGCTGCACAACGGATTTGTCCGGGTCGATCACGAGAAGATGTCAAAATCTTTGGGTAATTTTGCGACCATTCGGGATATGCTCAAGCTGTATCATCCGGAAGTGCTAAGACTTTTCATCCTGCAGTGCCACTACCGAAGCCCCCTGGATTTCGCGGAGACGTCCATTCATGAGGCGAGGCTTGGCTTGGAGCGTTTTTATGCCTTGCTGAAATCGGTGAAGGATGTCCTTTCCGTAGCGCCGAACGGTGACACACCTCCGGTTGAGAGTTTCTCCAAACCAGGTGCCGAGATGCTTAACCGTTTGCAGCTTCTCAAAACGCAATTCTTGGAGGCGATGGAGGATGATTTCAACACGGCCCGTGCGATCGGTTACCTCTTTGATACGGTCAGGCAGGCAAACAATTACCTGGAGTTGACCAAAAAAGGGGCTCCTTCGCAGGAAAAGATCGCCATTCTTCGTGAGATTAAAGAAATCATGACTGAAATAGGCGAGGTCCTGGGACTCTTCCAGGAGGATCCGGACATGTACTTCCGCCTTGATCGGGAACGGGAAGCTGTGAAGCGGGGGCTGGATATAACTGAAATTGAGCGGTTTCTTGAGGAGCGAAACTTGGCAAGAGCGAAGAAAGAGTGGACGAAGGCCGATCAGATTCGTATTGATCTCGCGGCCCGGGGCGTTACATTGAAAGACGGCCCCTCAGGTACGACTTGGATGATTGAATAAATCCGCTTTGAATGAACGACATTGGCCCCCACAAGGACGCGATATATCCTGTGGGGGCCTTTCGGTTACAGACATTAACGGATAATCGTTACTGCACAATGGGCGTATTTGCTGACGTCATCCGCGACGCTTCCAAGGAGCATCCGTTTTAATCCACGGTGTCCCCGATGCCCCATGAAAATGTAATCCACTTGGTTATCCTCGGCGATCCTCACAATTTCCGCGGCAACCGGGCCTGCAGCCAGGATCGTTTTGCAGGATACACCATGCTCCGCGAGGCTTTTCTTGGCCTGCTCGAGGACTTTTTCTCCCTCCTGCTTCCGTTCCCGGTAGAGGGGCGTGTCGGGCAGGGTCTTAAAAGGAACGACGTCCTCCAGGACATGGATCAGGGTTAAATCGCACCCGGACAACTGGGCGTAACGGCCGCAGTGTTTCAGAACAATTTCGGAAGTAGGCGAGCCGTCGACAGCGGCCAGGACCTTGATGACCTTTTCTCCTGCCATGATGATAACCTCCTTGATCTATGGTTTTTGGGATGCTATTTTCCGCTAAATTGCATTCTTAGTCAATATAAAGTCTTAACGCGCCCGGTTGCTCTTGTGAAATAATGACAAAGTTCCATTGTAAATGGACGGGGATCATGGTACTAAAAAATCCCCATGCAGGTTAGAAGGCGAGAACGGATGGCCATAATCGGCGTGTAATTCCTGTGGAGACAATCAAGCCATGATCGAAGCGGAACATGTCACCAAATGCTACGGGGAGACGGTGGCGGTGGATGACCTTTCCTTCCGGGTGGAAAAGGGAGAAATCCTGGGCCTGCTTGGCCCGAACGGTGCCGGGAAAACAACCACGATGCGGATTCTCACCGGTTATCTGGCCGCCGACGGGGGAACCATTACCGTGGCCGGATGGCGTCATCCGGATCAATCCCTGGAAATCCGCCGTCACATTGGTTATCTGCCCGAAAACAATCCCCTTTACCCGGATATGTGTGTCATGGAGTACCTCTCTTTCGTCGCTGCCATGAGACGTGTACCGAAAGCGATCCGTAAAAACCGGATCGACCTGGTGGTCGCCATGACGGGATTGGAGAAAATGGCCTACAAGAATATCGGGGAGTTGTCCAAAGGCTATTGCCAGCGGGTCGGACTGGCCCAGGCCATTGTCCACGATCCGGAAATTCTGATTCTCGATGAGCCGACGGTCGGTCTCGATCCCAATCAAATCGTCGAAATCCGGTCGCTCATACAGCGGTTCGGAAAAGAGAAGACCATTATTTTGAGTTCCCACATCCTGCCGGAAGTCGCCGCCACCTGCAGCCGGGTGATCATTCTGAATCGGGGGAAACTGGCCGGCAGCGGCACGCCCGAAGAGATGTCCGCGCGTGCCCGGGGGGGCAATGCCGTTACGTTTGTCCTCAAGGCTCCCGCGGCAGAGGTCATGTCTAAATTCAGGGCAATACCGGAAGTCAAGGAAATTGAATTAAAGGGTGAAGAAGGAGCCGGACAGATGAAATACCGTATTATCACCGATGATGCGATTGACATGAGAGAGACGATTTTCCGGATGGCCGTTGACAATCAATGGGTGCTTACGGAACTTTACCGGGAATCCCTCTCTTTGGAAGAGGTCTTTCAGCATCTGACTGTCACGGAGGCGGCGTCATGACCGGAGCCCTTGCTCTCTGCCGGAAAGAATTTAATGCCTATTTCGATTCACCGGTAGCCTATGTGTTTATCGTGTCTTTCCTGGTGGTCACGTACTGGTTTTTCTTCCGCAGTTTTTTCCTGAATAACCAGATCCAGATGCGGGATTATTTCTTTTTCCTCCCCTGGGTTTTTCTGGTCTTCATTCCAGCGGTAACGATGCGCCTCTGGGCCGAGGAGAAGAAAATGGGGACGGTTGAAATCCTCCTGACCATGCCGGTTCGTGAATATGAACTGGTGCTGGGCAAGTTCATGGCCGGGTTTCTGTTCGTTTTCGTTTCTGTTTTCTTCAGCTTTTCTCTGCCGTTGACCCTGAGCTTCTTCGGGGAACTCGATTGGGGTCCCGTGATCGGCGGTTACCTGGGAACCTGTTTTTTAGGAGGCGCCTATCTGTCCTTTGGACTGTTTCTTTCCAATTTCACGAAAAATCAGATTGTCGCCTTCATCCTGACCATTTTGCTGTCCTTTACCCTCTTTATTCTGGGGGAAGATATCATTTTAGCCAATCTCCCGGATTTCTGGGTCCCTCTGTTCTCCTTTGTCGGTTTGGGGAAGCATTTTATCAGTATCCAGCGAGGGATGATCGATTCCCGGGATATCATTTATTATCTTTCCGTAACGGGTTTCTTCCTCTTTTTGAACATCCTTTATGTGGCGAGGCGCAGGTAGCGATTCATGATAAACTGGCGACAGAAGCTGCAATTTCTTTTCGGCGATCTGACCCTGATTCTTGTGGTTTTGGGGTTTCTTGTCCTCATCAATTTCCTGTCATATCGGCATTTCGTGAGACTGGACTTGACGGAAAACCGGATATACACACTTTCAGAATCAAGCCGTACAGTTGTAAACAAATTGAGTGATCCCGTCACCATTCAATGCTTCTTTTCAAAAAAGGCGCCGCCCGAACTCGCGGCCTTGAAACAGCAGATTGCGGATCTCCTGGAAGAATATCGGGTAAGCGGTAAGGGGAAAGTGAAGGTTATTTTTTCTGATCCGGCGGACAATGCTCTGCTTCAGAAACGGGTTCAGGTGATGGGCATTCCTCAGGTACAGATGAACGTCTATGAAAAAGATCAGGCCCAGATTACCAATGTTTATATGGGAGTCGCTATTTCTTACGAAGACCGCCAGGAAATTTTGCCCTTTGTCAAGGATGCGAAAAATTTGGAATATGATATCACCAGTGCAATCCTCAGACTCCTGAAAAATGAAAGAAAACGCATTGTCTTTTTAACCGGCGGAGAAGAGTACGACTTGAACGGTCCTTTTGGGACCGTCCGCAAGATACTGGAACCCCTTTACGATTTGACCGCTTTCCATCCGACGGCCGTTGACGCCATTCCTGCCGGAACGGACCTGCTGATCGTTATTTCTCCCGAAGTAATTCCCGAAAAAACGAAGCACGCCATCGATCAATTTGTGATGCGCGGAGGCAAGGTTTTCTTTCTGATTGATCGCGTTAACATTGACGGCGCCACCATGACAGCTTCGCGCAGGGTCAGTAATTTGGAGGATCTGATTGCCTCCTATGGGGTCAGGGTGACCCAGGACCTGGTGCTGGATCGGTTTAATACGGCCATTAATTTCCGCACAGGATTCACAATCCTCCGTGTACCCTACGCCTTTTATCCGAAGGTGGCAAAAACGGGTTTCGCGTCAGACAACACCATCGTCAATCGTCTGGAAGCGTTAAGCCTGCCTTGGGTAACAGCCCTGGAGGTACTGGAGAAGCCTGATGTCAAATCCACCATCCTGGCCAGATCCTCACCTTATAGCTGGCTGCAGCGGGGGATGTACAATATCAGTCCTGCCCAGGAATTCAATCCGCCGGCCGGTGAGATCAGATCCTACCCACTCATTGTTCTTTTGGAAGGAAAATTTTCCAGTTTTTATTCCGGCTCTGCCGCAGGGGATGACCGGGAACAAAGTTTGGGAAGAGCGCAACCTGTACTGCCAATCCGGAGCCAGAAGGACACAAAAATCCTGGTCATGGGGAATGGCCGTTTTCTGGCGGATGGATTTATCACCGCGCCGGGGAATGCCGATTTTTTCCTCAACGCCGTGGACTGGTTTACCTGGGGAGATGACCTGATAGGAATTCGCTCCAAGAAGATGCTGAACCGACCCCTGCCGATCCTTACGGAAAAGCAGAAGAGGTTCATCAAGTACGGTAACATGATTGGCGTGCCGCTTGTGGTCGTTCTGACCGGTGTTCTCCGATTTTATTTGCGCCAGAGGAGAAAGAACGCCTATCTAAAGGGAAAAACAGCATGAAGTCCAAACGGAATTTGATTCTGATCATGGCACTCCTTATCGCGGCTGGGGTGATATTTTTTATCGAGCGGCCCTTTGAAAGGAACGGCAGGGTTGCCGAAGGCGATTTGCTGGTTTTTCCGGATTTCGAGCCCTGGAAAGTGAATAAGATTTATGTCGGCAGCAGGAACCTCATGTTTGAAAATCGTGAAGGTAACTGGCTTCTGATCACGGAATCAGGTGCCTATTCTGCAGACCGTAACCAGATCGCCGCGTTATTGCAGGCCATCCGGGAGCTGAAACGGGATAATATCGCCTCCGAGAGCAGAGATAAACAGTCTCTTTTCGGCTTGAACGCCACAGAGGGAATCGAGGTGATCGCTTACGATTAGGAGGGGCAGAAAATCGCCGACTTTTGGGTGGGGAAGAAGGGGCCGGACGGACTGAGCGCCTATGTTAAACGGGCGGATACGGATGAGATCGTGCTGCAGCCCGGAAATTTACGGGATCACCTCGACAAACCACTGAAACTATGGCGGGACAGGAAAGTCTTCCCGGTGAAGGCGGACGATGTCGTGGAGATTACGCTGCAGGTCCAAGAGGAAACGGTCGTATTGAACCGGGATACCCAGGGCGGTTGGTTTCTTGTCAAACCCATGGCCCGAAAGGCCGATGGCGGACGGATAGAACAGATGCTGACCGTTTTGAATGAGTTGGAGGCCGTTGATTTTGCGGACCAGTTGAAGCCGGTGGATGCGGGACTGACCACGCCCACCTTGCGGCTGGGCGTGCGCCTGAAAGACCGGTCGACTAAAATGCTTCTGGTCGGGCAGGCGGCCAATGAATGGGGGTATTACGCCATGACCGGGGAAGGGCAGTCGGTTATCGTTCTGCAAAACGGTGTTCTGAGAGTTTTGTTTCCAGAAGTCAAAGAGCTGGAGGCTTCATCCGTGGATGTGCCGGTTAAGGAGCCAAAGGACTGAGAGAGCTTTTGATGCATTTACTGGGAGTTTGACGGTTATGGAATGCCATAAAGAAAAAAATATGGAGCATTGTAATTGTTCTTATGAACCGTGTGTGAGAAAAGGGCGTTGTTGTGATTGTTTGGCCTATCATCGCCGCAGCAGGGAATTGCCCGCCTGTTATTTTCCCGAACAGGCAGAGCGAACTTATGATCGCTCCTTTGAGCATTTTGTCAGACTGGTAACGGCAGGCCGGGTTTAAAGAATAGAACGGGTTTGTTCATGTGAAAAGGAGGTGCCCATGTTTCAGATTGCTTCATATGAGACATTTCAGGATGGTCAGATTATCTTTCAGGAAGGTACACACGGGGATTGGATCTATTTGATCGAAGAGGGATCCGTTGAAATTTCAAAAAAAATGAGGGGTCGCCGAGTGGTCATTGAGATTCTGCCTCGCGGTGAAATCTTCGGAGAGATGGCCTTTATTTCGAAAATGCCACGAACTGCCACGGCGACCGCCATTGGAGAAACGACCGTGGGAATTATCGACCGGGATTACTATGATCATGAGTTTAATAAAATGCCTGACGATTTTCGGCAGGTTTTCAACACCGTTGCCACGCGGCTGAGAAAGGCTACCGATGCAGTCATTGCTGCCGCCACAGGGGAAGAGTAGGTTTTTACCATTTCACCAAAACCGGCTCTTGATCATGGCAGCCGTGTTGTAAACCATCCCAGGTATATCTCCGCCTGCTCTGCGGTTGGAAAAGTCCGTCTATAACGTGACGGTGGGCGTGCCTGAAATCAAAGCCGCCTATCGGTCGGAGAGCCAAAGCTGCCGACAATGTTTTCTCCCTTATCTGTGTACGGACGTTTCGTCGGTTATCCCTTCAATTAGTATGTACAGTCAGTTGTCTTCCTTCAGGGAGAACCGGATAGGAATGTCCACGATCATGGTCAGGGGAATTTGACTTCTCTTCGCCGGTTCGAACTGCCAGAGCCTGACGGCATCCAGTGCGGCTCGGTCGAGCAGAGCATAGCCGGAACTTTTCTTGACCAGGATCTGGTCGGTTCGGCCGTTGGCTAACACCTTAACGGACAGGAGAACCACCCCTTCCTGTCCCCGGGTTCGCGCTGTTCGGGGATAGATCGGCGAAGGCGTCCGTGTGTAGCGGGGTTTTTCCACGGACGCTTCGGCCCTGGTTATCGAATCATTGCGAGCGCTGCCGGAAGCGGCCGGAAGCAGTACTTCAGGTGTTAAGACGACGCTTTTTGTTTGGTTCTCTTGTGGTGAGGGCAACTCTTCACCGCCGACCGTTCGGGAAATGTCTCGCATCGACGCTTTTTCCATCGGTGCCGGTGTCTGGATTTGACTGTTAACGGTATGGATTGGCCTGTTCTCTTTTTCCTCTGGTACATCATGGGCTTTGCTCATCATTCTTCTGATGGGCAATTGGTGCAACGCATCTTTTGGGTTTGCCTGGTGTAAAACCGGCTGTGACAGGTGTATGGGTATCACGGAGAGCTTTCTCGCACCTGTTTCATGGAGAAAAGGGTTTTCTGATGCCATAAAGAGGATTCCCAGAAAAAGAGCATGAATCAGCAGGGAGAGCACCGTCATCAAAAAGAAAGGCGGTCTTGCCTGCGAATAAGAGGGTTCGGCTATTTCTTCGTCAACGCTCAGAATCTTCATATCTTTTCCTGAGATCCTCATCAATGGTTTTCTATCTTAAAAAATGGTTTCGCACGGCAGGGGCCTGATGGTTAAAATTCATAGGTCAGGCCCATAAAGATGGATCGGCCTGCGCCGGGATAACGGCACCAGAATCCTTGCATGGTGCTGTCATAAAAGTTGCCCATATGGGTGTCATAATCCGCATCGGCTAAATTGTTAACGGCAAGAGAAAAAACATAGTGACGTTTAAGTCGCTGTTCTATCAGGATATCCGCCGTCCAGTAGGAATCCAGGTTATAGGTTACAGTGCGCGTATCCGGATAAACCGTTGTCTCCGTGTGGTAAACCACCCGGTCGCTCACATATCGAACCGTCGCCGTTGCGGTCAGGCCGAAATCGTTCTGATAGGTCAAATTCCCCTTGAACAGACCGTCCGGCGTATAGGCCGCACGGCGGGTCACCATCATGTATTGAAAATCCGGAGGGAAAAGGGGCGGCCAGCCATAATCCTGCCGGGTATAGGCGCGATTCTCCTCTTCCGCATCCAGGTAGGTATAACTCAACCCCAGGGTCAGATTATAAAAGGGGCCGATTTTGATCTCCGCCTCAATTCCCTGTGCCTCATAGCCGGCCAGGTTGATGGGACTGAAAACACCGTTGGCATCCGGTTCCCACTGAATTTTGTCATCTACATCCCAACGGAAATAAGAGACAGCGGTAAAGACTTTGTTTCGTGGAAAGGTTTGTTCCCAGGTGACATCCGTGTGCCAGCCAGTTTCTGGTTTTAGATCCGGATTTCCCTTTGTATAGGGATCCGCCGGCCAGTACAAATCATTGGGTGTGGGGGCCAGAAAATGCCTGCCGTGGTTGACTTTTAATGCGGCGTCCGGCCAGGGATTGATGATCAGGCCGAATAAGGGCAAGTTTTCAGAACCGAACACGGAATGTTCTTCGCGTCGGATACCGGCAAATACCTTCCAGACGTCCGAAGGTCGGTATTGGGCTTCTGTAAAAAAACCGCGGGTGTAAAGATGGGCTCGACTGGTGGTTTTGCCCGTTTGATGGCCGAAGCTGTCCAGTGGGTGGGTTTCGTTTTTCCAGTTGAAGTCTTTATACTCCCCACCCAGCAGAAGTGTGGCCCCGGCAAAGGGATGTACATCCACATGCCCGTCTGTCCCCTTCACCTCGTTGGTCACCCAGTTTTCATTTCCGGTGCCGTTGTAGGCGTAACGGTTGTAGTTGTGATTCTCCATATGGGTGTAATAGCCTTTGACGGCATAACCGATCCATGGAAGGGGTTTCCCCTTGACTTCCAGGACCATGTGACCGTCCTTGTCCTCACTGTAATCCAGAAGGCCGGCCGCTTCGTCGTCGTAAAACTTCTTGCCGTTTCGATAATAGGCCGCGGTACCTCTGGGCGGCTTGACGCCCGGCATACCATAGGTCCGGTCCAGATAATCCCCATAGAGACTGACATCAAAAGCCTCGTTTTTTTCAAGGACCAGGTTTAGTGAGACGTCGTTCTGGCGGAGATCGCTGTTTGAACGAAAGCCGTTCGTTTCCGCACGATTGGCGGTTAAATAGTAGCCGAAATCGCCGGCGGCAAACATGCCCTGTTCGGCCCACAGGCGGTATGTGTCCTGTGAGCCGTAACCGGCCCCGATTTTCAGGTTCACCTTGTCCCGGTCGGGTCGTTTTGTCAGGATATTGACAACGCCCCCCATCGCACCCGAGCCATAGAGAAGAGATCCGGAACCCTTGATCACTTCAATCCGCTCGATGCTGTTGAGGGGAATTTTGCCGACATCCGCCAGTCCCAGGGATGGCGAATTGACATTGACGCCGTTGACAAGGACCTGTGTCCCGTTGCCCCGCATCCCACGTATCTGTATTTCCTGGGCAGCTCCGCCAAAGTTGCCATAGCTTCGCCAGTCGATACCCGGCTCGTTGGCCAGGAGTTCGCCGATTGATTTTGCCCCTGAAGCCTGGACATCGCTCTCATCCTTGACGATAACCGCATTCGGAATGTCTTTGCGTTTTTCGGGAATTTTTGTGGCTGTAACGACCACCTCTTCCATTTGCGGAACCTCCGCCGGGTTTTGGCCCGGCAAGGCTGCTGAAAACGCGTTCGGTTGTAAAACAAGAAAGACCAGTACCGCTGACCAAAACCATAAACCGATTCTTTTCATCTGTTTTCTCCTTTTTCCCCCTCGGGAATGGGGTTATTTTCCCATCGGATGCGTCTCCTGGCTTGCGGCTGTTTCCTACTCCCCGACCCTTCCCGATTTCCTTGTCTGAAAATCAGTGGCTACACCGGGTTTCGTTCCGCTCACAGTTGCGGGGCAGCACCGGCTCTTACCGGTTTCCGTTATCCGACGGCTCCTCTCTTCTCGGCGTCACCCGGGGTCGACCGGTCACGGGATGGCGATCGACGATCACGGGTGTATGATAAACAGCTTGAATTTGTTCTTCCGTCACGACTTCCTCGGGTCGGCCGATGGCCTGGATTTGTCCCTCCTTCAGCAGAGCGATCCGTTTGCAGTAAAGTGACGCAAGATTAATGTCATGGGTCACGGCGATCACCGTCAGACCCTGTTCCTTGTTCAGCGCATGAATCAGGTTCAGGAAGTCGATCTGGTGGCGGATGTCCAGAAAGGCCGTGGGCTCGTCCAAAAGGAGAATTTGCGGTTGCTGGGCCAGGGCGCGGGCTATTAGTACCCGGTGTGTTTCGCCTCCGCTCAGCCGGTTCATATTCCGCCCGGCCAGGGTTAATGTGTCGGTTTTCTCCATCGCCAGCTTGACGATCTCGTAATCTTTTTCTCCTTCGAAACGCCATGTGCCCAGATGTGGCGCCCGGCCCATCAGGACAACCTCTTGAACTGTAAAGGGGAAAAGCAGAGGTGAAACCTGAGGGACCACGGCTATGATTTTCGCCAGATCCATGTGTTTCATCTTTTGTACGGGCGCGCCGAGAATCCGGATCGCCCCCTGCGCAGGCTGGAGAATGCCGTCGATCAGTTTGAGAAGTGTGGTTTTGCCGGAACCGTTGGGTCCGATCAACCCCAGCAAATCGCCCTTTTCGATGGAAAAAGAGATGTCTCGTATGACGGGAGATCCATTGTAGGCGAAACGGATATGATCAAGCTGCAAGAGGGTCATGATGAGATGGTCCTCCGATGCAGGAGGTAGATGAAATAGGGGGCGCCGCATAGGGCCGTCACCACGCCGACAGGCAATTCAATCGGTGCCAGGATGGTACGGGCGATCGTATCCGTCACGATCAGAAAAGAGGCGCCGAACAGGACCGACGCCGGTAAAAGGAGCCGGTGATCGGAACCCAGCATCAATCTCAACATGTGGGGGATGATCAGACCGACGAACCCGATGGTGCCGCTGGCGGAAACGGCTACGGCTGTAACCAGGGAAGCGGTCACAAGGAGAATAGCCTTTGTCCGTTTTGTGTCCACACCCAACTGCATGGCTGTCTCTTCGCCGAGGGTTAAAAGATTCAGCGGTCTGGCGTGCATGAACATCACCAGACATCCCCCCAGCATCGTGATGCCGGTCAACAGGATCTCGTTTCCCTCGACCAGGCTCAGATCGCCCATCAGCCAGAAGAAGACGCTATGGAGGTGGTCACTGCTGCTGGTGGAAACAAGGAACATGATCAGGGCGGAAAAGAAGGCATTGATGATCACGCCCGTCAGCAGAAGGGTGTTGTTAGGATGGTCGCTTTTGGTTCTCGATACGGTGAAGATAAGAACGATGGTAATCAAGGCACCGCCAAAGGCCAATCCTGTCGTGCCCAGAGGGAGAAAGGTTACACCGATGATGATCCCGATAACAGCCCCCAGGGCGGCGCCGCCGGAAATACCGAGGATATAGGGATCAGCCAGAGGATTGCGGAGCAGTGCCTGAAAAATCACTCCCGATGAAGACAGAGCGGCCCCAACGATACCGGCAAACAAAACGCGGGGAAGGCGAATGGAAAACAGAATCGTTCCCTCGGTCGAGTCCATGCTGGATTTTGAGTCAGGGCCAACAGTAGAAAGAAGCTTGATCAAAGGTGAAAAGGATATTGTGCCGGCGCCTGTGGAGAGGGTAATCAGGCCGACCAGTAAAAGTAAGATGAGAAGCAGAAGGATGGTATGGATGATCCGCTTGGGCGTTACCAGGGAGGATTTGATAAGGGTTTTGGTTAAGACGCCATTCGGTGATGACGATTTTAAAAATAATCGTAACGGTGTTCGAAACATCCCATTCCCCCCTCGAGGATCTTCGATGAACCGGTATTCCGGCTTCGGGCGACCTACCGGCCCGCCTTCCCGTCATGGTCCGATCACGACAGTGGCATATTTGGGCTTTCGTTCCCGTTACGGCTGCGGGGCAGCGGGGGATTTACACCCCTCTTCCCAGAATCCATCTGCTTAGAATATTGATTTGTTGACGCGAACTGTAGAAAAGAGGGTGGTTTTTGTCAAGGTATAATATGGATTGATCCTCACCTTGTTGACAGGTTTTCTGTATTCATTCCCAGATACCCGGCCATTTCATCAAGACCTTCAGTGATTCTTGGTCCCATCCGCAACAGAGGGTCTCCGATACAGAATACTTTTCTGTTGTGAACGGCTTTTAGGTGGCTCAATTTTTTGAGGAACGGATCGGTCCGGGAATTTTTTGTGTCGTGAGTTTTTACGATGAAGATGATGTCGGGCGAACGCCGGATTAGCTCTTCCAGGGCAAAATGTGGGTATCTGGTTCGCGTATCCGCCGCAATGTTCGTTAAACCCAATAAGTTCAAAGCATCGTCAATGGCCGTATCGGGACCGGCAACAATCAGTGGTTCCGGTTGCACGATAAAGATCGCCTTTCGTGGGGTGAGAGCCGATGAATGCTTCGCTTCGGCGGCATAATGACGGTAGGCCTTTTCTATACGCCGGGCGGACTCTTCCGCCTTATCCTTGATATGGAAAGCCATCCCTAATTTTCTTATTTGTCCGGGAAGTTCGGCCAGCCGCCTTGCCCGAAAAATATAGGTGGGAATATTCAGTTTGGAGAGTCGCTGTTGAATCATCCGGGGGTTGCCGTCGTCCGTGAGGACAACCATGTCCGGTTTCATGGCCACTATGGCCTCCAATGAAGGGTTCGACATGCCGCCGATCTTCGGTTTTGTTTTGACTTCAGACGGATAGTTGCAATACGTGCTGACCGCAATAACATGTGCCCCCAACCCAAGGTCAAAGAGGATTTCCGTCACATTTGGGGCTAGTGAAACAATGCGTTCAGGGGAGGCACCCATCGCGGGAGTACTCATGATAAAGAAGGAGATAAAAAGTGCGAAAAAATATCTCAAACTGTTCACCCAAACAAAGCAAAATATTTATATCGTAAAAAAATATGGACACTGAAAGGGTTAATACACCACAAAATGTCACTTGGTTGATACATGCTTGCCCAAACGATACATATGATATATATGCCGTTAAAATCAAATGAAGAATACCGGAAAATAATATTAAGATCTAGACGAGTAGATGAAATTATTCTTGAGCTTTCTTTAATTGTAAGTTAACTTAGCGTTATTTACATATTCGGGATTTCCTATACAAGAAAAGGGAAAGAGATAGGTAAAGGAGG
>ERZ795054.1576-NODE-1576-length-21069-cov-6.646759_pt1 | contig 21069 bp, 23 predicted proteins | sample MGYA00375138_ERZ795054 | MGnify/ENA primary metagenome ERZ795054 (study PRJEB30183, sample SAMN05720215) | anaerobic digester metagenome | isolation source: active sludge of municipal wastewater-treating anaerobic digesters | place: USA | collected 2014-12-23 ... | reverse complement strand
GCGGCCGGGTGCTCGATGTCCATTTCCTTGAGGATCGTGACACCGTCATTCGTGATAACTACGTCGCCGATGGTGTCGACGAGCATCTTGTCCATGCCCTTGGGACCGAGCGTGGTCCTGACTGCACTTGCCACTGCCTTTGCGGCGGTGATGTTCATACCCTGGGCGTCGCGGCCGCGGGTACGGGTGCTGCCTTCCTTGAGAATAAGTATCTGTTGTCCTCCAAGTTGCTGTGACATAAAAATCACCACTTTTAGCACTAAAATTGGTTTGTGGTTCTATATAAACATTACTGAAAAAGTTCAGTCACCCAGCAGGTCGAGGAGCTCGAACCCGTCACCGATCGCATGGAGTCGCTTCTCACCGATCACGAGCGTTGTGCCGATCTTCTTCTCTTTATGGTAATCGGTGATGACGCACATGGCATGTTTCTTTGCAATCTGCGAAAGGTTCCCGATGAGGGCTGCCCGCTTGACAACTTTCTGTGCCGGGCCATAGCCGGTCAGGATCGTGTGCTTGTCAAAGGTGAGGAGGGCCTGGAACGGCGCCCCGTGGAGCGTGTGAAGGTGGACGCCAATCTGCTCTAAAAATTCCATCGGGCTCTGCGGATGGGATCCCAGCTCTTCCTTCTCTCCCTCCATCGCCTTCGGAGGCTCGTGCCGGATGAGATCAATAGACTCGACCACGCCGGTATCGAAGAACTCCTCGATCCGGATTGCCACGTCAAGCGTGGTGCCCATGCCGCTCTCGTACTTGCTGATGGTGCGCCGCGAAACCCCGAGCACGTTGCCGAGATCGCCGAGCGACATGTTGCGCTGCTCGCGAAGCTGCCTGAGTATGTCGCCGTTGATGTTGACGTACAGTCCCCCCGGGGACGCATAGACCAGCGGGGGAATCTTCTCCACGAAATAATCATAAAGGGTAGCCGGGCTGATGGCATAGATCCCGTACCGCACGTAGACCGCCCCGCGCTCCAGTTCCGCATCCCGCGCCCGCTCGCCAACAATCAGCGGGATCCCGCCCAGGAGCCGGGAGATGAGCTCGATATCGAACGCTACCTCCTCACTGACACTGTCGATATGGGAGACCACCTTGATGACCAGCAGCGTCCCGTTGTTCCGTGCGATAAGATCGAAACTCCGGGGTCTCAGGGTAAAGCGCTCGGAAACCTCAAAGCCGGCCGTGATCATAACGCTGGTGACCAGCTGGAGCTGGCGATCCTGTGACATGCAGATACAAATGGATGGAGCGTGCCCATATATTAATATAGATATGCTGATCGGGATCGATGACACGGACTCACCGCAGGGGATGTGCACCACCTACCTCGGGGCCGTGCTTGCCCGCAGGCTGATCCGGGAGCACATGCAGGTGCGCGAAGCACGGCTTGTCCGGCTCAACCCGAACGTGACATGGAAGACAAGGGGCAACGCGGCGATCATGCTCGATGTGGAGGGGGATGCCGGGCGGGCGTTTGCAATCGCGTGCGATCTTGTGGAAGAACTTGCGGACTTTTCCTGCGAGAAAACCAATCCCGGCGTGGTTGTCACCGAGCAGAAACCCGGCCCGTCATTTTACCATAAAGCTGTTAAGGACTTCTGCACCATTGATCAGGCCGTAGCGATCCTTGAAAAAGAGGGCGCCCGGTACCGGGGGTGGAAGAAATGCCGCGGCCTCATCGGGGCGACGGCAGCGGTTGCAAGCGAGCTGCCCGACCGGACCTCTGAAATCCTTGTATACCGTGAACCGGCCCGGTTTGGCACGCCCCGATCGGTCGACCGGCAGAGCCTCTTTGACGCTGAAGCAGCAACGTTCCCCCACACGTGGGATACCGTGGATACCACAAACGATGTCATCGTCTGCGTTCCACACACGCCCGATCCTGTCCTGTTCGGCATCCGTGGCAGGAGCCCGCAGTGGGTGATGGCAGCGCGGCAGATGGTCTGCTCCGAGAAGCCGGGGCTCGAGCAGATCTGGGTGACCAACCAGGGTACGGACGCCCACCTGCTGAACGGCACGATCGGCGCATTGCGCGAAGGGCTCTCGTACTGGGTTCGCGGAACCATTGCAGATCCCCCGCAGACCGGCACGGGCGGCCACGTCTCGTTCACCGTGACAGATGCAGCAGGCACCGTGCGGTGCATGGCCTATGAGCCCACCAAGAACTTCCGGCAGATCGTCCGTCAGCTCATCCACGGCGACGATGTTATTGCCGTCGGGAGTTTCAAAAAGGGCAGCATCAATCTGGAGAAAATAAGGGTTGTTTCGCTGGCGAACGCCGAAATAATCCGCCCACCGTTCTGCCCGGCATGCAGCAAGCGGATGACCAGCGACGGGAAGGGCAAGGGCTGGAAATGCAAAAAGTGCGGGGCACGGGCGGATGTGCCGGATGTGCAGGAAATTCCCCGTACGCTGGAGCCGGGATGGTATGAGGTCCCACCGACAGCACGCCGGCACCTGGCAAGGCCGTTATGCAGAGGTACCCCTGATTTCTGATCCGCCCGCACCCATGAAGATCCCCGACCATTTCCTCCGGTATTTCCTCATCGCCACATGCCTTCTTCTTCTCGGTATCATCTTTGTCATTGTCCAGACTGCCGTGACAAATCCCGGGCTTGAACCCCTCAACGCTACGGAACTCCGGGCACGCGCCGACCATCACCATATCACGGTCATGCCGTTCATTGCAAGGGTATACCCCAAGCTCCTGTTCCTGAACACTGGCGTTGCTCTCTTTATCCTGATGGTCCCGCTCTTCTGGGTCTGGGTCTGGTGGTTCCGGAGGGATCTCATCGACAAGGTAGTTGCCTTCATGCAGGGAACGGTCTGCCTGCTGATGCTGGCGCTCGGCCATAACTCGTTTACGAGAATGTACATCACGTACCGGCAGCTCTCATGGCAGATGGTCGCGACCATGTACTTCCCCCACGGCTGGCTTGAGATGCTCGCCTTTGTCCTTGCCGGGACGTTTGCTTTCCTCTGCATCGATGCTCTTAAGGCATTCCTGATGGAAAACGGAAATTCCCCTACCCTCCACCCGGGAGATATCTGCCTGTTTATTCTTGGCCGGGTCTGGAAAGCCGGGCTCGTGATCTTTTTCCTGATGGCTGTTGCTGCTGCCATTGAATGCTGGGTAACACCGGTGCTGGTCGAGTCGGCATTTGACGCGGCGCTGAATAGCACGTGATGCTGAAGGTGTCGGATGTTTAGTGATTTTTTTATTGGCGACCGAAGGGTCGCCCCGGTTTCGAAATTCGAGATCTTCATCAGTAGGTCGAGGAGGAGAAGGTTTCCGAAGTAAACCTTCGATCCGTCAGAAGTCGAAGAACCTTACCGGGTTCGGTCGAGGAGTCATTGGCTCTTCTTCTGTCTCAGGCCTTGGTAATTCGAAGAACCCGGGACGGGTTCTTCTCTTCCTCCTTGCCTGATGACCAGTCGGACAAGAAAGCGTATTACTTCAGGGTTCTTTCCTTTAAGAGAAATATCTCAGGAAGACCGAATCCATGAGGAGGCGACGATCATGAAAGGTCCCAAGCCTGCCAGCCTGAAAGAAGAGATGAAGAGATGGGCAAAGCATATGCGCTACCACTGGGCGGAAAATACCGACCCGTCCGTACCCTTTGACGGTTTTCTGTACCGCGGTGCAATGCTGATTGCCGCTAAAATGAAAAAACTCCGGCACGGCCTTGAAGATAACTGTATCATTGAGAACAAACTCCCGGACGATGTTGCAGATCTGCGGAATCTTCCGGTGCCCCAGTACGTCCTCCGCGAGCTCTGGGTGCGGACGCAGAACGAGCGGGCGTACCGCCGGTTCTACATCCTGCCGGACACGACCGTGGAGATCGAGGAAAACACTGCGGAGAATTACCGGAACACCCACTACCGGGAAGCGTACTGGAAGAAGGCCCCCTACAGTATCGACATCCCCCTCAGTCGGAAGGTGGGAGAAAAAGGTGGTCCATGACTCTTTACTCTTTTTCTCCGACGGAGGGATTTTCGGGCAGGCCATACACAGGGAAGTTCCACCGGAAATGATGTCCACGCGAGTGAAAAAGTCCCATTAAAACGGATTTTTTCACTTTCGGAAGGCATTCTGGCGTTTATGATCCTGCAAAATAGCGGCCCTGTACCAATGCGGTTTTCAGGGACGACCTGCAGGTCATATCCCGAAATATCCCCGAACCGGGGGACAATATGACCGTTTTTCAGATCCGGGGGTGTTTTTACGTCGAAGAGGTATTTTTCCCAGGAGGCAGGTTCCGCTGTCGTCGGCCGATAGGGGTCATTTTCTAGCCTGCCTATCCCCTGACGGGCATGTCAGCACTGCCAACTGTCACCGGCAGAAGACCGTGAACTGTTTCAGGATCCATGAATTTCCAGGCATTCCGCAAGGCCGGCAAAATGTTTGTCGCCGCTCAGAATCTTCAGGCCGTGAACCCGCGCCGTTGCAAGGATCATACAGTCCACGGCTCCCATGCTGCTGCCGTTTTTTTTCTCGCGGGATTTAATCACACCAGCCATAGTTGCAATCTGTTGATCAACCGGGATCACCTCTACATGTTTGAGGAGGGTTGCAATGAAGGAGCTGGCCTTTTTTTCTCCATACAGATCGTTGAACCGGTACTGGAGTTCATACAGGGTCAGTACTGAGACAAAAATAGCAGGGTTTTTTTCCATCCACGTCAGGGCTCGCTGTCCCCAAAGGGAATTTCGGGAGATTTCGATCCAAGTGTAGGTATCAACAAGAATACCGGGAGCGGTCATCCGCATCCTCCTCTTCAACTTCCCGGTCGTGATCCCGGTAGATTGCCTCAAGATCCAGATCGGGAAAGATACCCAGCAGCGAGCTGAGTGGCTTTACCGGGATAAGCTCGATATGCCCTTCCGTTTCCCTGATTTCGAACTTTGTCGCATCGTAATGGTCCCGGATTTTCTTGGGCAGCACCATACGGCCGGTTGCGTCAACGGCGATGACCGGGCCGGTCTCTGTCACGTACTCAGCCATGGGTTCGCTGACGCCGGGATTCCTTTTCATTCTGCTGGATGTCCGGTTCTTTGGTTTCATGACATTCAATCACACTGATTTGTAGGATTCATGGAAAAATAAAATTTTTGGTAAAAAAGGAAAAATGGTAAAATAAAAAAATGGAAATTTGTTATTGCAAGTTACCTTGAGCTTTCTTCAATTACCACAATCTCCTCCGCCGTCAGACCGTACAGCTCGTATACCAGTGCATCGATCCGCACATCCGTTGCATCGATCTCCTGCTGCACGAGCCGTCGCTCCTGGTCGGTCTTGGCCTGCGTGAGGTAGCGGTTGAGTTCGAGAATGTGCGTGACGAGCGAGACCATCCTGTCGTGCCGGGTCTTGTCCGCAAGTATCTCCGGGTCGGGGACGTATAGGGGGAGTTTCCCGACAACAGTCGGGCTCATATGATACCCGCGATCGGTTCGCTGACACGTTTGCGTGAGGACGAACCGCCCGAGCGTAGAGTTCAGGATCCCGGCAAGAAACGGGTCATTCCGGGGAATCATAACAAGGGATTGCGTGATAGCAAAGGCGCCTGCCGGGTCAAAAAAGAATGCCGGACTGCACTGAAATTCCGAAAAGATAATTTTCGGCTGGTTCTCATCCAAATCCTGCCCGCTGATGAACAGACCGGATATGGGATCCGTATTTTTCCTGCTCCTGGTTGCACAGGATTGCCCCCCCAGATCTTTTACTTTTTGTTCAAGGTACATCACCAGCGCCCGGCATTTTCTGAGGTTCCGGCCGTTCCGCAGCAGAACCGTATACCGTTCCGGTTTCACCGGCCGGTAGCGCCGGATATCTGCTGGCCGCAGAAGCGGAACAAAAAAATGCCGGCACCATGCTTTTTTTGTCAGCAGGTTCTTTGTTGCCTGATCGATCACCAGCGGATTATTTCTCATGCGAATTTTCCCGGTCACGATCTCTCCCATAACGAGATGCTCGAGCGGTGTTCCCTTCGTCCGGATTTTTTTTAGAATTTCCGTTGTCCGTGTATCCTTCAGGATCCAGCCCCCGTCATCAAGTGAGCCCTGGTTGAGGGTGAACGTGTGCCCTGTCATGGAAAGAGTCTCCGCAGGTCCGGAACCATCCCATTCCGTCACTACGATGTCCTGTTGCAGGGATGGCTGGTTCCGGACCGAGACGATGTACATCCCCGCGTCGCCTTCCGGAAGAAGCCGTGTCCTGCCGGTATAAACGATGGCATCGATCCTGCGCGTGAGGAGATGGTGCCGGAGCGGCCGTGCATGCCGGGAGCGAAGGAAGGATCCGGGTACAAGGGCGATCAACTTCCCTCCTGGTTTCAGGAGCGAGAGTCCCCGCTCGATGAAATACCCGTAGAGGCCGGCCGAGGGTGAATAGGTATCGTAATGGGTCTGGAAATAGTCCTCCCGGGCCGGGTGGGCAAACGGCCGGTATGGCGGGGGTGCTCCGATCACTGCATCGAACCCGCTCTTCCCTGTGATTTCAGGAAAGGCGTCCTTCCAGTCAAACGGACTGACCTTCCGGCGCTCCGCCGCATTAAACGGGAAGACCGGTTTTCCCGCGAAATAATCCGGTGCTATCAGGGCATTGCCGCACAGGATGGTCTTTGTCAGGCTTTCACTGACCTTCCGGATCTGATCGGGTGATGGTATGCCGGTACCTGAGATCCTGCTCTCATCAATGAACGCAAACAGCAGGACTGTCCGTGCGGCACTCACGGATTCGGGATCAATATCAGTCCCGAAGACCGACCTGCCTGCCAGATCCCGGAGAAGATCCTGTACCTGTTCCGGATGCCCGGCAAACCTGATTTTTTTCCGGACAAGGTGCCGGTATGCAGCGAGCAGGAACAACCCGGAACCGCACGCCGGATCGAGTATCCGGCATTCTGACTTGTTGCCTGTTGTGGATCCGCCGGTTATTCCACCAGCTGCTTCGCTCACCACATACCTGATTACCCCCTGCGGAGGAATGTCCACCGTGCCGGTGTAGAGCATCGCGGACTTGCCGGCGCGGATCACGCGGGATCCTTCAGCAGCCTGCAACCGTGTCCCGAGAAACAGTTCAAGACCAGCAGCAAATTCCTCCAGCATAAGAGAGGATACGGGTGGGGGAATATCCGGCTGGTCCATCCCGCGGATGATCTCCCGGAGGGGTATATCGGGGAGATCGGGCAGGATACGGGTGCCCTCCGGCCCTTTTTCAAAGAAGACATCCGGGTCAAGTCCGGCATCCGAACATGCCCGGACCATACGCTTTTGGATCCCGTCGCACGCTGCAAGGGCCGCAAGTGTGCCGGGTTCGATAAAACCGCATTCCTGGCCGGTTTTGAGAAAAAGGATTTGGAGAAGGGATGAGACCGTGACATAATTCAGGTCCGGATCGGCAACGGTATGGTATTCTCTGGCAAGCCGGCGGGCAAGGAGGTCCCGTGCGGATTCGAGACGGGAAAGAAGCGTCTGCCCCGGCTCTGACAGAGGCATTGACGCGCTTCCATCGGATCCTGCCGGTGCCTGCATTGAATTACTAAGGGATCTGGATACCGATATCTTTGTCGCGTTATCATAACCCTATGATTAATTTCTTTCATGAATGATGGCTGCCCGGGGTGCCGGCATCAGGCTCTTCGCCACATGTATGATATGTGAACAGGCGTACCAGCCACTTTCTTTCTATCATTGTTCAGGAACCGGGTGCTATTGGAAAAATTTGACGCGGTTTTCCGATCAGACCTATATTACCACTTCCTCACGGCTCTCATGACCGGAAAGCACAGTTATCAGTCAGGAAAACCAATACCCCTCCAACAAAACCGGGGAAGGCCTGAATGACACAACCTTGCGAGATGCCGGTCACCCAGCTCCATGTGAAACCGGGAATGACGGTGAACGAACTGGTCGGGGCAATGGGGAAGGCCGGCGCCTATAATGGCGGATCACTGTCCCGCGCCGCGGACATCTGGGAGCAGATGCTGCGGGACGAGGAGACCACGAAGTTCTTCGGGCTTGCCGGGGCGATGGTGCCGGCGGGCATGGGTGGGATCGTGTCCGACCTGATCAACGCCGGCCACATCGACATCCTCGTCTCGACCGGCGCCAACCTCACGCACGACATCATTGAAGCGATCGGGTGCCACCATTTCCATGGCACTGCCTTCTGCAATGACATCGAGCTGAGGCAGGATGAGATCAACCGGATCTACGATGTCTATCTCCCGAACGAGGCCTTTGAACACTTCGAGGAGTTCATGCAGGGGGTCTTCGGAGAACTTGAGCCCCAAAGCACGATCTCCATCTCAGGGCTCCTCGAGCATATCGGAAATCACACGAAGTCCGGCATCCTCCACACGGCGGCAAGGAAAAAGATCCCCGTGTACAACCCCGCGGTCCAGGACTCGATGATCGGCCTCCAGTACTGGCTCTTTTCGCAGACCAACAAGGTGACGGTCGATGCCTTTGCCGATATGCCGGCGCTGATGGACCGGTGCTTCACGGCAACGAAGGCCGGAGCCATGCTTGTCGGCGGCGGGGTGCCGAAAAATTTCATCCTCCAGAGCATGCTCATGACCCCGAACGGGTTTTCCTATGCCATCCAGCTGACCGGCGATCGCCCGGACCTCGGCGGGCTCTCGGGAGCCACGCTGGACGAGGCCCGGTCATGGGGCAAGATCACGGAGGATGCGCAGGCAGTCACTGTATACGGCGATGCCACCATCACCCTTCCGGTGCTTGCCGCAGCAGTAACGGAGCGGCTCCACCATGGCTGACCTGATCCTTGCATTGGATGTCACGGATAAGAAGCATGCGCTGAAAATCGCCCATGCCTGTGCCCCGCATATCGACGCGATCAAACTCGGCTACCCGCTCATCCTCTCCTGCGGGCTCCCGGTTGCCGGGGAACTCGAACGTCTCGACCTCCCGCTCATCGCCGACTTCAAGGTAGCTGATATCCCCAATACCAACCGGCTGATCGCGGAGCAGGTCTTTGAGGCCGGGTTCTCTTCCATCATCTGCCACGGCTTCACCGGCAGGGATTCGGTGCAGGCCTGTGTCGATGTTGCGGCGGACTTTGGCGGAGCGTGTTTTGTGGTCGCAGAGATGAGCCATCCGGGGGCGACCGCGTTCTTCCACGGGGGCTCCGCGGAGAAGATCGCGACCCTTGCCATGGAATGCGGGGCGGACGGGATCATAGCACCCGCAACCCGGCCGGACCGGGTGAAAGTCCTGCGAAAGATTGTCAAAAAGCGCAAGATCCTCTCCCCGGGTATCGGTGCACAAGGGGGGGATGCGGAGGTTGTGGCAACGATCGCTGACGGCATCATTGTCGGCCGGGCGATCTACGGGGCAGAGGACCCTGCCGCTGCCGCTGAGTCATTTGCCTGCATCCGCACCCGGCCCCTGCCGTAAGTTGCAGCCCGGTAAAATCCGGGTTTGGTTCCGCCCGGTTTCGGGCAGCGGGAAGGGATCTGGGTTGATCCTGCGAAGGGGAAAAACAGGCCCTGATCTCATAACCGGACCTGAAAATTCCCCTGATTGTATTGTTGTATTTAAATGACGGGTTTTTTGCGACCAGATCCGCATATGCGCGCTTTCTGGTGCATGAAATCGCAGTCCATCGAACCTGCAGGTTCTAAATATTTATTAATGACCTCTGCAATGATATACTATGGATTGGACAGCGGAACAAAGGAAAACAGCAGATAAATATAAGAAACTGGATGATATCCCGGAAAAAGAGCGCAAGTACAAGTGCCATACCTGCCACCTCATTGTAGACGAGAATCCCTGTCCCAACTGCGGCGAGACGCACCTTGAACTGATGTGCCCGCTCGATCACTGCCACTGCAACCACGAGATCATCTCGGGCATCGAGTATTGCCCGCTCTGCGGCCAGGCCGTCTGTCCCGATTGCGGTTCGCACGATGTCGTGCAGGTCAGCCGCGTGACCGGGTACCTGCAGGACGTTTCCGGCTGGAATGCCGGGAAACAGCAGGAACTCAAGGATCGCATGCGCTATTCTGTTGCATGAGATATTATACCGAATCAGACACTCTTTTCGTCCGCGGATGCTTCCGCGCTGCAAGCACCGGTATCAATGGCGGCATCCGATCCGTCTCCACGCTCCTGAACCATACCGCCACCCCGAACCTGGATCCCGCGGAGAATGAAAAAGAACTCGTGGTTGCAGCGGCGGGGGCCGGTATAGGCCCGGACTGGTTCGGCCTTCTGAGCACCGTTTCCGTGGGCCAATCCTGTGTGCTCCAGTACGATTTTATCACCGTCTTCATCACCGCCGGTATCCGACGCGAGGAGCCGTCCAGGGCGGGGAGCATCAGCATCATCATCACCAGCAGCGAGGGGATGAGCGATGCCGCACTCCTTGAGACGATCATGGTCGCGACCGAGGCCAAGACTGAGGCCCTGCTGGCACTGGACCAGCCGCTGACCGGGACGCCGGCCGACACGGTCATTGCTGCAAGCGAGGGGGAGGAGAGACACCGGTGCGCCGGTCGCATGACCGAAGCGGGAAGGCGCGTCCGGGAAGCAGTACTCCATGGGATCCCAAAAGCCCTGACACGCCATGATGCGGGAGTGAAATCTGCCAGCCCGGCCTTCTTCATCTTCAGCCGGTTCAAAGGGGAGCACTGGATCGAATGGTCGCCACAGGACTGCCCGTTCTACCCCTGCCATTTTGAGGGGCAGTCCTGCGATTTCTGTTACTGCCCGTTCTATCCCTGCAAAGACGAGCGCCTTGGGCAGTGGGCAAAGAGTGCAAACGGTGGAAAAGTCTGGAACTGCGCAGCGTGCACGCTCCTGCACGAACCGGCGACTGCCGCCTATCTGAAGAGATATCCCGCCGCGTCCCGGGAAGAACTGCTGCGGGTCGGGCGGAAAACGTGACGATTCAGCAAAAGAGAGCGTTTTCGAGCTCTTAAGAAGCGGGTATGAGTGGATCGGTTCACCATGGAACGATGACGGCGGTTATGAGAGCTCCCCTGATCAGGTGCCCTTACCAGGCACGGCGGGGCAGTTTCGTGTTTTTTGTATGATCCGGGTTCCTGATCCGCTGCGGGGGCGCCCAGCCGGGGGACCCGGCGTGGATCGCAAATAATTGAGAACGTGAAAAAACTAAAAAATCTCATTTGTTCAATGCAATTTTCAGGAGAAATCATCGGACAGGAGCTCCCTGGGGCTTTCGCTCACACCTGAACCCCCGCCGCTGTGACAGCCCCCGCATGGTGATATTGACTCAGAAGGTTTTCTCCTCTGTAGATATCCTCAATGAGAAATTATATTGATGAGCGATAGGGCCACGGGTGCTCGCCGCCTCGTCGGGGCTCGCCCCGTGGAGTATGGCCTTGTAAGGGGGGACAAGGGGGCCTGCCCCCGCATGCTGCCTCCCCCTCTGGGGGAGAGAGGGGGTCACCCTCATAATTACCACAGAGGGTCACTGACACCATAAGACGAGTTTTTCTACAGAGCCAGGTTTTCAGCAATTTTAAAAAGAAAAAGGACGATCCTGTCGCAATTTTGCCCCCGCCTCGACAGGGGCAGGGATGGCAAAATGGGGGTCGATCATGGAAAAAAGTGGTTTTCTCAAGAGCCCGTTTACGTGCCCGACTGCATCGTGCAGCACGTATGCGGGAAAAAGCCGGAACGGGATTGTCCTGGTCCCGATAGAGACAAAAAAAGTGTTTTTATGCTTCCTTGATCCCAAGCGCTTTGACGAGCTCGGGCAGCGGGATGCCGTGCGCTTCGGCAGCCTGGCGGATGGTCTCGCCGCGGGCGATGGCGCAGCCTACACAGCCCATGCCGAACTTGAAGAGGGCTTCGGTTGCTTCGGGCTTGGCCTTAAGGAGATCGTAGATCGTGCTGTCTGCGGTTATCTCAGTCATGGTATCCTCAGGTTAACGCCATGTGACATAAACCTCACCATCGCGGCGAAAAAAAACCAATGCGACACTTTCACTACACATGCTCACACTATATAGTCCGTACAAAACCGCACCTGATAATGGAGATGTATGAACATGGATTATTCCGAAGCAGCAGAAAGAATCTCCCGAAAGTTTTCATTCAGCGGACAGGCAGTCGATGTAAAAAAGATCGAGGGCAAGCTCCGCAGGCTCGTGGATGAATTCGGTGTCCAGCCGCAGGAAGCGGAGCGCAGCGTGACCAATGAACTCAACAAGGAGTTCAACATTCCCGCGGCCGGTTCCGGTGGCGGCGGCAGGGCCGGCAGCACGAACGAACAGAAGAAGATAGCCGAAGGAATGCCCGGGGACTGGGTAACCATCGAAGGCAAGGTTGTCGCACTTTCGGCACCTGCCTCGCCATCGATTGCGCAGAGCGGGATCATCGCCGACGAATCGGGTGCTATCCGGTTCGTTGCATGGGCAAAATCCAATGCTCCCGCCATGGCCGAGGGATCGTGGTACCGCATCGAGTCCGCGGTGGTCGACGAGTTCAAGGGCGTCCCCAACCTGAAGATCCACTCGGGGACAACCATAAAGGAGATTGGCGAGGACCGTTCGCTCATCCCCACACCAATGCCCATCAAAGACCTTCACACCGGTATCGGGGCTGTCCGCGGCAAGGTGATCCAGGAATGGGATGCCAGCCATGAACGGATGCTCCAGTCCGGCCTTCTGGGCGATGAGACCGGGACGATCAAGTTCGTGATCTGGAAAGAGCCGGGCAGGGAAAAACTTGTTGTCGGTTCCGTTTACACGATCTTCTACGCACAAATCGACGAGTTCAACGGCCGGCTTTCGCTGAACCTGAACACGGCGACCATCATGCAGGAGGAAGGGGATATCCCGGTCAGCGGCGGCGAGAGTGAGGTCCGGGGTTCCATTGTTCATATCGCACCCGGCTCCGGCATCATCAAGCGCTGCCCGGTGGAGGGATGCAACCGTGCTCTCTCCCGCCAGAACTACTGCCCCATCCACGAGATCCAGCCGAAATTCGTGTACGACCTGCGGATCAAGGGCTGGCTTGACGACGGGGAAAAGACGCATAACATCCTGATCCAGCGGGATGTGGTCGAGTCCCTGACCGGGATCACCCTGGACGAGGCAAAGCAGATCGCGGAGAACAACCCGCTGGGCATGGATGAGGTGTTCCTCCAGATGCGGGACAAGGTGCTCGGGCGGTATATCATCTGCCATGGCCGCGAGATTGACGGCCGCCTGCTCGTCAACGAGTGCGAACGTGTGAAGTTCGACGCGAGCGAGCACGCGGCCCTGCTGAACCGGGCCGGGGGTGCATCATGAGCACGAACCCCCGGGACATGCCACGCAGGGAGGGCGCATTCGAGCGGGAGCCGGCACGGCGCGTGTTTGCATCCGAGCTGCGGGAATGCCGGTACCAGTTCAAGGAGGGGGAGGACGAGAAGAGTCCCACCTTTGTCCTGCTCCCCACCGGAGAACGTTCCAACCGGATCTTCATCGTCGGCACCCTGACCGAGAAGAGCCGGCAGGGAGAGCAGAACATCTTCTACCGCGGCCGCGTGGTCGACCCGACCGGAACCTTTTTTGTCATGGCCGGCAGTTACCAGCCCGAGGCCATGCAGCAGCTTGCCAGGATCGAGCCTCCCCAGTTCGTTGCGGTCATCGGCAAGCCGAACCTCTACCAGAAGCCTGACGGAGCGTTCATGAACTCCGTGAGGATCGAGTCCATCACGGTCGTGGACAAGGACACCCGCGATCTCTGGGTGCTGGACGCCGCGAAGCAGACCCTGGACCGGGTCGATTCTTTCAACGCGGGCACGGCACCGGATGTCATCAAGGCAAAGGAGCAGTACCCGACTATCGATCCGGCCGTGTTCCGGCGGGCTGCCTACGATGCGCTGGCGCAGATCAAGATGTAACCTTTTTTAAGCAGGACAATCCTTATCATCCCCGGTTCCCATCACTCATCGATCGCGATGGAGCAAAAGGAACTGAGTGCGTTAATCAGGGATCTTGACACGAAGGTGCTCAGGGAAGAAGCAAAGAAGCTGGGACTGAAAGTCGGTCGCTGCCCGACCAAGATGAGCATCGCAAAGATGCTGCCGGAAGCAACCCTGAAGCAACTGGCAAAAAAGTGAGCATCCCGCTTAAACAACTGGCGGGATAACCGGCACCGGGACAGCCGGCTGCATTGAGTACTATGACAACCGTCAGTATACCTCAACGAGTCCCCGGCTCTTCCCGGTCAGCGACCGGCCTCCCCGCGGGGTTACGGCAAACGTGTTCTCGATGCCGACAAGGCCGATCGCCGGGATCCCTTTCTTGGGCTCGAGGGCAATGACCATCCCCTCCTCGAGCGGTTCATCGAAGCCTTCCGCAATCACCGGCGTCTCATCGATCCAGAGGCCGATGCCGTGCCCGAGGAATTTCACCCGGCGTTCGCCAAAACCCATGAAGTTTTCCAGAAACGCCGGCTCGAGACCTGCCATGATGGTCCGGTAGATCTCGGACGGCACAGCGCCCGGCTTCAGCATGGACGCCAGCTCGTCCTGGATGTCCACGCACCGGAAGTGCGCTTCGATCGCATGGTGCGGGATGGGTTTTTTGAACATGTAGGACTGGGTCTTGTCGGTCTGGTAGCCCTTGTATCCGCACCCGATGTCGACAACCACCAGATCCCCGTTCCGGAGTTTCCGTTCCGGGTTTCCCATCTGCGGGACCGACGGGTGCATGCCGGCAACGCCGCCCGGCGTATCCACGCAGACCGGGCAGATGGTGCTGGTGCCAAACCCGATCTCTCCCAGCACCATCTCGTTGAACCCGCCGAAGCGGATGATTCCCTGGTGCCCTTCCTTCATCATCCGTGAATACAGGTCGGAGTAGAAGGCAATCTCGTCTATCCCTTCGGTGAGCATGCCGGGGACCTGATCCTCGAGAACGCGGCGGTGGATCTTCCCGGCATGCTCCATCAGCGAGAGCTCGTACCGGCTCTTGACCGCCCTGACAGCGGAGACCTGCTCGTCCACCGATCTCACCTCCGTGAACGGGAGATGCTTCTGCATCCGCCGGAGCTGGGAGACGGTCACAAGATCGGTCTCGAGGTAGATGGCTGACGGGAGCGGTCTCGTTCCCGCCGCAATGTCCCGGTAACTCCGCATCTTCCTGATCTCAGGGAAGAGCGATTCCCCCGCTGCCCGCTCGTAGCTCTGCCGGACCCAGAAGACCGCGTCGCCATCCTGAGGGATGAGCAGCAGGCCGTCCTGCATGGTGCCCGTGAAGTAATAGAGGGGAATCTTGCCGGTGATGCCGGCAAGATCCCATCCCGGCTGCGTCTTGTCCATCCGGGCACGGAAACGGTTCAGCCGGTTGTCAAGTTCGGTACGCGGGACTTTCATGGAATGGAAATGGGGCTGGAAGACTAATAAAAATGATGAAATGACTGCCGGCTATGACGTTTTCGGCTTCCCGATCCCCGGGTGAATGGATATGTCACCGTATGAACGGCATTTACGGAACTACAACGGCCGGTTGCTCGGCCCGGGCTTTGAGCGCTTTGTTCATGTCCGCAAATCCGCGGGCGGTATTTGTATTCAGCATCGTAACGATGAACGGGATGAGAAGCCCGGAGAAGTACTCGTGCTGGATAAAGAGACCGTGATCAATACCCCGGAGTTGTATCTCAAAGACATGCTCCCCGTCAAAGAGCCCGCGAATGAAAAGATGACCTGTCCACCGGAATTCCCGTTCCGGGACAACATTCAGGATTACGGGGTGGATTTTCATGCCAAAGCCTCCCGGAGGCTGTAGATAAGCCGTAATCCTCTCCCCAACAGCGAGAGTGCCCTGTACACTCCGGATAAACGGGTTCCATTCCGGATATCTCTGAAATTCTGAAAGGATCGCCCATATCCGCCCGGGACTTGGATGGATCTCAATCTCGCTGTAGAGTTCACGCGTGTCACGGGATTTCCGGAGTTCCGGCCGGTGGTGCATTTCCGTCATGGAAGGGAAACATTCTGCACATGAACGAATCAAGGTTGGGAACGACAAAAAAAATCAAAGGATACGCAGGTTACGGGACTGGCACACCCCTCGTGCCTGTACTGAACAGGTACTTCTGCACACTCACCATAAGGGGATCCCCCGCGGCAGGAGTGGATGAAAAAAGAGAACCTGAAGAATTATTGTGGGATTTTTCATTACCAAAAAGCAGAGCAGGTGCACTTATTGCAGGGGCTTCTTTTCCGCTTCCCACCGCTTCATCACGTCCGGTCCCTCGACAAAGACGAGCCCGTGCTTTTTGGCATAAAGCTTCGCATCAGCCTTGGTGAGCGCGTACCCGCTCTCATCGTCCAGCATCTCGCAGATGGTAACAGCGGGGGTGATCTTTGCCATCTCGGCCATGGCAATCGAGAGTTCGGTCTGGCCTTTCCGGACATCAAGGAGCCCGTCCGCTGCCCGGAGGAGCGCCATGTGACCCGGCGTACGGAAGATCTCGTGGAAGGAGACATTTCCGCCATTCAGTGCGTGCTTCACCTGCTCAGCGATGGCATTCACGGTCAGTGCCCGGTCGCGGTCGGTGATCCCGGTGAAGGTGTTGCGATGGTTCACCCAGAGTGAGAACGAGGAGTGGTTCTTCCGGTCGTAGGGGATATCCCCCTGGCGCTCGGCAACCGCGATCGCCCGCAGGGCATCGCTGGCAAACGGGAGGCCGAGGCGCTGCGCCGCAACCGGGTGGACCGCCGTACAGATAAGGCCGCCGCCGTCCTTGCGCATCCGGACAATGTCCATCGGGGTAACCGCATCGGAGCGGATTGCAAAATCCGTCTCCCCCTCGCGGTCATCAAAATCGTAGAGGAGGATAAATTTCCCGTCCCGCAGCGCTGCAAGTGCCCTGTCGATCACGGCCCCACCTCAACACTGACGCTGTCCGAGTCCTCAACACCCAGTTTCCGGCGCAGCGCCATGGGGGCGATCACTTCGATGATGTCCTCAGGGTAGTGCGTCCGTCCGGGCACCACGATGCCGCAGGAGATGGTGCCGATCCGGCACGGGATGCATTTTGCATCGCCAAAGGTGCGGCCGTCCGTTGAGAAACCCCGGATCCGGATCCATTCGAGCGCATCGATCTTCTTGCGGATCGGGATGCTGGCATGGTTGAGGCGGATATTCAGCGTGCCGGGATAGGGCTCGAACCCGAGATGGGTTTTGAACTGCTCCTTGTACGCAGGCAGGCTCATGTAGTACTTGCCCTCGCCGATCCCCGAGACCACCGCTCCCTGCAGCGCGAAGGTCTTGCCGCCTTCAGAAAAGATCCGTAAATATTCCTGGTGCTCCCGCCGGAGCTCGTCCTCACCCAGCCTGGTGACCGTGACATGCTGTCCGTCCGCAGTCATTGCCCGGGTGATAAGGCCCTGTGTCTCGAGTCCTTTGAGCCGGCGCGATGCCGTCTGCTGGCTTATCGCAAGCATTGTTCCGATACTCTGGGTCGAGACAAAGACCGGGCCCTTGCACCCGCCCCGGAGTGCGATGGCCTTGAGACACTGGAGATCCTCTGCGGGAGTCATGCTTATCAAAATTGAGTTGCTTATTATTTATGAGTTGTCGTTCGGCAGATTTCCCGGCGGGTTTCGTTTTCTGTCGAACTTATGTTCGTTAGGTATTTAACGGAACGGGTCATTGATTATGAGCATGAAATCCGGGTTGCGGAACCAGCTCGCCGAAAAGATGGCGGGCGAGATTACGCTTTCGGACTCACCGGGAAACGCCCTGAAAAAATGGCGCATGAACTTCGAGATCGCTCCGGGCGTCCTTTCGGAACGCCTTGGCATCTCACCTTCGGTCATCAGCGATTATGAGGGCGGAAGAAGGAAAAGTCCCGGCACCGCGGTTGTCGGCAAGATTGTCGACACCCTCCTTGCAATTGATGAGGAGAGCGGTGCAAAACACATCCAGAAATTCTCAACCATGCTCTTTGCCAATATCGATGATGACGTGATCTACGACCTCCACGAGTATGAGACGGCCGTCCCGCTCCAGAAATTCGCGGACGCGATCGGTTGTTCCCTCCTCTGCGGGTCAATGGACCAGGTCATCTTCGGTTACACGGTGATCAACAGTTTAAACGCAATCATGCAGCTCTCCTCCGATGAATTCAACCGCATCTACGGCTGGAGCACGGAGCGGGCGCTGGTTTTCACCAATGTCTCGACCGGCAAATCCCCGATGGTTGCCATCCGCGTTACCCCGTTCAAGCCACGCTGTGTCGTGCTGCAGGGAATTGACGCTGCGGATGTCCACCCGTTTGTCGGGAAGATGGCAGACAAGGATCGTATCACCATCCTCTGCACGGGCATGGATGTTGACAAAATCGTGAGTACTTTGAGGGAACAAGAATGGTAGGCATCATTACCTACGGTGTATACATACCGAGATACCGTATCAAGGCCGAAGAGATCGCACGGGTCTGGGGCGCCAATGCCGCAGAAATTTCCGGGGGCCTGGGCGTTTTTGAAAAGTCCGTTCCGGACCTTGATGAAGACGCTGCGACTATGGCTGTTGAAGCGGCACGCAATGCCCTGCTCCGCCGGAAGATCGACCCGGAGGAGATCGGGGCCGTTTACGTGGGAAGCGAATCGCACCCGTATGCCGTGAAGCCGACCGCGTGTACCGTGGGCGAGGCGATAGGCGCAACACCGAACATGACCGCGGCTGATTACGAGTTTGCCTGCAAGGCAGGTACCGCGGCCATCCAGACCTGCATGGGTCTTGTGAAAAGCACCATGATCAAATACGGGCTTGCCATCGGTTCCGATGTCTCGCAGGGTGCGCCGAGCGATGCGCTCGAGTACACGGCGGCAGCAGGAGGAGCAGCGTTCATCATCGGGAATGACGACCCGATAGCGACTCTCAACCACACCTGCTCGTTCACGACCGACACGCCGGATTTCTGGCGCCGCGAGGGGCAGGACTATCCCCGCCACGGCGGCCGGTTTACCGGCGACCCGGGCTACTTCAAGCATGTGAAGGGAGCAAGTACCCTCCTGCTCGAACAGGTGAAGAAGAGCCCGAAAGATTACACCTACGCGGTCTTCCACCAGCCAAACGCCAAGTTCCCGCAGAAAGTGGCAAAGGAACTCGGTTTTGTGCCCGGGCAGATCAAACCGGGTCTCGTTGTACCGCGTCTCGGGAACACCTATTCCGGGGCGTCCCCCATCGGACTTGCCGCAACGCTCGACATTGCAAAACCCGGCGACACCATCTTTGTCTGCTCGTTTGGGTCCGGGGCGGGAAGCGATGCCTTTGATATTACCGTGACAGATGCCATCACTTCGGACAGATTCAACCGCGATGCAGCGCCGGGTGTTGAGAAACTCCTGAAAAATCCCATCTATCTCGACTATGCGCAGTATGCCAAACACAAGGGGAAGATCGTGATGCAGTCATGAGAGATGTAGCAGTTATCGGTATCGGGTGCACCCGGTTCGGTGAGAAATGGGAGAGTTCGTTTCGCGACCTTTTCGTGGAGGCAGGGGCTCTGGCACTGGCAGACGCCCAGCTCTCCGGCGAAAAGATCGATGCCATGTATGTCGGCAACATGAGTGCCGGGCGGTTCATCGAGCAGGAGCATATCGGGGCCCTTATCGCAGATTATGCCGGTCTCTCCACCCACCATATCGCCTCGACCCGGGTCGAAGCGGCCTGTGCCTCCGGCGGCCTTGCGTTCCGGCAGGCCGTGATTGCGGTCGCAAGCGGCATGGAGGATATCGTTGTCGCAGCAGGCGTCGAGAAGATGACCGATGTCGAGCCGGGCGCGAGTACCGACACGCTGACCGGTGCGGCCGACCGCGAATGGGAGGGTTTTGTCGGGGCAACGTTCCCCGGGCTCTACGCGATGATCGCAACCGATTACATGCACCGCTACCCCCTGACCCGCGAACAGCTGGCCCAGGTGGCCGTGAAGAACCATTACAACGGTGCCCGCAACCCCATCGCCCAGTACCAGCAGGAGATCACGATTGATACGGTCCTCAAATCCACGATGGTTGCGGAACCGCTCCGGCTCTTCGACTGCTCCCCTATCACCGATGGTGCAGCGGCAGTCATCGTTGCACCGCTCGAGCGGGCAAAGGAGTTCACGGACACGCCGATCAGGGTACTGGCAAGCGCACAGGCAAGCGATACCATCACGCTCCATGACCGGCGCGACATCTCAACCCTTGACGCTACGGTTGCCGCAGGCCAGCGGGCGTTTAAAAAGGCAAAACTCTCGCACAAGGACATCGACATGGTCGAAGTCCACGACTGTTTCTCGATCGCTGAGATATGCGCGATCGAGGACCTCGGGTTCTGCCGGAAAGGAACCGCCGGGAAATTCACCGCCGACGGCGAGACCGCGCTCGGCGGGAAGATCCCGGTCAACACGAGCGGCGGCCTCAAGGCCTGCGGTCACCCGGTCGGTGCAACCGGCATTAAGCAGGTATGCGAGATCGTCCAGCAGCTCAGGGGGGAGGCCGGCAAACGCCAGGTTGATGGCGCAAAGATCGGCATGACCCACAACGTAGGCGGCACGGGTGCGACCGTGGCCGTCCACATCCTCGGGAGGGCCTGATATGACCGTAGCACGATTCTGGAGAAAGATCCCCCAGCGCTACAACCTGATCGGGACAAGATGCGAGCGGTGCGGGCGACACTTCTTCCCCCCGCGGACCTTCTGTCCCGACTGCCGCAGGGCAGGAAAGATCGTGAACCACAAGTTTGCCGGCACGGGTACGGTTGTTACGTATACCGTCATCCATACGGCAAACGAGCAGTTCGAGGCCTATACCCCCTACGTGCTTGCGATCATCAGGCTCGATGAAGGCCCGCGGATGACAGCCCAGATCATCTGCAGCCCCAAAGACGTGAAGATCGGCATGCGGGTAAAATCCACCTTCCGCCGGATCGCTACTGACGGCGACAGCGGTATTATCCATTACGGTACGAAGTTTATACCGGCAGAATAATTACGGCATCCTCCAATCCTTTTTTTTTGCTCCGGGAGAAATCACCGGACAGGCGCACCCGGAAGCTTCCGCTCACGCAGTGCCCCCACCGCCGG
>ERZ795054.1575-NODE-1575-length-21072-cov-5.930723_pt1 | contig 21072 bp, 17 predicted proteins | sample MGYA00375138_ERZ795054 | MGnify/ENA primary metagenome ERZ795054 (study PRJEB30183, sample SAMN05720215) | anaerobic digester metagenome | isolation source: active sludge of municipal wastewater-treating anaerobic digesters | place: USA | collected 2014-12-23 ... | reverse complement strand
TGTCCACGACCTCCTTGAGGAGGACGTAGATGCCGTCGTCGGGGTTGGAGCCGTCCCCGAGCCGCCCGATGTACATGCCCGTCCTGAGGCGGATGTGCTCGAGGGAGGAGAGGGTCTTGATCTTGGACTCGTCGTAGCTCTTCGAGGATGCCTTGGCCATGATTGGCGGAATTCTAGCACGATACCGCCCGGCTTGAAAAGGCGATTCACCGAGGAAGGAGGCGCGCCGGCCGGGCTTGGCCCCGGCGAGCGTCGGCTGCGGGCGTCCGCCGCAGGGCGGCGGCTACGCGCCGATGGGTTCCGGGCGCGGCCGCCGCGGGCTACGGCCACGCGCCGCCGCCCGCGCGGCGCCCTCTATTGCCGGTTCCGCGCCGCGATGATGGCGAGTCCCTCCAGGACGAGGTCGGGCTCGAAAAGGAAGCCTGCCTTCCCGGCCGCGCCGGACGGTCCCTCGATCCCCGCCGCCGCGAGGATGCCGCGGCCTATGGCGTCGCCCGCGCCGATCACCGCCGCCAAGGGCGCCCCCGGAGAGTCGGCCGCGAGCTCGGCGCGCATGAGGGCGACGAGGCGCGAGACGAGGCCCGCGTAGCCGAGGACCAAGCCGGCCCGGACCGACTCGGCGCTGTTGCGGCCGATGGCCCTGGCGGGCGCCTCCAGCCTAACCTCGGGGATGAGGGCGGCCGCCTGGTGGAGGGAGGCCGCCCCGGTCTCGAGGCCCGGCGCTATCGCCGCGCCGACGAACTCGCCCGCGGCGTTGACCGCGGAGACGGCGACCGCGTCGCCGAAGCTGACGACGATCGAGGGCGCGCCCGCGAGCTCGCGGGCGGCCACGGCCGCCACGACGAGGTCGCTCCCGACCTCGGAAGGCTGGTCGGTCCTGATCTTGAGGCCGGTCCGCGTCCCCGGCCCGACGACGGACGCTTCCACGCCGAAGGCCGCGGACACGGCCTCGGCGAGGCGGGGCGTCAGGGAGGGCGCGACGCTGGAGATCCAGGCCGCCTCTATCGGAGGCAGGCCCCCCGCGCGGAGCGAGGCGCCGGCTCGGTCGGCCGCTCCCTCGCCCGGGGGGGCTACGCCGGCCGCGACCGACGGCGCGGAGCGGAGCAGGGCCGCGGCCGCCGCCTCGAGGAGGAAGACGTACTCGTCGGCGCTGCGCTCGGACGAAGCGCCGAAGCGCCGCTTCGCGAGCCAGGCGCCGCCCGAGCGGAAGCCCACCGAGACGCTCCGGTTCCGCGCGTCGATCGCGAGGATCACGTCACTTGCCCTCGTCGGCCAGGCGGGCCTTGCCCTTGCCGCCGACGCCGCGCCAGGCCGCGACGACGCCCAGGGTTAGGACGGCCGCGGCGGCGGCCTCGACGAGGCCGTTCGCGGCCAGGACGGAGCCCGCCACGGCGAGGGGCAGGGCGCCGAAGGCCACCAGGGCGCCCAGGACGAGGACGGAGTTCGCGAGGGAGCCCGCGGCGCCGGCGACCGCGGCCGCGAGGGCCGGGACCTTGCCCCTGAAGGCGTGGTAGACGGCCCAGGCCGCGAGGCCGACGAGGACGCGGGGCAGGACGGAGACGACGGGGTTCACGAAAAAGACGTCGATGGGGCCCTGGGGCGCCGTCGCCGCCTTGACGAGGCTCGTGACGCCGAAGATCGCGCCGACGACCATGCCGACGACGGGGCCCTCGAGGACCGCGCCCAGGATCGCGGGCACGTGCATCACGGTGAGCGATGCCCCGGCGAGCCAGGGTATGTAGCCGAAGGGCGTGAGGAAGAGGGCGATCGAGACGGCGCCGAGGGCGCCGGCCACGACGGCCTTCCTGACGGGTGACGATTCGCGAGCCATGGGACCTCCCATCCCGGTATCCGCCTAGAAGGGTCGAATCCGGGGTTCGAGTATTAGGGCGTCCGCCGCCAGGGCGGCCGTCCCGAGGAGGAAGGCGGCCCAGCGGACCGCCCCCTCGCCCTTTGCGTTGTCGGGCCGCGCGTAGCGGCTGCGCCCCTCTCCCGTGTAGCAGCGGGCCTCCATCGCCTCGGCGAGGAGCTCAGCGCGCTCCAGGGCGCGCACGGTGACGGGCACGAAGAGCGGCAGGTAGGCCCTCGCCTTGGCCAGGGGCCCTCCCCTCCCCGCCCCGAAGCGCGCGCCGCGGGAGGCCTGGGCCTTCACGATGGACTCGAGCTCGCCCGCGACGATGGGGACGAAGCGGATCGCGGTCGCGACGGCCAGGGCCAGGCGGTGGACGGGGAGGCCCAGGCGGGAGAGGGGCTCAAGGCCCTCCTCGACGCCGCGGGCGGCCTCGGACTCGGGGGTGACCGCGGTGAAGAGGCCGACGACCGCGATCATCGAGGCCGTGCGGAGGACGAGCATGACGGCCATCCAGGCCTCCCTCCAGGTCGCGGAGACCGGACCGAGGGAGAGGAGGACGCGCGAGGCGTCGCCGGGCCAGGCGAAGAGGAACTGGAGGGAGGCGGCGAGGGCGAAGACCGGCAGGGCCGGCTTGAGGCCCCGGACCAGGAAGGAGGGCGCGAGGCCGGCGGCCTTCCCGAGGGCGAGGGCGAGGAGGAAGGGCAGCGCGGCCCCGGCCGGCGTCGGCGCTGCTATCGCGAGGACGCAGAGGACGAGGAGCCAGAGGTACTTGGTCCCCGGGCCCAGGGCGTGGAGGCGCGAACCCGTGTCGACATACTGGCCGACGGAGAGGTTGCGGAAGAACTCGAGGTCCTTCAAGGCGTGCCTCCGTTTTCGCGCAACGCATCCACCGCCCTGGCGACGTCCTCCCCGGAGAGGGGCCTTTCGCCGCCTGAGAGGACGGGGACGCCCAGGCCCTCGAGGGCGAGGGCGAGCTCGACGGCGAAGGGCCGCGCGACGCCCCAGGCCGGGTCGTAGGCCTCGTAGAAGAGCCTCGCGGGCGGGCCGAAGGCGGCCAGGCGGCCCCGGGAGAAGACCGCGACCCGGTCCGCGAGGGCGGCCTCCTCCATCGAGTGCGTCGCCATCGCGACGGTGGCCCCGGAGCGGAGGCGGCCGCGGACGATGGCGAGGACGGCGAGCTTCGTGGGCGGGTCTAGGGCGGAGGTCGGCTCGTCGAGGAGGAGGGCCTCGGGGTCGAGGGCGAGGACGCCGGCTATCGCGAGGCGGCGCTTCTCGCCTCCCGAGAGGGCCGCGACGGGGCGGTCGCGGAACTCCGCGTAGGGAAGGCCCGTCTCCTCCATGGAGCGCCTGACGCGCTCCACGAGGGGCGCGCCCGAGAGGCCGAGGTTGCGCGGCCCGAAGGCCACGTCGTCGGCCGCGTAGCGCTCGAAGAGGGCGGTCTCGGGCCGCTGGACGGAGAGGGGGGCCCTGGTCCTCAAGCCGAGGACGGCCTCCTCGGCCACGCGCCGCGCCTTGGCGCTTTTCGGGGCCGGGCGGGAGGCGCGGGAGGCGCGCGAGGGGATCTCCACGCCGAGGGAGACGACGCGCCCGGAGGCGGGGGCCGCGAGGGCGTCGAGGAGCTGGAGGAGAGTCGATTTGCCCGAGCCCGTGCGCCCGACGAGGGCCAGGCTCATGCCGCGGCTCAAGGCGAGGGAGACGGCCGAGAGCGCCTTCGTCTCGTTGATCGTGCCGTGGAGGTAGGAGTAGGAGACCTCGCGAAGGTCGAAGGCGGGCTCGGCGGGCACGGCGGAGGAAGGCGGAAGCTCGTCCCGCGCGGCGCCGCGCGGCGCGGGAGCCGGCGAAACGCCGGGCCCTCCGGGCGCGGCAGCCGCTCCGGGCGCGGTCGCGGCGCGGACGGCGTCCGGAGCGCGCCGGACGGCCGGCCCCAGACTCGCGGCTATCCGCGCCGCGAGGCCCTCGGGCCCCTCGCGCGCGAGGGGCGGGAGGCCGAGGGCAAGGGCCGTCCGCGCGGCCGGCGGGAGGCCGAGGCCCAGGGCGAGGGCCAGGGGCCGGGCGCCGGGCTCGCCGGAGGCGGGCGCGGCGAAGAGCTCCTCGGGACTGCCCTCGAAGGCGATCCGCCCCGCGGAGAGGACGACGACGCGGGAGGCGCGGGCCGCCTCGGCCATGTCGTGGGTCACGTGGATGACGGCGACGCCGCGGGCGGCCAGGCCGTCCATGATGTCGAGGACGGCCGCGCGCGAGGGCGGGTCGAGCATCGAGGTCGCCTCGTCGAAGGCGACGCAGGCGGGCCGCATCGCGAGGGCGCCCGCGATCGCGAGGCGCTGCTGCTGGCCGGCGGAGAGGGAGTGGGTGGGGCGGCGGCGCTCCTCGGAGAGGCCGGCTGCGGCGAGGGCCTCCTCGATGCGGAGGCCGATCTCCCCGCGAGGCAGGCCGAGGTTCTCGGGGCCGAAGGCCACGTCCTCCTCCACGACGCTGGAGACGATCTGGTCGGGGGGGGACTGGAAGACGAGGGCGAGAAGGGAGCGGACGCGATGGGCGTTCTCAGGATCGGAGGCGTCCAGGCCCGCGACGCGGACCGAGCCCGAGGCCGGGCGACGCTGGCCGTTGAGGAGCCTAAGGAGGCTCGACTTGCCCGAGCCGTTCGCGCCCAGGACGGCGAGGTACTCGCCCGCCTCCACGGAGAGCGAGACCGAATCGACGGCGGGCCTTTCCGCCTCCGGATAGGCGTAGGAGACCGACTCTAGCTCTATGAGCGGCATCGGCCCTCCCTTCGTGAGGGAGGCCGCGGGGATGATCGCATCTTAAAACCTCGCGTCTCGGCGGCGGACCGTCCAAGCGTTGGCTTAAAGATAGACAAATGTGGTGATACTGTCAACTCGCGGGCCGGGCGGGAGAGCCGGGAGAGCCGGGCGCCGGGCGGTCGGGTTGACGCGCGGGGCGGGCTCGCCGGGCGGCCGGCCCCGGGGAATCGTCCCTAGCCCGGCGGCCGACTCCCTACATACTCGGCCCGGCCCCGCCCCTCCCGCCCTAAAGCAGGGAATAGGCCGCGGCGATCCGGGCGGCCAGGCGGGCGTTGTTGAGGACCAGGGCGATGTTCGACTCGAGGCTCTCGCCCCCCGTGAGCTCCTTCACCTTGGCGAGGAGGAAGGGCGTCACCTCCTTGCCCTTGACGCCCTCGGCCTCGGCCTCCGCGAGGGCCCGGGCTATGGCTTCGTCGATGACGAGGGGGTCCATAGCCTCGGACTCGGGGACGGGGTTCGCGACGACGACGCCCCCGCGGAGGCCCATTGCCCACTTGGCCTTGAGGCGGCGGGCTATCTCGGCGGGCTCGTCGGCCCGCTCCTCCAGGCGGAGGCCCGAGAGGGGCGTGTAGAAGGCGGGGAACTCGTCGGTGCCGTAGCCGATGACGGGCACGCCCTTCGTCTCCAGGTACTCGAGGGTCTTCGGCAGGTCGAGGATGGACTTGGCCCCCGCGCAGACGACGGCGACATCGGTCGCCGCGAGCTCCTCGAGGTCGGCGGAGATGTCGAGGCTCCGCTCGGCGCCGCGATGGACGCCGCCGATGCCGCCGGTCGCGAAGACCTTGATGCCGGCCAGGGCCGCGACGATCATCGTGGCGGCCACGGTCGTGGCGCCGTCGATCGGATCGGCCGAGCCGGCCGACGCGGCGAGGCGCGGAAGGTCGCGGCGGCTCGCCTTGACGACTTCGCGACCGCGGATGCCCAGGGTGCGGATCTGGGACTCGTCGAGGCCGGCCTTGAGGCGGCCGCCGAGGATGGCGATGGTGGCGGGGACGGCGCCGGCCTCGCGGACGGCCGCCTCCACGCGCAGGGCCGTCTCCACGTTCTGCGGATAGGGCATGCCGTGGGAGATGATGGTCGACTCCAGGGCGACGACGGGCTTGCCGGCGGCGAGGGCCGCGGCGACTTCCGATCCGAGGTCCAGGTACTCATTCATGGACGACTCCTTTCGCGAGCTCGAGGAGGCGCGCGGCCCCCATCTCGGGGCTCACCGTCGAGAGGGACGAGGCGGCCAGGGAGGCGGCCGCGGCCGCCAGGGCCGCCCGCTCCTTGATGTCGTAGTCGGAGAGGAGGCCCCAGACCAGGGCCGCGAGGGCCGCGTCGCCCGCGCCCGAGACATTGGCGACGGGGAGGGCGGGGGGCCGGACGAAGCCCCGCGCGAGGAGGCCGCCTGAGCCCTGCCCCTCGTAGTAGAGTCCCTCGCCGCCCATGGAGATGAAGGCGTCGGAGAGGCCCTTGGCGCGCAGGGCGGCGGCCGCGGCGGGGAGGTCGGCGCGGGAGGCGATTGGGAGGCCGGAGAGGATTTCGGCCTCCGCGCGGTTCGGCTTCGCGAAGGAGAAGCTGCCGACCAGGGCCTTGGCCTTGCCCGCCTTGGCGACGGAGACGGGATCGAGGGCGAGGAGGGGGGGCTTGGAGCCGAGGGCGAGTCCCTCCCCTCCCCCGCCGTAGCGCTCGGCGAGCCAGGCCAGGGTGGCCTCGGGAAGGTTCGCGTCGGCGACGATGAGGGAGGCGCCGTCGAGGAGGCCGGAGCGCTCGGCCAGGCGATCGGGCGTGAGGCGCTCGATGGAGTCCATCGCGGCTACGGCGCCCACGAGGCTCCCCGCCTCGTCGAGGAGGCAGATGTACTGGGAGGCGGCGGTCTGGGAGAGGCGCAGGGCGCCCCGGAGGCCGATGCCGAGGCGGCCGCAGGACTCCGCGAGGGCGGCCGAGAGGGGATCGTCCCCGATGACGGCGACGAGCTCGGTGCGGAGGCCCAGGCGGACCAGGTTCTCGGCGACGTTCCTGCCCACGCCGCCCGGGCTCATGAGAGCCGTGCCGGGATTGGAGTCCCCGGCCCTGAAGGACCCCGCGGAGCGTCCCTGGATGTCCATGTTGATGCCGCCCACGACGGCGACGTAGCCGCTCCGGTTCATGTTCCTCCTGCCGGAAAGCCCCGAACGGGGCTCCCGGGAGCCCCGTTCGGGGCCGGAGTAGAGCCATACACCGGGAAGGCCGTCCGCGGCAAGGACCGCCGGGGTTCCTCGGGGATCCGGAGGCGCGGCCGGATCCGGAACCGGGGAAGGGCGGCCGACTTGAACAGGCCCCCGCGATGGGGTAAAGTGGAGATTCTAAGGGGTCAGCATCGTGGATCAGATCTTTGAGCGTCTCGACCGCCTCTTCAAGTCCTGGGTGGCTCCCGAAGCCGAGGAGACCGTCTTCGGCGGCCGCCGCTCCACGGGCGATCCCGACCTGGACGACGCCATGAGCGAGCTCGACGACTTCCTGGACAGGGACAGGACGGCCGCCGAGGCCCGCGAACGGGAGCGCCTGGCCCGCGAGGCCAGGGCCCGCGCCCAATCCTCCTCCTCCGGAAGGCCGGCGGGCCCTCCCCAGGCCCTGGTCGCCGCCTACTCGACCCTCGGCCTGGCCTACGGAGCGCCCTTCCCGCAGGTGAAGGCCGCCTACAAGAAGCTCCTCATGCAGCACCATCCCGACCGCAACGGCGGCAGCGCCGAAAGCCAGAAGCGCGCCACCGAGCTCTCCGCGAAGATCAACGCTGCCTACCAGCGCATCGAGACCTGGACGACGACGGGAAAGCTTCCCGAGGAAGGCTGAGCCGGCGGCCGTTTCCCCTCAAGAGAGGGGGGGCGAAGGCCGAGAATCGAGCTAGACCCAAAGGGGAGGGAAGGACCGGAATGAACGCCAATCCGCTCGCAGCCTACAAGGAGACTCGCGTGAAGACCGCGAGCCCCGCCCAGCTCCTCGTCATGCTCTACGACGAGGCCTTGAAGCAGTGCGACATCGCCGTCGACTACTTGAAGGGCGACATCAAGAAGCATCCCCAGAACATCGAGAAGGTCAACGCGGCCCTGGGCAAGGTCCAGGACATCCTCACCGAGCTCATGGCCAGCCTGGACTTCGACGCCGGCGGAGAGATCGCCCAGAACCTCTTCTCCCTCTACGTCTGGTTCGGCCGCGAGATCCTCGACGCGAACCTCACGAAGGAAGTCGACCGCGTCTGCGCCGTCAGGGCCATGCTCTCGGAGCTCCGCGGCGCCTGGGCCGAGGCCGGCGCGAAGATGCAGGGCGGCGTCGGCTCCCAGGCCCCCGTCGGCGTCAACATCGCGGGCTAGGGCCGGAGACGGCGAGGTGGCGGTGACCTACAACGGCGAGCTCGAGCGGCGGGCCGCCGTGCTCCGCAGGTTCCGCGAGCTCCTGGTCCAGCAGCGGGCCAAGTTCGAGCGCTACCTCCTCGTCCTGGACCACGAGCGGAAGGACATCGAGTCGGGCGACGTGGACCGCCTCGTCGCCCACGTGGAGCTCGAGGAGGACATCGTCTCCGAGATCTTCACCTTCCAGAAGGTCCTCGATCCCCTGGAGGACCTCTACCGCGCCGCCTACCCCTCGGGCCTCCCCGCCGCGGCGGGAGCCGAGGACGTCTCCGAGATCAAGACCGCCCTCGTCGACCTCAGGACCGAGGTCCTGAAGCGCAACGAGGAGAACCGCGGCCTCCTCAAGGCCCGCATGGAGGTCCTGCGCGCCGAGGTCCTCTCCCTCCGCAACCCCCTCGCCTCCCGCAAGTCCGTCTACTCGGGCGGAGGAGAGGGCGGCCTCCTCGACATCAAGGGCTAGAGCAGGGCCCAGGGCCGGGGCCGGCGTCCCGCCCGGGGCCGCCCGAGCCGCCTTTCCGGACCGCGGCCGCCATTGCGCGCCCGGGCCAAAGCCGCTATCCTTCCCGCATGAAGAGCCCCCTCTACCTCCTCGACTCCTACGCCTTCATCTACCGCTCCTATTTCGCCTTCCTCTCGCGGCCCCTCCGCAACGCCTCGGGCGCCAACGTCTCCGCGGCCTTCGGCTTTTTCCGCTTCCTCTTCAACCTCTTCGACGAGCGGAACCCCGGCGCCTTCGCCGCCGTATTCGACCCGAAGGGCAAGAACTTCCGCCACGAGCTCTATCCCGAGTACAAGGCCAACCGGCAGAAGACGCCCGAGGACCTCCACGCCCAGGTCCCCCTCGTCGAGGAGATCCTCAAGGCCCTGGGCCTCCCCATCCTCCGCGCCGAGGGCTACGAGGCCGATGACGTCATCGCCACCCTGGCCGAGCGCTGCCGCGCCGAGGGCCGCGAGTGCTGGATCGTCTCCGGCGACAAGGACCTCCTCCAGCTCGTCGGCGGGCCCGTGAAGGCCCTGCGCCCCGACTCGAACTTCGCCTACAGCCCCTACGGGCCCGAGGAGGTGCGGGCCGAGTGGGGCGTCAGCCCCGAGCGCATCCTCGACTACCTCACCCTGACGGGCGACGCCTCCGACAACGTGCCCGGCGTGCCGGGCGTCGGCGACAAGACCGCGCAGAAGCTCCTTTCCGAGTACGACGGCGTCGACGAGATCTACGCCCGCCTCGCCGAGGTGAAGCCCGAGGGCCTGCGCAGGAAGCTCGAGGCGGGCAGGGAGAGCGCCGAGCTCTCGAAGCGCCTCATCACCCTCGCCAAGGACGTGGCCCTCCCCTTGGGCGGCCTCGAGGAGCTCGAGGTCGGGCCCCTGGACCGCGTCGCGGCCAATCCCCTCTTCCTCCGCGAGGGGATGCGGAGCCTCGCCGTGCCGACCAAGGAGGCGGCCGCGAAGGCCGGCCCGGCCGCCGGCGCCGAGCTCTTCGAGTCGGGCGCCTCGAGCGGGGCCGGCGCGGGCGGCCCGGCCGTCGCGGCCATCGCGCCCGACGGCGTCGCGGCCGCGCTGGGCCTGGGCGCGGGACAAGGGTCCGCCGCCGGCCCCTCGGGCTCCGCCGCGCCCGAGGCCGCCGAGGGCCTCCCGCCCGAGCTCTCGGGCGAGGGCTCCTACGAGACCGTCGCGACGGGCGAGGCCTTGCGTTCCTGGGTGGACCGCTGCCTGGCCGCCGGGGCCTTCGCCTTCGACTGCGAGACCGACTCCCTGGACGAGCGCGCGGCGAGGCCCGTCGGCTTCTCCCTCTCCTATGAGCCGCGCAAGGCCTGCTATGTCCCCCTCCTCGCGCCCGACGGCCCCTGCCTCGCCGCCGAGGCGGCGGCCGCCGAGCTCAGGCGCCTCTTCGCCGCCAAGGAGGCCCTCCTCGTCGGCCAGAACGTCAAGTACGACTACGCGGTGATGCGGCGCTTCGCGGGGCCGATGGAGTGCCGCCTCTTCGACACGATGGTCGCCGCCTGGCTCCTCGACGCGGAGGCCGGGACCTATGGCCTCGAGGCCCTGGCCGAGCGGCACCTCGGGTACCGGGGCCTCGAGTTCGAGGAGGTCGTCCCCAAGGGCTCCACCTTCGCGGACGTCCCCGTGGAGAAGGCGACGCGCTACGCGGCGGAGGACGCCGACCTCACCTACAGGCTCTACAGGCTCTTCGGGCCCCGCCTCGCCTCGGCCGGGCAGGAGGGCCTCTTCCGCGACCTGGAGATGCCCCTCGTCCCCATCCTCGCGGGCATGGAGGAGGCGGGGATCGGGGTCGAGGCGCCGGAGCTCAAGGCCTACGGGGTCGAGCTCGAGGCGAGGCTCGCCGGGATCGAGCGCGAGATCTACGCCCTGGTCGGCCGCGAGTTCAACATCGCCTCCACGAAGCAGCTCCAGGAGATCCTCTTCCTGGAACGGAAGCTGCCCGCGGGCAAGAAGACCAAGACGGGCTTCTCCACGGACACGAGCGTCCTCGAGGAGCTCGCCGGCCTGGATCCCGTGCCTGCCCTCATCCTCAAGCACCGCGGCCTCTCCAAGCTCAAGAGCACCTACGTCGAGGCCCTGGTGCGGCTGGCCGAGGAGGGCCGGGCCGCGGCCGGAACCGCGGCGGGTGGCGAGACCCGCATCCACACGCACTACGCCCAGGCGGGGACGGCGACGGGCCGCCTCTCCAGCCGCGACCCCAACCTCCAGAACATCCCGATCCGCGACGAGGAGGGCAGGCGCATCAGGCAGGCCTTCGTCGCCTCCCCGGGGAGGCTCCTCGTCTCCGCCGACTACGCGCAGATCGAGCTCGTGGTCCTGGCCCACCTCTCGGGCGACCCGGGCCTGGAGCGCGCCTTCCGCGAAGGCGTCGACGTCCACCGCCGCACGGCGAGCCTCCTCTTCAAGGCCGCCGAGGCCGAGGTGAGCCCCGAGCAGCGCCGGATCGCGAAGACCATCAACTTCGGCGTCATCTACGGGATGAGCGCCTTCAGGCTCGCGAACGAGCTCAAGATCCCCCGCGGCGAGGCCCAAGGCTTCATCGACGCCTACTTCGCCACCTACGCCGGGGTCACGGACTTCATCCGGAAGACCGTCGCGGAGACGGAGGAGCGGGGCTACACGACGACCCTCCTGGGGCGAAGGCGCCCCATCCCCGCGATCAACTCCAAGAACAAGACGGAGAAGCAGGCCGCCGAGCGCGTGGCGGTCAACACGCCCATCCAGGGCAGCGCCGCCGACATCATCAAGCTCGCGATGATCCGCGTGGACCGCGCCCTGCGCGCGGAGCTCCCCCGCTGCCGCCTCCTCCTCCAGGTCCACGACGAGCTCATCGTCGAGGCGCCGGAGGCCGAGGCCGAGGCCGCGGCCGCACTCATGCGCCGCGAGATGGAGGCCGCCGTCGTCCTCGCCGTCCCCTTGAGGGCGAGCGTGGAATGGGCCCGCTCCTGGGGCGACATGCACTAGGCGGGAGGGGAAGCGATGCTGCTCGGACTCACCGGAGGCTACTGCGCCGGAAAGAACGCGGTCGCCGCCCTCCTGGAGGGGCGGGGCTACCTCTGCGTCGACGTGGACCGCCTGGGCCACGAGGCCCTCGCGGGCGCGGAGGGCGCCCGGGCGGTGCGGGCCCGCTTCGGCGAGGCCGCGATCGGCCCGGACGGCGGGGTCGACAGGAAGGCCCTCGCGGCGGCCGTCTTCGGCGACCCCGCGGCCCTGGCCGACCTGGAGGCCATCGTCCACCCCCTCGTCTACCGCCTCCTCTGGGCCCTCCTGGCCCCGGCCCGGGCCGAGGGCCGCGACCTCTGCATCAACGCCGCCCTCCTCTACCGGATGCCGGAGGCGGCCTCCTGCGACGCCATCCTGGAGGTGCGGGCTCCCCTCCCCCTGCGCCTCCGCCGCGGCCGCGAGCGGGACGGCCTTCCGCCCCGCCGCGTCCTGGAGCGGATCTGGAGCCAGCGGAGCTTCTGGCGCCGCCGCCGCGAGGCGAAGAGGCCCGTCGTCGTCGTCCGCAACGGCGGCGGCCTCGATGACCTGGAGGCCGAGGTCGGGCGCGCGCTCGCCCGGGCCGAGTCGGCGCGAAAGGCCTTTACCGCCCCTCCCCGATTGCCGATAGGGTAAATGGAATAGAGCGCCGTCGCCTCCGCCTTCGGAGGGGGCGCTCCCGGGAGGGGCTCGTCATGTCCGCCGAAAGCAAGAAGCTCATCTGGATATCGGTCGCCGTCTGCGCCTTTGTCCTCGTCCTGGCCCTCGCCGGCCTCTTCCTCTTCGCCCCCAAGCAGGGCGGGGGGTCCGCGCCCGCCAGCATAGGCAACGTGGCGGCTCCCAAGGCCGCCGATCCCCAGGACTACCTCCTCGCCCCTCCCCCGGCCCCGAGCCTGGAGGCCCCGAGGAGCTCCGAGGGCGACATCATCGTGATCTACGGCGACAAGCCGACGGAGCTCGCCCCTCCCCCGGGCGCCGAGGGCGGAGCCGCGGCCGCCGTCCCGGGCGCCGCCGCAGGCGCCAACCCCTCCGCGGCGTCCGCGCAACCGGCTCCCGCGGCGTCCGCGCAGCCGGCCGCCAAGCCCGCCGCCGCGGCTCCCGCGCCAGCCGCCAAGCCCGCGGCCAAGGCCGTGCCCGCGAAGGCCGCCCCGACCAAGACGGTCCGCGTCGACGAGTACTGGATCCAGGCCGCGAGCTTCACGAGCCGCGCCCGCGCCGACGAGCTCAAGGAGAGCCTCGGGCGGCGGGGCCTGGCCGCCCTCATCACCGTGAAGGACATCTCCGGCAAAAGCTGGTACCGCGTCCGCGTCGGCCCCTACGCGAAGAAGAGCGAGGCCGAGGGCTGGCTCAGCAGGATCAAGGCCGTGCCCGGCTGCGAAGAGGCAGGCATCTGGACCACCTCCGTCGAGAGGACCCTCTAGCCGGGCAAGTCTCCCGCCCGTCCCGCCGACCCTCCCGGGCGGCAGGGCCTCGTAGAGGCCCCCCGGCCCGGCCCCGAACCGGAACCTGGCCGGAATCAAAGGCCGCCTTCCCTCCAGGAGGCGGCCTTTTCGCGCATCGCGATAAAAATGGTTTGACATATCGCCCCGACTGGCTTTTACTATCCGTTGGGCCGGCCCCGTCCGGCCGAGCATCTCCGGCACAAGCGCGTTCATGAACGAGAATCGCAGAAAGGAGTCGTCGATGAAGAGGAAATTCGCGGTAGCATGCGTCGCCGTCCTGTCGCTCGCCCTCGCCCTCGCGGGCTGCACCAAGAAGGCCGCGGCGCCCGCGGCGGCGGAGGCCAAGCCCTTCAAGGTCGCCTTCGTGTACATCGGCCCGCCCGGAGACCTCGGCTGGACCTACGAGCACGACCGCGCCCGCAAGGCCGTCGTGGAGACCTACGGCGACAAGATCCAGACCGCCTACATGGAGAACGTCCCCGAGGGCCCCGACGCCGCCCGCGTCATCCGCCAGTACGCCCAGGAAGGCTACGACATGATCTTCGCCACCTCCTTCGGCTACATGGACCCGATGCTCGAGGTCGCCAAGGAGTTCCCGAAGGTCAAGTTCGAGCACTGCGCCGGCTACAAGACCGCGGAGAACATGGCCACCTACTTCGGCCGCATCGAGGAGGCCCGCTACCTCTCCGGCATCATCGCCGGCAAGGCCACCAAGTCCAACAAGATCGGCTACGTCGCCGCCTTCCCCATCCCCGAGGTCGTCCGCGGCATCAACGGCTTCACCCTCGGCCTCAAGTCCGTCAACCCCAAGGCCGAGGTCCGCGTCGTCTGGACCAACACCTGGTACGACCCCGTCAAGGAGCGCGAGGCCGCCGTGGCCCTCCTCGACGCCGGCTGCGACGTCATCGCCCAGCACCAGGACACCGTCGAGCCGCAGAAGGCCGCCCAGGAGCGGGGCAAGCTCTCCATCGGCTACGACTCCGACATGGGCAAGTTCGTGGGCGACTCCGTCCTCGCGAGCCCGATGTGGAACTGGGCCGTCTACTACAAGGACACGATCGACAAGGCGATGAAGGGCGAGTGGAAGACCCACCAGTACTGGGAAGGCCTCTCCGCCGGCGTCGTCGCCCTCTCCGACATGAGCGCGAAGGTGCCCGAGGACACGAGGAAGCTCGTCGCCGAGGCCCAGGAGAAGATCGCCTCCGGCAAGATGAACATCTTCGCCGGCCCGATCAAGGACCAGTCCGGCGCCCTGGCCGTCAAGGAGGGGGAGATCCTCGACGACGGCAAGCAGCTCTCCATGGACTGGTTCGTCCAGGGAGTCGTCGGCAAGGTGAAGTGAGCCGGAAGGCCGCCCGCGCGCCCCGGAGACGGGGGAAGGCGCGGCGCGGCCGCCGGATCCCCAGGATCCTCCGGCGCGGCCACCTCAAGGCGCGCCGGAGGATTTTTCTTGTCTAGGGGAGCGCCATCCCGCGGGCCGCGAGCCCGGGCCTCCTGAAAGGTTTCAAGCCACGTTGATGAAGGACAAAGAAGGCGGGCCCGCCCCGCGCGCGGCGCGGAGCCCCCGGGCGGCCTGCTCCCCCGGGGAGGGCGGCGAGGGGCGCCTCGTCGAGATGCGCGGCATACGGAAGAGCTTCCCCGGGGTCCAGGCCTCCGACGGCATCGACCTCCGCCTGGAGCGGGGCGAGGTCCTCGCCCTCCTCGGGGAGAACGGCGCGGGCAAGAGCACCCTCATGAACATCCTCGTGGGCCTCTACCGGCCCGACTCAGGGGAGATCCTCGTCAGGGGCGCTCGGGCGGAGATCGAGTCGCCGCGCGACGCCTCCGCCCTCGGCATCGGGATGGTCCACCAGAACTTCATGCTCGTGGACTCGATGACGGTCGCCGAGAACGTCGTCCTGGGCCTCCGCGGCCTCCCCTTCGTCCCCGATATGAAGGCGGCGAAGAAGGAGATCCTCCGCCTCTCGGAGTGCTACAACCTCAAGGTCGATCCCGACGCCTTCATCTGGCAGCTCTCCGTCGGCGAGCAGCAGCGCGTGGAGATCCTCAAGCTCCTGTACCGCGACGCGGAGATCCTGGTCCTGGACGAGCCCACGGCCGTCCTCACGCCCCAGGAGGCGGAGGAGCTCTCCGCCGTCGTGCACCGCATGAGGTCTGAGGGCAAGTCCTCCATCTTCATCACCCACAAGATGGAGGAGGTCATGTCCTTCTCCGACCGCGTGATGGTCCTGCGGAAGGGCAAGGTCGTAGCGGAGAAGGCGACGAAGGACACGGACCCGAAGGAGCTCGCGCGGCTCATGGTCGGGCGCGAGGTCCTGTTCCGGGTCGAGAAGGGCCCCTTCTCGCCCGGCGCCACGGTCCTCGAGCTCAAGGGCGTCTCGGCCCTGGACGACCGGGGCCTTCCGGCCCTGCGCGAGGTCGACCTCAGGATCCGCGCGGGCGAGATCCTGGGCGTGGCGGGCGTCGCCGGCAATGGCCAGCGCGAGCTCGCCGAGGTCATCACCTGCCTCAGGTCCGCGAAGGCCGGCTCCGTGTCGATCAACTGCGTCGACACGACGGGCATGAGCCCCCTCGAGGTCATCCAAAGCGGCGTGGCGCACATCCCGCAGGACAGGAACCAGGTGGGCGCGGTGGGCGACATGAGCGTGGCCTCCAACCTCGCGATGAAGGGCTACCGCCAAAAGCCCCTCTCCGCGGCCGGCCTCATCAGGCCCTCCCGCTTCCGCCAGCTCGCCGTCCGCCTCATCGACCTCTTCAAGATCTCGACCCCCTCGCCCGAGACGAGGATCAAGTTCCTCTCCGGCGGCAACATCCAGAAGTCCATCCTGGCCCGCGAGATCGGGGCCTGCGGCTCCCTCCTCGTCGCGGTCTACCCCTCGCGGGGCCTGGACATCGGCGCCACGGAGGCGGTCCGCAAGGAGCTCGTCGCGGAGCGCGACAAGGGCAAGGCCGTCCTCCTCGTCTCCGAGGATATAGACGAGCTCATCTCCGTCGCGGACACGATAGCCGTGCTCTTCGAGGGCCGCGTCATGGGCCTCTTCCCCTCGGCCGAGGCCGACGCGGAGAGGATAGGCGCCCTCATGGCCGGCATGAAGGCATAGGGAAAGGACGAGCGCATGAGACTTCACTTCGAGAAACGCAAGACGCTCTCCGTCAGGGCCCTCTTCATCGTGCCCCTGGCCTCCCTCGCCGTGTCCCTCGTCCTCACGGGGCTCATCCTCCTCCTCTCCAAGGCCGATCCCTTCGCGACCTACGCCGCGATGTTCAAGGGAGCCTTCGGAAGCTGGAGGGCCTTCACCGAGACACTCGTGAAGGCCGTGCCCCTCATGCTGACGGGCCTCGGCGTCTCCGTGGCCTTCAAGCTCAAGTTCTGGAACATCGGCGCGGAGGGCCAGCTCACCGTGGCCGGCGTCGCGACCGCCTGGGTGGCCCTCTTCTGGAGCCCCTGGCTGCCGCCGGCCCTCCTCCTCCCCGTAGCCCTCCTCGTCGGGGCCCTCGCGGGCGCCGCCTGGGCGGGCATTCCGGCCTTCCTCAAGACCAGCCTCAAGGTGGACGAGACCCTCGTCACCCTGATGCTCAACTACGTCGCCATCCTCTTCTCCGAGTTCCTCTACTACGGCCCCTGGCGCGACCCCAAGGGCTACGGCTTCCCGGGCACCGCGCCCTTCCCCGAGGCCGCCTGGCTGCCGCGCATCGCGGGGCGGGCCCACGCGGGGCTCTACGCGGGCCTGGCCGCGGCCCTCGTCCTCTGGGTGGTGCTCTACAGGACCAAGTGGGGCTTCGAGCTCTCCATCATCGGGAACAGCCAGCGCGCCGCGCGCTACCAGGGCATCTCGGTCAGGAAGAACATCTTCCTCGCCGTCCTCCTCTCGGGCGCGCTCTGCGGCCTCGCGGGCTCCTTCGAGGTGACGGGCATCTCCCACCGCCTCCAGCAGGGCCTCTCCATCGGCTACGGCTACACGGCGATCATCGTGGCCTGGATGGCCCAGCTCAACCCCCTGGCCGTGCCCTTCGTCTCCCTCCTCCTCGCGGGCCTCCTCGTGGGCGGCGACCAGGTCCAGATGGTGATGGGCCTCCCCGCCGCGATGGGCCTCGTCCTCCAGGGCATGATCCTCTTCCCGATGCTCGCGGGCTCCCTCTTCACCGAGTACCGCGTCCGCCTCTCCCGCGCCGAGGGCCCCACGGCCGTCGCCCTGGCGGCGGCCGTCCCCGCGGCCGCGCAGGCCCCCGCTCCCGAAGCGGCCGCGCAGGCCCCCGCCTCCGAGCCCAGCCAGTCCGAAGGAGGGACGAACTAGATGCTCCTCATCGCCTCCATCCTCACGATAGCCCTCCGGGCGGGAACCTCCCTCATCTACGCGACGATCGGCGAGACCTTCACCGAGCGCTCGGGCATCCTCAACCTCGGCCTCGAGGGCATCATGCTCATGGGCGCCCTCTCGGCCTTCGCGACCGCCTACTACTCGGGCAGCGTCGCCCTGGCCCTCCTCGTCGCCCTCGCCGTCGGCGCCGCGCTGGCCGCGGTCCACGCCTTCCTCACGGTGACGATGCGCGCCAACCAGGTCGTGAGCGGCCTCTCCATCACCCTCTTCGGTTCCGGCCTCGCGAGCTTCCTGGGCCAGCGCCTGGGTCCCGCCGCGAACAACGGCCGCCTCGTGGGCCTCGTCGGCCCGAGGCTCGCCCCCGTCGAGCTCCCCTTCCTCTCGGGCATACCCGTCCTGGGGGCACTCTTCAGGCAGGACGTCCTCACCTACGCGCTCTACGCCCTCATCCCGCTCGCCTGGTTCTACCTCTACAAGACCCGCGCCGGCCTCTCGCTCCGCGCCGTGGGCGAGGATCCGCAGACGGCCGACGCGATGGGCGTCGACGTCTTCAGGACGAAGTACCTCTACACGATCGCGGGCGGCGCCCTCGTCGCCCTGGGCGGCGCCCAGCTCTCCCTCTCCTACACCCCCGGCTGGTCGGAGAACATCACGGGAGGCCGCGGCTGGATCGTCATCGCCCTCGTCATCTTCTCGATGTGGAACCCGGCCCGCGCCATCTGGGGCGCCCTCCTCTTCGGCGGCATCAACGCGATCCAGTTCAGGCTCCAGGCCTCCGGCACGACGATCCCGGCGGGCTTCCTCAACATGCTGCCCTACCTGGCGACCATCGTCGTCCTCGTCGCCATGACCTTCTGGGAGTCGCTCTCCAAGCGCATCGGCGCGCCGGCCGCCCTCGGCACCTCCTACATGCGGGAAGAGAAGTAGCGGGCTTAGGGCCCCGGGCGGCGCCTCCACGGCCCCGCGCGGTCCGGCGCGGTCCGGCGCGCCATGAAGCCCGCGCCACGAAGCCCGCGCCGCTCCTCCGATGCCGCGCTTCTTTCCACCTCTTTCCGCCTGGTTTAGCCTGGCCGCCCTTGGGGCGGCCTTTTCTTTTGATCGGCCGGGGAGAGGTTCGGCCGTCTTGCCCTCCATTCCCCGAAGCCGAGCGGGGAGATCGCCTCGACATAAAAGAAGGGGCCGCCCCTCGCGGGACGGCCCCTTTACTTGTCTAGAAACCCGGCCGCGTCAGAGGACGAGCTTCAGGACGAAGAGCACGGCGAGGATGAAGGTGGGGACGGGCACGTCCTTCCACTTCCCGGAGCAGACCTTGATGATCGCGTAGCCCATGATGCCGAACATGATGCCGTCCGCGATGCTGTAGGTGAGGGGCATCATGATGATGGCGAGGAAGGCGGGGATCGCCTCGGTGTAGTCGGAGAGGTCGATGTCCTTGATCGGCTCCATCATGAAGAGGCCGACGAGGATGAGGGCGGGGGCGGTCGCGGCGCCCGGGATGAGGAGGAAGATCGGCGAGAGGAAGAGGGCGACGAAGAAGAGGCCCGCGGTGGAGAGGGCGGTGAGGCCGGTGCGGCCGCCCTCGGAGACGCCGGCCGCGGACTCGACGTAGGTCGTGACCGTGGAGGTGCCGATGCAGGCGCCGAAGACCGTGCCGACGGCGTCGGACATGAGGGCCCTGTTCATCCTGGGCATGGTGCCGTCGGAGGAGATCATCTTCGCCTTGGTGGAGACGCCGACGAGGGTGCCGATGGTGTCGAACATGTCGACGAAGAGGAAGCTGAACATCACGACGAAGAAGTCGAGGGTGAGGAGCTTGTCGAACTGGAACTTGAAGAGGATGGGGGAGAGGGAGGCGGGCATCGCGAGGGGCGAGAAGCCCTGGGGGATCGCCGTGATGCCCATGGGGATGCCGATGACCGTCGTGCCGAGGATGCCGATGAGGAGGGCGCCCTTCACCTTGAAGGCGAGGAGGGCCCCCGTGAGGACGAGGCCGATGAGGGCGAGGAGGGCGGGGCCCTTCGTGATGTCGCCGAGGCCGACGAGGACGGCGGGGTTGGAGACGATGATCTTCGCGTTCTGGAGGCCGATGAAGGCGATGAAGAGGCCGATGCCGACGGAGACCGCCCTGCGGATGTTGAGCGGGATGGCGCGGACGATGGCCTCCCGGATCTTGAAGATCGAGAGGAGGATGAAGATGATGCCTTCCACGAAGACGGCGGTGAGGGCGAGCTCCCAGGGATAGCCCATCGCGAGGACGACCGTGTAGGCGAAGAAGGCGTTGAGGCCCATGCCCGGGGCGAGCGCGAAGGGCAGGTTGGCGTAGAGGGCCATCATCAGGGTCGCGACGAGGGAGGAGAGCGCCGTCGCCGTGAAGAGCGCTCCCTTGTCCATGCCGGCGGCCGCGAGGGTCGCCGGGTTGACCGCGAGGATGTAGGCCATGGTCATGAAGGTCGTGAGACCCGCGACGAGCTCGGTGCGGACGGTCGTGCCGTTCGCCTTGAGCTTGAAGAATTTCTCCATACGAGAAGCCTCCTAGGTACTGACTGCGGATCAGTGTAGGGTCACATTCGCGAATGCGCAAGCTTTTTTTGTATACCGTATCCAAGTTTTCCCTTGCGCGCCCGCGAGATGGGGTTTAGAGTAGCCGTATGCTCGACAAGGATCTCATCGACGCGGCGCAGGGAGCCCTGCCCTGCGACCTCAACCTCGCCAACTGCTCGCTCGTCGACATCCTCCGCGGGGAGATCCGGCGGGACGTCACCGTGTCGATCCGCAAGGGCCACGTCGTCGGCGTCGACGACGGCCTCCGCGCCGAGCGCACGATCGACCTGAAGGGCCTCTACCTGGCGCCCGGCCTCGTCGACGCCCACGTCCACATCGAGTCCTCGATGCTCACGCCCCCCGAGTACGCGCGCATCGTCTGCCCGAGGGGCACGACTTCCGTCATCGCCGACCCCCACGAGATCGCCAACGTCCTCGGCTACGACGGCATGCGCTTCATGCTCGCGGCGAGCGAGGGCCTCCCCGTCGACGTCTACTTCATGGTGCCCTCCTGCGTGCCCGCGACGGGCTTCGACACCGCGGGAGCGGCCCTCTACGCCTCCGACATGTACCCCTTCCTCCGCGAGCCCAGGGTCCTCGGTCTCGGCGAGGTGATGAACTACCCGGGTGTCCTCTCCAAGGACCAGAGCCTCCTCGACAAGATCGCCCTCTTCCGCGGCGAGGGGCGGCCCATCGACGGCCACGCCCCCGGCCTCAAGGGCAAGGACCTCTCCGCCTACGTCGCCGCCGGCATCGGCTCCGACCACGAGTGCACGACGCCGGAGGAGGCCCTGGAGAAGCTCGCGAAGGGCATGTACATCATGCTCCGCGAGGGCTCCACGGCGAAGGACCTGCGGCGCCTCCTCCCCGCGGTCAATCCGCGCACCGTCGGCTCCTTCATGATCTGCTCCGACGACCGCCATCCCGACGACCTGGTCGGCGAGGGGCACATGGACCACGCCCTCCGCATCCTCCTCTCGGGCGGCGTCTCCCCCATCGACGCCTTCCGCATCGCCTCAGCCAATCCCGCGCGCTGGTTCGGCATCCCCGGCATGGGCGCCATCGCGCCCGGCTACCGCGCCGACTTCGTCGCCTTCGAGTCCTTCGAGCGCTTCGAGGCCAAGCTCGTCTTCAAGGACGGGGCCCTGGTCGCGGAGGAGGGCCGCCTCCTCCGCGAGCCGCCCGCGGCCCGTCCCCCCTTGCGCGACTCAGTCAACATCAAGTGGCTCACGGAGGAGGACTTCCGCATCCCCGTCCCCGCCGGCCAGA